>VFQT010002152.1_pt1 | contig 21052 bp, 22 predicted proteins | sample 3512381 | NCBI WGS metagenome assembly VFQT01 (sample SAMN10412376, study PRJNA504923) | tailings metagenome | isolation source: Relicate 2 Philex TSF3 active mining site | place: Philippines: Tuba, Benguet | collected 2017-08-29
GGAGCACATGCTGTGGTGCGAGTGCCTCGAGGGCATAATGCGCCTGACCGAGGCGTTGTTGTAGGCGCTGCATGGTTGTGTCGAGGTGCTGATCCAGTTGGTAGCGCCAAAACTCCACCTGCTTGCGCTGCATTTCAATGCGCTGAGCTGGTGCCGCCAGGCGGAGCCGATTATCGAGATCGTCGAGGTGCATTTCGCGGTTGGTGCAGTACATGGCCATGGCGATGTCCATGGCGCGTTGTTGGGTGTTGACGTGCGTCTGCAGGTCTTGGATGTTGGGTGTGGCTCGTTCGGCCGCGGCAGTCGGTGTCGCTGCACGCACATCGGCCACGAAGTCGGCCAGTGTGACATCTGGCTCGTGCCCAATCCCCGTCACCAACGGTACCGGCGATCGCAAAATAGTCTGGGCAATCAACTCGCTGTTGAATGCGGCGAGATCCTCGGCCGACCCACCCCCACGTACCAACAAAATCACATCGACTGGCTCGGCATACAACAATTCGAGTGCCTCGGCCACTGCCGCTGGGGCAAGTTCGCCCTGTACAGTGCTATAAGCCGCCCATAGTTCACATGCCGGGTAGCGTAATTGGATGGTTTTGATGACATCCGACACGGCCGCCCCCGTCTGCGAGGTGACCAACCCGATGCGCCGTGGGTAGGCAGGCAGTGGTCGGCGCTTCGACATCGGTTGGTACTGTGCCACGAGTCGACGCAGTTCGGCCTGGGCCATACTTTCGCCAACATCGAGAATCTGCTCGATGATGAATTGAATTTCACCGCGATTGCGATAAAAATCAATGCGGCCATACATGCGTATGACCGCTCCTACGGTGGGTTTTGTGAGTCGCATGTTGACGTTGCGCCAACATGCTGCCCGCATCGACACGCCTTCGTCGACCAATGTCAGATACCAGTGCCCGCCCGCAGGCTGTGAAAAGGTCGACACCGTGGCCTCGACCCATACCATGCCCGTGAACGTCTCGCGCACGACGCTCTGTACAATAGTGCTCAGATCGGCAAGTGTGATGACAGGGCTATCCATTACTCGGCTCAATAATCATCAGTGTCTGCCCAAATTCGACAGGCTCACCGTTTTTGACCAAAATCTTGATGACGCGCCCAGCAACTTCGCTTTCGATGCCGTTCATCATCTTCATGGCCTCTACAATGCACAACTGATCACCGACCTTCACCATGTCACCTTCGTTGACAAAGGCGGCGTCCTTGGGCGAAGGGCTGGCATAGTAGGTGCCGACCATGGGCGATGTGACTGCGTGACCGCTGACGACTGGCTCGCTCTCGGCGACTGCTCCAGTCGCAGATTCAGCTACTGCCATGGGGTGAGCCATGGTCTGTACCATGTGGGGCATCGATCCTTGGATGACCACTGGTGCAGGCGCCGTGCTGCCACGTTTGATCTGGAACCGTGCATCACCACGCTCGATGGCAAGTTCGGTGATGTCACTGCCTTTGATGAGGGCAATGAGCTCACGAATCTCGTCGAGAGTGATGTTGCCGCTGATGTGCTGTTTCTCGTTGGCCATATCTTGTCTACATCTCCGCATCACAAAATCGTATATGGCAGATTATACCATTCTCTTGCCATTCTGGGGAAATAATCACTGGCCCTGGCACAACCACTCCAGCGCACTCAGGTATCCTCGCCACCCCAGCCCGGCAATTTGCCCCGTGGCCACCGGCGCAATCACCGAATGATGCCTGAAGGCCTCGCGTTTGTAGACGTTCGAAATATGGACTTCGATGATGGGGACGCGCACATTGCTCAGCGCATCGCGGATCGCATAGCTGTAATGCGTAAATGCCCCAGGATTGATGATGATGCCGTCGATGTCGGCCTGATGCTCTTGGATGGTGTCGATGATGACCCCTTCATGATTCGACTGCATAAAGTGGAGCGTGGCCTGATACCGATCTGCCGCACTCCGCATGGCCTGCTCGATGTCGGCTAGTGTGGTAGCACCGTAGATTTCGGGCTCGCGTGTGCCCAGTAGATTCAAATTTGGGCCATTGATGACGAGGATGCGCATATATTTGTCTCCTTGTGTCCATACAGGTGGTCGGTGTACTTGTGTCGTATTGTATGTGAAAAGCATCCTGCTTGGCGCAAGCCCACTTCTCATACAGATTTCTAACGTCACAGCTATTGAACTCATTGAGCGACTCGCTACAATAAAAACAACGGGTCAAGTGAATGATGTGTACAAAGTATACCGACACCCATTCACACAAATACACGACATCCGACCGAAAGAAGGGACATTCGATATTATGAGTAAGATTGTTGGAATTGACTTGGGGACCACCAACTCCTGTGTGGCCGTGATGGAAGGCGGCGACGCAGTAGTTATTCCCAGCTCAGAGGGCAATCGCACCACGCCTTCGATTGTGGCGTTTACCAAGAGTGGTGAGCGTTTGGTAGGCCAGACGGCCAAGCGTCAGGCAACCATCAACGCCGAAAATACGCTGTACTCAATCAAGCGTTTCATTGGGCGTACGTACGACGAAATCGCCAAAGAACGCGAAATGGTGCCATACAAAGTCAACAAGGGCAGCCGCAACGACGTGCGTGTACAGTCCAGCCACGCCGACAAAGAGTTCGCCCCCCAAGAAATCTCGGCTATGGTGCTCCAGAAGCTCAAGTCCGATGCCGAAGCCTACTTGGGTGAGCCGGTCACCAAGGCCGTCATTACGGTGCCAGCCTACTTCAACGACAGTCAGCGTCAAGCCACCAAGGATGCCGGCAAAATCGCAGGTCTCGAGGTATTGCGCATCATCAACGAGCCCACGGCTGCCGCATTGGCATATGGTCTCGACAAGAAGAAGGACGAAACCATCCTGGTATTCGACCTCGGTGGTGGTACTTTTGACGTCTCGATTCTCGAAGTCGGCGATGGCGTTGTCGAAGTGAAGTCAACCAATGGTGATACTCACCTCGGTGGTGACGACTACGACCAGAGCATCGTCGATTGGATGATTAGCGAATTCCGCAAGGATCAAGGTATCGACCTCGGCCAGGATCGTCAGGCACTCCAGCGCCTCAAAGAGGCCGCCGAGAAGGCCAAAATTGAGTTGTCGAGCATGTCTGAGACCGAGCTCAATTTGCCCTTTATTACGGCCGATGCCAGTGGTCCCAAGCACTTGCAAATGCGCATCAGTCGCGCCAAGTTCGAGCAGCTGACGTCAGCTCTGACCGAGCGTCTCAAAGGCCCCGTCATGCAGGCTCTCAGCGATGCTGGCATGCAAGCCAGCAAGCTCGACGAAGTCGTGCTGGTGGGTGGTTCGACGCGTATGCCCGTCGTCCAAGAGTTGGTGCGCAAGTTGACTGGCAAAGAGCCCAACAAGAGCGTGAACCCGGACGAAGTCGTGGCCGTCGGCGCTGCCATCCAGGCCGGTGTGTTGGGTGGCGACATCAAGGACGTCGTGTTGCTCGACGTGACGCCATTGTCGTTGGGTCTTGAGACCCTCGGTGGTGTGATGACTCGCCTCATCGAGCGCAATACGACCATCCCGACCCGCAAGAGCGAGATTTTCTCGACGGCTGCCGACAGCCAGACCGCCGTGGACATCCACATCCTGCAAGGTGAGCGTGACATGGCCGGCGACAACATGACCCTCGGGCGCTTCCGCCTCGAAGGCATCCCACCGGCGCCACGCGGTATGCCCAAGATCGAAGTCACCTTCGATATCGACGCCAACGGGATCTTGAATGTGTCGGCCAAGGATCAGGCCACCAACAAGGAGCAGCGCATCACCATCACGGCGAGCACCAACCTCAGCAAGGATGAGGTCGAGCGCATGGTGAATGATGCCCAAGCTCATGCCGAAGAAGACCGCACCAAGCGTGAGCTGGTCGAACTCAAGAATCGTTCGGACAGCCTGGCCTACGACAGTGAAAAGTCACTCAATGAAATGGGCGACAAGGTGGAAGCCTCACTGCAAGAGCAAATCCGCAAGGTCATCGGTGAATTGCGCACGGCCATCGGCAACGACAACATGTCGTTGATGACCAGCCTCGGTGAAGAACTGGCGCAGTTGATGGGTCAGGCCACCCAGCAGGCTCAGGCAGCTGGTGATAGCACGACTCAGAAGCCTGCCGATGGTGATGTGGTAGACGGCGAATACACGGTCGACTAAGCGTATTCCGCGAGGGAGATCACGGCGATGCTACCTGCGAGCAGGTGGCATCGCCGCATTTTGGGGTATGCGTAATTGCGGCAAATTAGGTGCGAGATGCGTTGACAGATGTTGTATACTTACCATAAGAAATAATTATTATTGTAAGTGCACTGTACAGAAGGTCGCTATGATTGACGTCGTTGTCGTGTTCATCGTCGCCCTGTTTGTGGTGTTAGGGTTTTATTGGGGCGCAATCCGACAACTGCTCGCAGTAATGGGGTTATTTGCAAGTTTGGTTGTGTCTGGTCGCTACGCTTTGGGGCTGGCTGATGTTGTGCAGCAACTCCAACTCGAACGTCCATATGCCATGCTGACTGCGGTCATGTTGATAATGCTGGGTGTCAATGGCACCACGAGTCTGTTGGCGTCGTTGATTCATCAATTTTTTGGATTGATTGCCCTTGGTTGGCTGGATCACATCATTGGTGGGGTATTTGGCTTGTTTCAGTCTATGGTGACGATTGTCACAGTGATGCTTATTTTGGCGGCCTTCCCGCATCAAGACTGGGTCGAGGCCATGCGTACATCGGTAGCAGTCAACATGTTGGTGTATGTGTTTGGGGGAGTGGTACTGCCGTTTGTCCCAGAGCCACTACAAAGCTCGTTGGCAATTGTGGTGTTTCGCTGATAATTGAGTCATGTTTATTTACAAATGAGGGCGTATTTGCTACTATGGTGATGCGAGGAAGCCCTCGGTTTGATTGGAGTACAATGGATACACAAGCGTTTGCCCGACGAGTTGTCGAAATCGTCGAAGACAAACAGGCGCGCGACATCGTGCTGTTGGATCTGCGTCATCTCAACACATTCGCAGATTTTTTCGTCATATGTAATGGTGAAAGTGATCGTCAGTTGCGGGCATTGGTGAATGCAGTTGACGAAGGTATCGCCAAAGAGTTTGGCCTTGAGGTCAAATCTGAAGGACATTCGGATTCTGGCTGGGTGCTTGTCGATTACGGTGATGTGGTCGTACACATCTTCTCGAATGAGATGCGCGACTATTACCGTCTCGAGCGCCTGTGGGGCGAAGCGACACCACTCGTGGTTGTACAGTAAGAGGTGAGCTATGCAGTCTAGTCGTTCACGGATTATGGCGTTTAGTCTGGGTGCCGCAATTGGCAGCGCCTTGGGCCTCGTAATCGGCTCGTTGTTGACATACTGGATCGGTGACGAAACCATTCGCACCATCCGTAGCGGTCTGCAACGCCAGCCCGATCAGCCAAATTTCGAAAAATTGCTACAGTAATCCTGCCTGATATTGGTATCACACAAACGCCCTACCGCATTGCGGTAGGGCGTTTGTGTTGGGCGAAACATTACTTGCGTTCGTGTTCCGAGCCTACCCACTCGCTATCACCGTCTGCCCAGTGTTCTTTTTTCCAGATGGGGGCGACTTCTTTGATGCGGTCCATAATCCAATCGACGGCCGCCAAGGCTGCTTTGCGATGGGGGGCTGTAACGACCACGATGACGGCGACCTCGCACAGATCGAGGGTGCCGATACGATGATGGATGGCTACAGCATCAATGGCGAATTGGGCGCGAGCCTCAGCGGCAATGTCGGCAAGCACGGGTTCGGCCATTTCGACGTAGGCCTCGTATTCGAGGCGCGCTGTTTGGCGGTCGCCGAAATGATCGCGCACTGTACCAGCAAAGGTCACAATCGCGCCAATTCCGCTGTGGGTGAGGTGTGCGACCAGTGGTGTTGCATCGAGTGGATTGTGGCTGACATGAAACAGTGGGGGTGTCGTACCTCCGCTGACTGGTGGGATGAAGGCGATGACATCGCCAGGTGCGAGCGCAGTGGTGGCATCTACGAATTGTTGATTGCGTGCACACAGCACTCGCCCCCGAAACGGCACGAGGGCTGGATAGCGTGCTTCCAGTGTGAGCCAGAGCTCTTGCATGGTGCATTCGTCGGGCACGTTCAGGACTTCTTGGGCGGTACCCGTGATATCACGGTGCCCAGCGAAATAGCGTACGGTGACCTGCATGTGGTTACCTCATTTCCAGACCACGTTGGCGGAGTTCGTCTTTGACCTGTGCAATGGTGTAGTTGCCAAAGTGGAAGATGCTGGCTGCGAGCACGGCATCGGCGCCGCCTTTGACGAAGCCGTCGTACAGGTGGTCAGGAGTGCCAGCCCCACCCGAGGCAATCACGGGGATGGGGACTTGATGTGAAATCTGCTGGAGTAATTCCAAATCATAGCCGGCATAGGTACCATCGGCGTCCATACTATTGACGACCAGTTCGCCGGCGCCGAGTTGGGCACCACGAATGGCCCACTGCACGGCGTCAATACCAGTCGAACGGGCATTGGCACCGGTGTGAGTGAACACTTCCCAGCGCGGTGCTTCGTCGGGTGCTGACACTCGACGTGCATCAATGGACAAGACGATGCACTGACTGCCGAAGCGTTTAGCACCGGCGCCGATGAGGTCGGGGTTGAGCACGGCTGCGGTGTTGATGGATACCTTGTCTGCGCCAGCGCGCAACATGCGATACATGTCGTCGACGGTACGAATCCCGCCTCCCACGGTCAGTGGGATGAAGACTTGGGCGGCGGTGCGCTCGACGACATCCACCATGATGTTGCGTTCGTCTGAGCTAGCAGTGATGTCGTAGAAGACTAATTCATCGGCACCGCTGGCATTGTAGTGGGCCGCCAATACCACCGGATCACCGGCGTCACGATGATCGACAAACGCCACCCCTTTGACGACCCGCCCGGCTTTGACATCCAAACAAGGGATGATGCGCTGTTTCAACATGGTGATTTAACTCTTTCTGTTGGATGCCGAAGACGTATCCATGCGCTCGTTTTTGATGCGTTCGAGCATTGTTTGGATGCTGGCATTGAGGGAAGTCAGCAGGTCAATATCGCGGTTGTCGATATCAGTGACGTGATTGCTGTGCTCGTAGTGCAGATTATCGAGGCGTGTGGTGGTCTTGGTGAGGCGTTGTTCGAGGTCTCGGACGTAGCTGTCGACGCGTTCGATCCACGACGAAATCTGCCGGAGATGGCGGTCTTCGGCTTCTTGGATGGTTGAAATTTTGTCGTCTTGTTGCAGACGAATTTCTTCGATGCGTTGCTGATTCGCCAAAAAGTTTTCGTTGGAGGTGCGTTCGATTTTCTTGGTTTCTTGGAGCAATTCGGCGATGCGATTGCCCAGTACCATGAGTTGTTCGGGGACGTCATTGATGATTTTGTCGATTTGGGTGCGGTAATCATCGATGCGCAAAATGCGACTCTGCTGTTCGGCAATCATCAACTTGCTATCAGCCACCAGTTGTTGATTTTCGACGGCTTGCCGACGAAGTTGTTGCTTTTCGACCTGGACGTCTTCGAGGATTTGGCGTAGTTCGACGCGGCGAGTGTCTTCGGTGCTCTGGAAGGTGTCGAGACGTGTATTGATTGACCGATAGCGTTCATCGGCCTCCCGCACGAGGGCAAACAGGGAGCCCACTTTTTGCTCGACCTCATTGATGCGATTGATGAGCCCGGCCACGCTCACGCGGTCGGTCTTGCGGGCATCGGCGAGCTCTTGGATTTGTGCTTGCATGTCGCGAATGGGGCGCACACCGTCTTCGACTTTGACCACCAGGCTCGAAAACTCTTTGCGGATGGTGCCCATATCACGGCGAAAGCTTTCGACGGTTTGTTCTACGGTCTGGGTTTGACGCACGAATTCGGCTTTGATTTCGGCAATTTGTTGCTCGTTGTGGCGCACTTGTTCCACGGCGAGTTGGTATTTTTGGGTTTGGTCACGCAACATGCGATGCAGTTCATCGATTTGGTTTTGCAAGTGGATGATCTGTGATTGGCCCGCATTGCGACTGCGTTCTTCGGCAAGTCTATCGGTAATACGAGTTGAACTGTCGCTCATACATTCTCCTTTGCGAGGGTGTGTAACGCTTCGGGTAAAGAAACGGCGCCGGTGTAGAGCGCGCGACCCACGATGACGCCGTGGATGCCGCGCCGTGCCAGGGTCAAGAGTTGATCGGTGCGGCTGACACCGCCCGAGGCAATGATTTTGGGACCATTGGGACTGAGGAGGGCCGCAGTCGCATCGTAGTTGGGCTCGCTGAGGGTACCATCACGACTAATATCGGTGTAGATGATGCGTTGCACACCGAAATCACCCATTTGGGCGACCAGGTCTTCGGCACGGACTTGGGATCCGGCTAGCCAACCTGCGGTCTGTACAAGACCATCACGGGCATCGACTCCCACAATAATAGCATCTCCGTGGAGTTCGACCAATGCCTGCACAAATTGGGGGTCTTGGACGGCTTTGGTGCCGATAATAACGCGTTTGACACCCAGCGCCAGTACCTGGGCTACATCGTCCATGCTCCGAATACCACCCCCGAGTTGTATGGGGACGTCGACGGTCTGCGCAATGGCGGCAATGGCGGCAACATTGACCGGATGGCCGGCTTTGGCCCCATCGAGGTCGACGACATGCAGGTGTGTGGCACCGGCATTGACCCAGCGTTGGGCTGCATTGGCAGGGGATGGGTCGTAGACATCAGCTTTGGCGTAGTCGCCCTGGTACAGGCGTACGCACTGCCCCTGATGAATGTCAATGGCTGGGTAGATTTCAAACATGCGTGACCTCACAGCGAATATGTGCGATGTGTGTGACAAAGTTTTGCAGGATGCGTAGACCGGCACTGCCGCTCTTTTCGGGATGGAATTGGGTGGCGGCCACATTGCCGTGGATGAGTGCACTCGGGAAGTCGATCGCATAACTGGTGACCCCGGCGATGGCGTCCGGATTGGTGACAGCGCAGTAGTACGAATGGACAAAGTAGAAATCCGTGCCGTCAGCAATGCCATCGAAGAGGGCATGCTGGCGGTGTTGCGGTGTGTAATTGACCTGATTCCAGCCGATTTGAGGGACCTTCAACGTGTCTGGGAAGCGGCGCACATTGCCGGGGATGATGCCCAAGCACGGGTGGGGCCCGAATTCGTCACTGCTGTCGCAGAGCACCTGCATGCCCACGCAAATCCCCAAAAAGGGCACTCCACGTGCGACGGCGTCACGAATCGCGGCGTCTAGACCGGTGCGTTGCAGGGTGGTCATGGTGTCGAGTGTGGCACCGACGCCTGGTAGGATGACTGCCGAGGCCTGCGCCACGACAGCTGGATCGCTGGTAACCTCGAGCGGGGCTCCTAGATGTGTGAGGGCTCGTACCACATTGGGGAGATTGCCCGCCCCATAATCGATGACTGCCAGGCTCATGCCAGACTCCTTTGGGTATTCAAAAGGGGATGTTGTGCTTTGAGTGTCGCAATCACTTGATCGGCGCGATGTGGGTCACTGGGTTGTATGCCCAGTCCATCCGACACTGGCAACCCTTGCATGACTCGTGCTGCGGCCTGTACACAGGCCGCCAAAGCCCGCTCGCTGTAGCCACCCTCGAGGATGGCGGCAATGCGCCCATGACAAAGGGTGCGTGCAGCTTCACATAACTGCTGAATGATGTGAGCATAACCGGCCACTGACAGGCGGCAATTGCCGATGGGGTCATCCCAATGGGCATCGAACCCGGCCGACACCAAGATGCAATCGGGTGCGAACCGAGCCAAGGCAGGGATGACGACTTCACGGTAGACGCGTGCAAACGCGGGGTCACCTGTGTGGGCGGGGACTGGGATGTTGAGCGTGGTACCGTACCCCGCATCGCTGCCGACCTCATTGGCAGCCCCGGTGAATGGGTAGAGTGGCGAGGCGTGACTCGACACAAACAACACGTCAGCATCTGCATAAAACGCCGATTGGGTGCCATTGCCGTGATGCACGTCGATGTCGACGATAGCGATGCGCTGCAGGCCGTATTGATCTTGCAGATGGCGAGCAGCAATCGCCACATTATTGAAAAAGCAAAACCCCATGGACTCAGCGGCTTCGGCATGATGCCCGGGTGGGCGTGTCAGCGCGAAAGCGGTGTGCCCCTGTACCATCAAATCGGCGGCAGTGCAGGCCGCTCCAGCCGACATGAGTGCTGCGGTGTAGGTGTGTGCTGTGGTGTAGGTGTCTGCGTACAATGAATGATTGGCCGAAAGGGATGCACACAGCTGCTGCAGTGACTGTACATAAGCGGGCTCGTGGATGCGATGTACCTGCGAGGTGCTGGCTGCAGTCGTACTGTGGAATGTTGCTGAGAGCTCGTCGTCGTGCTGTATCGCAGTGAGAATAGCGGCAATCCGCTCAGCGCGCTCGGGATGTCGAGCATTGGTGTGACCGGAATGTGCAGATGTCGTGACAAAGGTAATCGACATGACAGTGAAGCTCTTTATTCGTACATACAGTAGTATAGCATAGACCATACGCATCCACGGTCGCCATGAAGCGCTTATTGGGTGCGTCGATAGTAGTCGAGGACGCGTTGCAGATCTGCTGGCAGCGTGCTGTGAAATGTCAGCTCGCTGCCGAGGCGTGGGTGAGTGAAGCCCAGCTGACTGGCGTGCAAAAACTGTCGCTCGAGTTTGATAGAACCAAATGCCGACCCATAGGTGGGGTCGCCGACGATGGGGTGACCGATATGCTGGCAATGCACACGAATTTGGTGCGTACGCCCGGTTTCGAGCGTGCACTCAAGTAGCGACAATTGCCCGATGCGCTCTTGGATGCGCCAGTGCGTGCGAGCTGGCCGCCCTGCACCGACTACGGCCATGCGCAACCGGTCCCGCGGGTGCCGGGCGATGGGAGCGTCAATGGTGCCGCTGTCTGCTGCGAAGCCACCGACGACCAATGTCAGGTAGTGTTTGTGCATGGTGCGCGCTTGTTGTTGCTCTTGGAGGTGCTGGAGCGCGGTATCGTTGCGCGCCACAACCATCACACCACTGGTATCGCGATCGAGACGATGTACGATGCCAGGCCGCACACTGCCGCCGACATGCATGGCCGGGTAATGCCACAGCAGTGCATTGACGAGCGTGCCACGGTAGTGCCCTGGGGCCGGGTGTACGACCATGCCGGCTGGTTTGTCGATGACAATGATGTCGTCGTCAGCGTGGATGATGTGCAGCGGAATGTCCTCGGCGACAATGTCGGTATTGGCAGGTGGTGGGAGCGTCACACTAATTCTGTCGCCGAGCTTGAGGGTTTCGGCGGCACGTGTGGGACGTTCGTTGCGCAGAATATGCTCTTGCTCGATGAGTCGTTGCGCGGTGCTCCGTGAGAGGTCGTCGAGCTGTGCCGCCACAAATCGATCGAGGCGCATGCCGACTGTCGTCTCATCGACTACGAGCAAAAGACTATCGTCGTCGTAATTAGTCATTGTTTGTCTGTACCTCTGGCGCGACGTCGTGTCGCAGTGATTCGAGAGCCAGCAAAATGACACACACGGTGATGGCGCTATCGGCGACATTGAAGATACCGGGGAACCATGTGACATGCACGAAGTCGGTGACAAATCCCTGCCGGATGCGGTCGATGATATTGCCGATGGCACCACCGATGATGCCGCCAATACAGATCTGCGTCAGTAGCGTGTGACTCATTTGATAGCGATAGACATAGAGTGCGACACCGCTGATGATGATGTTCATGATGGTGAAAAAATGCGGAATCCCCTGGAAGAGCCCAAAAGCGACACCGGTGTTTTTGACGTAGGTCAAATACAACCAGGGCTCCCACACTGGCATACTGGTGCCTTCGATGGGGCCGAGATTGCTGTCGATCCACCATTTGGTGATGCGGTCAAGCACAACGATGATGATGAATATGATGAGTGGCAACCGCCAATAGGTACGGAACTCAGACATGGTATTGATCCTTATTCTAGGCAGATTCGACACTACGATAGCCACCGACAGTGCCAGGGTTGAACGATTCGGCGAATGCACGGAGCAATGTGCTGACCATCATGAACTCTTCGCGCAGTGTGGTGCGCAGTGAATCATGCGAAGGTTGGGTGAGTACATCGCCAATGTCGCTGGTACCACTGGCATAGAGTACGACATTGAGCGGCTCACGTGACACATGGCTGCGATAGGCACGGCGTACTTCGACGGCCAATACGTCGGTGCCGTTTTCGTCGGGGTAGATGGTGCGCAAGGCGTTAGTCAGCGTTTGATGAAACGTCTGCACCAATTCATGGTCGTTGCGTTTGTCGTGCCGCGCCAGCGTGATGGTGTAGTTCCACTGGAGTTCGAGTGGCAACACGGCACTTTCCTCAATGGGGCTCTGGTGCGCACCACCCCACACAAAACTCAACTCGACCCACGGAGGGATGTTGTGTTCGGTGAGTGGCTCGCCGTGATCGGGAAAGAGCTCGGCCTTGTAGCTCCGTTCGAGGGCGGTCGGATTGACTTGTTCATATATGCCGTGATCATGGAGCCCAAATGTGCTCCAGACTTCTTCGAGATGGTTGGCCAAATCATCGTAGTGAATGGGTGCCATGCACGTCCTTTAGGTGGTTGGATGCGAATACATACACACAACGGTCGGTCCTGCTCATATTGTACCCTTTTCAGCTGTACTGTGCAGAACAGATGGATGAGATAGATAGGTTGAGGCAAGTAATGTTGCCATGTATACTAAATATCAGCAATAGATGTGGGGGTGAGTATGACGGATATGAAGTTTGGTGCGCATGTGTCCACATCTGGTGGGTTGCACAAAGCGTTTGCCAATGGTCAAGCAGCGGGATGCGACACCATTCAAATTTTTAGCAAAAATCAACAGCAGTGGAAAGCCAAGCCACTCAGTGAGCACGACATCGACCAATTCAAGGCTGCCCATGCTGCGAGTGGTATGTCGCCGCTGGTGGTGCATGATTCGTATCTCATCAATTTGGCATCGCCAGATGCCGAATTGCAGGCCAAATCACGGGCAGCATTCGCTGTCGAAATCGAACGGTGCCAGCTCTTGGGTGTGCCGTATTTGGTGACCCACCCCGGCGCACACGTGGGCACTGGCGTCGAGGCTGGCATTGCCCGTGTGGCTGAAGCCCTCAATGAATTGTTTGCCCAGGATATTGGCCCTGATGTGACTGTGCTCTTGGAAACAACGGCTGGCCAGGGTACCGTTTTGGGGCGTACCTTTGCCGAAATCGCCGCCATCATCGATGCATGTCGCTACCCTGAGCGACTTGGCGTATGTCTCGACACGTGTCATATTTTGGTGGCTGGGTACGAATTCCGCACACCACAGTCGTGTGCCGCCATGTTGGCAGAGTTCGATGCCGAAATCGGCCTCGATCGCCTCAAAATTATCCACGCAAATGACGCCATGAAGGATATCGGTAGTCGTTTGGATCGACACACGCACATTGGGCAGGGGTTTGTGGGGCTTGACGGATTTCGCAATTTGATGCGGCATCCACAGATTCGTCGGGTACCGATGATCCTCGAAACCCCCAAAGACAACGATCCTGCCGACGATATTGCCAATTTGACACAACTTCGTGCTCTAGCAGAGGAGACCGCAGATGCAGCGTGATTTAGATCGCTTGATGGCTGAACGCAACCTTGACGCTATTATGGTCGATGGCCCAGATGGTCTGGGATCGGCGAATTCCGCCTTCAACTACTTTGTGCGCGGGGCACATTTGACCGGTTTGGTCATCAAAAAACGTGGTGAACCAGCGCAGTTGATTCACAGTGATTGGGAGCGCCTACAAGCCGAGGAAACGGGTCTTGTGTGTGTCTCTTCAAGCCGGTGGAATATCCGCGATATTGCGGCGCGTTTCCCAGATCGTTTGGCGGCGCGCGTCGAATTGCGGCGTCAGATGTTGAGTGATTTGGGTGTGACTGGGCGTGTGGGGGTGTATGGCACGGTGCAGGCCGGGCCGTTTTTGTCGTTGATGCGCGGTCTCGAGGCGGCCATGCCTGAGGTGACGTTGGTGGCAGAGTCCGACAAGGATGTGCTCAGTGCCGCTCGCTTGACCAAAGACGAACACGAAATCGCGGTGATGCGTGAAGTCGGCCGCAAGACGTGTGAAGTGGTACAAGCGGCTGTGGACTTCATCGTGGCCTGTGCCGCTGACGGCGATGATGTGGTCGATGCGCAGACCGGCCGCCAAGTCACCATTGGTGATGTGCGGGCAGTCATTGACCGCGAGTTGGCAGCCCGTGGCTTGGTGGGCGAGGGTACGATTTTTGCGCAAGGTCGGGATGCCGGGTTGCCACATGCCCGTGGCGAGGACAGCATGCCGCTGCAACGTGGGCAGGCCATCGTATTTGACATCTTCCCCAAGGATGCGTCGGGCTATTATCACGACATGACGCGCACCTTTGCCATCGACTATGCTACTCCCGAGCTTCAGACCGCCTACGAGCATGTGATGGGTGCGTTTGATGAGGTCGTCCAAGAGTTCGAAATCGGTGCCCCCACCAAGCCCTACCAGACCATGGTGTGCAATTACTTTGAGGCGCGTGGTCATGAGACGATTGGTTCGAAGTACCCCATCGAAGAGGGGTACATCCACTCACTGGGGCATGGACTGGGGCTCGAGGTCCACGAGGACTTCGGCTTCCCGTCACTGGCCGATCGGGGCGATGTGCTCGTGCCTGGAGCAGTGTTTAGTGTGGAGCCAGGGCTGTACTACCCCAGCAAGGGGTATGGTGTGCGCATCGAAGACACGTACTGGTGCCGCCCAGACGGTGAATTCGAGAGCTTGACGGATTTCCCCAAGGATCTGGTATTGACGCTCAAAGGGCAACGCTCATCATAAAAATACCAGTTCTCTCGGGCAAATGAGCGTGGTATACTTTGCCTGAACAGGATTGGATGGGAAGCAGAGTAATGCGAATTTACAAAGCCAAAGCGCCGATGCGCATCGGATTTTTTGGGGGTGGCACCGATGTCAGCCCATACGCCGAAGAACACGGCGGCAAGGTGTTGAATTGTACCATCGACAAATATGTGCGGTGCATGTTGCGTCCGAGCAACGACGGTGCATTGACGATTCGGTCGCTCGACCTTGAAGAGGTCAGCCGCAATGTGACTGGGCATTGGGATGGCAAATTGAGCCTGCCACAGGCGGTGCTTGATGCGGTACCAGAGGCTCAGGGGGTAGAAGTGACCATGTTTTCGGATGTGCCCCCCGGCAGTGGACTGGGCTCATCATCGGCGCTGGTGGTGAGCATGCTCAAACTGATGGGTGAAGCCTATCAGATGCCGATGACTCCTCACGAACTCGCCGAAACCGCCTACCGCATCGAACGTGTCGATCTGGGCATCCCCGGTGGTCGGCAAGACCAATACGCGGCGGCCTTTGGTGGCATGTCGGTATACCACTTCAGCAAAAATGGCGTGATTGTCGAACCAGTCCTCAGCGACCCAGCAGCATTGCTCGAGCTCGAAAGCTGCCTGTTGATTGGGTATATTGGTAGCCGTAAGTTGCTGACCCAACAATTGGTCAATGACCAGGTGAATCGTCTCAAACAGGGTGACACGTTGCGTTACCACGACGAGACCAAGGCCTTTGTGGACGAATCGGTCAAGTTGTTGCGCTCGAATCGCATTGCAGATTTTGGCCGCCTGTTGCATGATGCGTGGGAGGTCAAAAAGGCCTTTTCGCCGTATATTGCGCCACCGATTGTCGACGAGGTCTATGCCAAAGCACGTCAGCATGGGGCCTGGGGTGGCAAAATCACCGGTGCAGGTGGTGGTGGCTTCATGGTGATTGCCTGCCCGTTTGATCGTCGTCTTGAAATGGAGCGCGTGTTGTCGGAAGCTGGTATGCAGGTGCGCCACTTCTCGTTTACAACTCAAGGTGTGCACTCTTGGAGCATTGATGTGGAATAGTATGCTGTGATACAGTGTACGGCACATACCAAACGCCCCCATCAACTGCAGTTGATGGGGGCGTAGTTGTGGCGCATGGTTAGTTGTATTTGTTCATGGCTTGACCAATGCCCGCTTGGATGATGGTCGTGAGGGCAGTGCTTGTGCGCTGGAGCAAATCGGGGATGTCTTGAGATTCGCGCTGGTCGAATTTGCCCAGCACATAGCCATAGGCGTCCCACCCAGTGGGTACTTTGCCGATGCCGATGCGGAGCCGGGGAAAGTCGCTCGTGCCGAGCAGTTGTACTATGGAACGCATGCCGTTGTGGGTACCGGCACTGCCACGTTCGCGGATACGGATGGTGGCAAACGGCAAATCGAGGTCATCGTAGACGATGACGACTTGTGCGGTGGGGATTTTGTACCAGTTGGCTAGACCACTCACCGATACCCCACTGCGGTTCATGTAGGTCTGTGGCCAGGCACAGATGACTTTGTGGCCGGCAATGACCCCTTCGCTGAGCTTGGCCTGTGACCGAATGTTGCTCGTGTGGAATTGATGGGTAGCACTAAACGCGTCGAGTGCCTCGAAGCCAATGTTGTGACGGGTATGTACGTATTGTTGACCTGGATTCCCCAACCCGACGATGAGCCACGTACTCATACCACCTACACCTCATATACGTTGTCCTTGTAATCATTATACCGATTTTAGGCAAAAGTACGCAGGCATATTATAATAACGACACACACTGAGTTTGCGTATCCTGTTGAATTGACACACGCCAAATGGATGGTGTGCCGGCAAAAGGAACTGACATGACTGATGCAATGCAACGACCATATTGGGTAACTGATGCGGTCTTCTATCAAATCTTCCCCGATCGTTTTGCGCGTGACGAGCGGATTGGTCCCAATTTGCGCTGGCAGGCCTGGGGGAGTGAGCCGACTCTGACTGGCTATATGGGTGGCAATTTACAAGGTATCATTGCACGCATCCCTTATTTGCTCGAAATGGGGGTAACGGCATTGTACTTGACGCCGATTTTTGCATCGGCGAGTAATCATCGTTACCATGTCGACGATTACTACCGTGTAGACCCATTGCTCGGCGGTAATGATTCGTTGCGCGATCTGATTGGCGCGTTGCATGCTGCGGGCATCCGAATAATCATCGACGGCGTGTTTAATCACTGTGGTCGTGGTTTTTTTCCGTTTCATCATGTCGTTGAAAACGGTGCTGATTCGCCGTATTGTGATTGGTTTTTGATTGAATCGTTCCCTATTGAGCCCTATGACGAAAGTAAGCCAGCTGGGTATGTGTCGTGGTGGGATATCCGAGCTTTGCCCAAGCTCAATGTGGCCAATCCCGACGTGCGTGCGTTTTTGCTTGATGTGGCGCGTTTTTGGTTGGAATTCGGTGTAGATGGTTGGCGTCTGGATGTGCCCAACGAAATCGCTGATCACGAGTTTTGGCGTGAGTTCCGCAGTGTCGTCAAAGCCACCAATCCGACGGCCTATATTGTCGGCGAAATCTGGGAGGATGCCACAGCGTGGCTTGATGGCACACAGTTCGATGGGGTGATGAACTACTTGGTGCGCAAGCTGGTGGTGGGATATTTTGCCGATGATTCACTGACGGCGAGTGCTTTTGTACAGGGCATCGAACAAGAACTGACGCGTTATGCCGAACCATTTACTCAGATGGCCTTCAATGTATTGGGCAGCCACGATACCGAGCGTTTTTTGACGCTGGCTGGTGGTGAGGTGTGGCGCCTCAAACTGGCCATGTTGTTTTTGATGACGTACGTGGGTACGCCGTGTATCTACTACGGCGACGAGGTTGGTCTGCAGGGCGGCAAAGACCCCGAGTGTCGGGCCGCCTTCCCGTGGCAAGAATCACTGTGGCATGCAGACATCCGTGAATGGGTGCAAAATTGTGTGTCGCTACGGCAGAGCTTTGTGTCGTTGCGCCAAGGCAAGATGACCATGTTGCACGCTCGTAATCAAACGCGTACGGTGGCATTTGCGCGGTGTCACGAGCGTGAATCGATGGTAATTGCCTTCAATACGAGTGCCGAGACCTGCACGATTGACATCATGCGGGATGGTTTGGGTATCGAAGACGACATGTTGTTGCACGACCAAGTGAGCGCCCGTAGCTATGTGGTGCGTGATCAGCGTGTGCAACAGGTGCATATTCCGGCGCAAGCGGGAGCGGTGTTGTTGGTATCGCGCCGCTAGCCGACATCGGCACGGCTGTCGATGCCGATAATCTCGCTGACGTGTTGGATACCCTCGCGGCGCAGGATGGCGGCGAGATTCCAACTCAGGCGTGCCGCAATGGCTGGGCCAGTGTAGACGAGCGCCGTGTAGAGTTGTACCAGGCTGGCGCCGGCGCGTAGACGCTGGTAGACGTCTTGGGCGGTGGTAATGCCACCAACGCCGATGAGGGGGATCTGCCCTTGGGTCATACGGTAAATCCGCCGCGTGGTGGCATGAGCTAGTTCGGTGAGGGGGGCGCCACTGAGCCCGCCCGTTTCGTGCTGATGGGCACTATGCAGTGTCGGTCGGCTGACGGTGGTGTTGGTGGCAATGATGCCCTGAATACCGACATCGAGGGCGGTGCCGATGACCTGTTCGAGCTGATCGGGTGTCTCATCTGGTGAAATTTTGAGCAAAATGGGACGCCCCCATTGATTGGCCTCTTGCAGTGCTTGCAAGAGCTCACGCAGGGCGCTGGTCTCGTGCAATTGGCGCAGTCCTGGTGTGTTGGGTGATGAAATATTCACGGCCACATAATCGGCGTGTGGAGCCAAATGTGTGAAGCCACGCACATAATTGGATGTGGCGTCAGTGAGGGCCGTATCGCGGTTTTTGCCGATATTGACACCGACCGGCAATTGACGCGGGCGTTGCTGTAGGCGTTCGGCGACGACGTGCATGCCATCGCTGTTGAAGCCCATACGATTGATGAGGGCCTGGTCTTCGACCAATCTGAATAATCGGGGTTGTGGATTGCCGGGCTGTGGTTGAGGCGTCACTGTGCCGACTTCGATGTGGCTGAACCCCAAGGCGGCCATGCCAGCGGTAATCGCTCCGTGTTTGTCGAAACCAGCCGCCAGCCCGATGGGATGGGCGAAATTCATGCCCAAAATGCTCTGATCGAGGCCACGTGTGGCTGGAGCGTATATGCGTCGGAGCACGGCGAGGGCCCCTGGGGTGTGCATCGCCGTTTGGAGTGCCTTGGCCGTGTATTCGTGGGCCGCTTCGGCCTCAAGATGAAAGAGCGCATTGCGCAAGAGCGGATAGAGCATGACCATCTCACGTGTGTGTTGTCAACGAAATCACTTCATTGTACCATTGTTGGCTGACCTGACGGATATTACAAATTCGGTTTGACATTTGGGCGTCGACCTCGTACAATGCAATGGTGTTCGGGGCGTGGCTCAGTCTGGTAGAGCGCACGGTTTGGGACCGTGAGGCCGGGGGTTCAAATCCCTCCGCCCCGACCAATTTCTCTCTTCCCATCCCAACTTTTCACCCATATGCATGAATCATTTGCTGAGCTCATTGCGCTTGCGGCAAGTCAAGTGCGCCCAAAGCACCTCAAAGGTGGCATCATCGGAGATGTCGGATGTGCGTTGTTGGCAGATTCGGGGCGTGTGTACACGGCGCGGTGTGTTTTGCATGATAGCAACACCATTTGTGCTGAACGCGCGGCTATCGCCAAAATGGTCGGTGACGGCGATGAATACCGGATACAGTTGATTGTGGCGGTATGGCGTGACGAGGCAGGGGATGTATATGTGATTCCGCCTTGTGGCCATTGTCGTCAAGCGATGCATGAGATTGATCCACAGAATATTCAGCATACGCGGGTGATTTTGGATGCTGAGCGAGCGGTGTGGCTGTCGGAACTGCTGCCATATCATGATTGGTGGCAAAAACAGCCCCCAAATCACTGAATTGTCACTTTTTGCTACTTGACAGTTTTTTTAATATCGTTTTATACTGATTTTCACACCGCACTGTGCTATAGGTGCGGCTCTTTATCGCCCAAGGGCGGCCGATAAATGATAAACACTCTGCGGCGGGCCGACTGGTGCGCCGCATTCATGTGAAGAAGAAGCTCTGGATTCGCTATACAACGGAATACACAAGGGAACATATGAGTCTGGCCTACGACGATCCTGTAGTATCAACCCCCTCCGAGCTTGGGCGTACAAAAGCTCGCCGCCAAGAACGCCGTACCGATCAGACCAAGCGTACAGCCACACAGGTGCCAGATACGTTTGAGCACGAAGCACCGGACGCAGAAGGACTAGATGAGATGACGATTTTGAACGAAGTACTGCTCGACAATGACGTCGATTCCTCGACGAGCGAGCCAGATTTCGTTGATGCCGATTTGTCGGTAGGCGCACTGCCTGATGCGGTGCAGTACTACTTGCAGGCAATTGGCCGGACTGCACTGTTGAATGCCAAGCGTGAAATCGAATTGGCGCGTGGCATTGAAGTGCATTTGTTGCTGGAAGCCATGAAGTCCCAAGCGGTGGAAGGCAGCCGCGACGAGAAAACGCACGATACGGCCAACATGTTGTTGATGGAATTATTGCAGTCCATGCCGGCCTTTCAGCAGGCAATGAGCATCCTACACACGGTTGTCGATGCCCAAGAGCAATTGAGTATCGCCAGTGCTGTCGAGTGCTTCTATGGACTGACCGGGTCACAGCGCGCCGAGTACTTCCGCTTACGTGAGGTCCATATTCGTGCTCAGGTTGCCCCTAAGGCCAAATCCATCGACGCCGAGGCGTTGCGCAGTGCCTGTGACGAGTTTGATGGTCAGGTCAAACGTGCCGCTATTGCGTGGCAGCTGTTGCCGACCGCAATTTTGCATGCTATTGCAACGCAGCAGGTCAGCGACATGGGGGCACACGCTGTCCAACCGGTCGAGATCCGCTCGGTGTTTCGCAAGGCGGAAATGAGTGGTCAGAAGGCCCGTGAAGAACTGACCGAGGCCAATTTGCGCTTGGTGGTCAGTATTGCCAAGAAATACGTCGGTCGTGGGTTGTCGCTGTTGGATCTCATCCAAGAAGGCAACATTGGC
>VFQT010002154.1_pt1 | contig 21045 bp, 16 predicted proteins | sample 3512381 | NCBI WGS metagenome assembly VFQT01 (sample SAMN10412376, study PRJNA504923) | tailings metagenome | isolation source: Relicate 2 Philex TSF3 active mining site | place: Philippines: Tuba, Benguet | collected 2017-08-29
GTATGCCTTTCACTTTCCTTGCCTTGGCGCTGGCCTCCGCCAGCAGCATGTTCGCGCTGTCGACATCCGTCACCAGCACGTCAATCCATTCCCCCGCCAGCGCCGCGGCCAGCGCCTCATGCTTGGCGGCACCACCCGCAACGGCGATCCGGCGGCCGGTGGCCGCATCGCGACACGGAATGGCGCTGAAACCAACACCCGCGCTCCGGCGCCGGCGCCGGAGCGCCACTCACTTGATGATCGAACCCCGCGTGCGCACCGTCGTCAGAGCGACCACGAGAATGATGAAAATGCCGTAGACCAGGCTCTGCGCCTGCGCGCCGAGACCCATGGCCTGGATGGCGATGGGAACGAAGGCCACCGTCAGCCCGCCGAACACGACGTTGAGCAGGTTGGTCTGGCCGCCCGAGATCGAGGTGCCCCCGATCAGCGCGGCGGCAATACCGGGCAGCAGCAGGTCGCTTCCGAGTCCGCTCGCGGATGCGGAGCCAGCCTGCGCCACGATGCTGAGGCCGGCCAGCCCGCCCAGGAACCCCGACAGCGCATAGGTGATGATGCGAACCCGGCGCGCCGGCACGGCCGAAAGGGTCGCCGCCAGCTCATTCTTGCCCATGGCCGTCATGTTCTGGCCGAGAATGGTGTAGCGCAGGACCGCCCAGAGGATCAGCGCCACGAGAATGCCGATCCAGAAGGTGAGCGGCGCATTGAGAAGCTGCGTTTCGAACAGCACCGACACGAGCTCGCGGTTCTCGCTGACGTAGATCGTGTCAGCGCCGCTGACAACCAGGGCCGCCGTCTGCAGGATCGCGAGCGTGCCGAGCGTGAGGGCGAAGGATGGAACCTGTGCGTAGCTGATCACCGCCCCGTTGATGGCGCCGATCAGGGTGACGAGGGCGAGGATCATGACGATCGACACGACGCCGAGCGATGGCAGCGAAAGCGCCAGCAGCAGTGCGCCCAGCAGTGCAATCGCTGCATTGGACAGGTCGATCGACCCGATGTTCAGCACCATGGACTGCCCCAGTGCGAGGAACATGATCGGCGCCGCCGTCGCCGTGGCGATCGATATGCCAAGCGCGCCGAGATAGTTGGAATTCAAGACGCCCACGGCGAGCAGCATCGCGATGAACACGAGCGGCGGCGCGAAGGCGCCCCATGAGATCTTCTGGCCAAGCCTGATCACCGCAGCTTCGCCGCCGCTGATCGCGGGGGCACTTGCCTTCTCGAGGGAATTCTGGGTCACGTCGGTCATACCATTTCCGCCACGATGTCTTGAACGGTGAGGTTGTTCTTGATGCGCATGTCGTGCCGCGCGGAGATCACCCCGTCGCGCATCACGATGATTTCGTCAGCCATCTCCAGCGCCTCCTCGATTGTGTCCGGGATCAGGATGACGGCAGCACCCGCCTCGCAGGACTTGATGATCTGCGCATTCACGGTCTGCGCCGCGCCGACGTCCAGTCCGCGGAGCGGATGGTCGAGCAGCAGCACACTGGTATGAGGTGAGTTCAGCCACTTGGCCAGCACGACCTTCTGCTGGTTTCCGCCCGAGAAGTTGATCAGCGGCTTGGTGATCGCATTGGGGCGCACCTCGAGCCGGTCGAACCATGCCTGCGCGGCCGTGGCAAGCTTGCCGAGGTTCAGAAACGGGCCCCATGCAGCACCGCCCTGATGAACGATGGCGATGTTGCGGGTGGCGGAGAGCGTGCCGATCATCCCCTCGACCTTGCGCTCGGCCGGGAGATAGGCGAGGCCCGCCTGAACCGCCTTCCGGATGGACCAGCCCGAGACCGGCTTGCTCCGCACCGCGATCGACCCCTCTTCATAGGTTTCCGCGCCGAAGACGGCGCGTGCCACCGCGCCGCGGCCAGACCCGTTCGACCCCAGGAACGCGATGATCTCACCGGGCCTGGCGCTGAAGGAGATGTCCTTGAACTTGCCCTTGCGGGTCAGGCCACGCACCTCGAGGACCGGCGCCGCCCCGGCATGCGGGCGCTTGCGATCGGCATGTGCCGTGCGCGCCACTCCGCCCGCCATGTCGCGGAACAGGTCTTCCTTGGTCACATCCGCGGTGTTCTTCTGGCTGACGATGCTGCCGCCGCGCATGACCACCACGCGGTCACAGATCCTCATGATCTCATCAAGGCGGTGCGAAACGAAGATGACGCTGGCGATCTCTCTCAGCTTGCGGATTTCCCGTTCCAGGACGGCGGTTTCCGTCTGCTCCAGCACGGCGGTCGGCTCATCCAGGATGATCAGGGGCGTCCCCGTCGCGCCGGCGTCGATCGAGACGGCCCGCGCGATCTCCACCATCTGGCGGTCGACGAAGGAGAGTTCGCTGACACGGGCCTTCGGATCGAGGTCCACGCCGATTCGCTTCAGCGCCGCCTCACATGACGCGTTGATGCGCGTCCAGTTCTTGAGGCCGATACGGCCGGCATTGTGCGGGTCGAGGTTCTCGGCCACCGTCAGGTTGGTGAAGAGCGCCTGCTCCTGGTGAACCACGCCCACTCCGGCGCGAATGGCATCGTTCGGGCTGCGGAATTGCACGGCAGCCCCGTTGATCTCGATCACCCCTTCGTCGGGCTGTTCGACGCCCGCGAGGATCTTGAGCAGCGTCGACTTGCCGGCGCCATTCTCTCCGACAAGGCCGACGACCTCTCCCTTCCTGATCTCGAGGGAGACGGACTTGACGGCCTTCACATGACCAAAGGTGCGGCTGACATTCTTGAGCTTGAGGACGACGGGCGTGTTCATGGTCATTTCACGATCTTCAGGAGTGCGCGATCAGGGCTTGCAACGGCGATGATGGCCACGATGAGAATGGCTCCGAACACGCCGGACTGGAAACTGGGGTCGACACCCGCGAGCACGAGGCCATTGTTCAGCATGATGAGCAGGAAGACGCCGATGGCGGACCGCATGACCCCGCCTTCGCCCCCGCTCAGCGCCGTGCCCGCGATGACCGCGGCCGGAATGACCGTGAAGAGCTGGCCCGAGCCCAGGTCGGGCGAACCGGCGCCGAGTTGCATCGTCGCGAGGATGCCGGCGACGGCGCTCAGCCCCCCGGCGAGGGTGAATGCGATGATCTTGAATGTATTGACCGGCATGCCGGTGTTCTGGGCGATGGTCTCGCTGTTGCCGACGGCCAGCACGCCGCGTCCGAAATGCGTGTAGCGGCTCACCAGCACCCCGCAGACCAGGATGACGGCCGCGAGCCAGAAGGCGTTGGGCAGTCCGAGCGTCAGCTTCGTGGGCCAGGCGAGGAGCACTTCGCTCTTGAGGCTGGGCAGCATGTCGTCTCCGTAGAGGATGATGCCAATGCCGAGGCCGATGTACCAGGTTCCCAGCGTGACGACGAAACTCGGGACCTTGACGAGAGAGTGCAGCGCCCCCGCGAGAAGCCCGAGCGCCATGCCGATCCCGATGGCGACGACCCAGGCCCAGATGCCGAAGTCCGTCTCCAGCCGCGTGTTGGCCGAGAGCAGGATCCACGCCATGCCGGCCGCTGCCATCACCCCCTGAACGGAGAGATCGATGGAACCGAGCTGGATGACGAACGTGGTTCCCACCACGATGATCAGCGGAACCGCCATCTGGAAGAGGATGTTGCGGAAATTCTCCACGCTCCCGAACCTCGGGTTGAGGACGGTGAAAATGATGGCGAGCACCAGTATGGAGGCGATCAGGGCGGCGGGCGCTCTCCACTCCTTCGGCAAGATCATCGGCATGGCTGCGGACTCGCGTTCGTTTGTTGGGTTGGCTGCTTGAAGGGGTACGGCCGGGGACGGGGCCCCGGCCGGAGGTTCGGATCGGTTACTTCGGCATCTCTTCCGCGCCGCCGCCGACCAGCGGCATCGGCTCGGCTGCCCAGGGACCGACCTTCTCGAGCTGCTCGACGAACTTCGCGGGCGCATCCGGCTCGTCGTACTTGAGGTAGTCCTTGTAGTTGGACGGCGTGACGCAGCTCAGCTTGAACAGGCTTTCACGCTTTTCGAGCGGCTGCTCGCTGGGCTTCATCTGGCCGCTGGCGGCGAGATAGGCGGTGTAGAGGCCGACGGCGGAGGCCATGTAGCCGCGGTGGAAGGTCTCGCCGACGATGGCGTTGTTGCCGCGGCCCGACTTGATGTCCTCGAGCGTGGTGGGATAGAGGCCGTCGGAGGCGAACTTGACCTTGTCGAGGAGGCCAGCGTTCTCGAAGGCCTGCATCGCGCCGATCTGCATGCCGTCGTCGGCCGACCAGACACCGTTGATCTCGCTGCCGAACTTCACGATCAGGTCACGCGCGTTCTTGGCGCCGAGCTGCGGATCCCAGTTCGAGGGGCGCGAGTCGAGGATCTTGATGTCCGGATACTTCTCCTTCATCTCGGCCTCGAAGCCGGCCACGCGGGTCTGGCTGGTGGTGCTGTCCTGAACGCCCGGAAGCATCACGACGCCGCCCTTGCCGCCAAGCGCCTCGCCGATGGCCTCGGCGCCGCAGCGGCCGGAGGACACGCCGGGATGCTTCTGGAAGGCAACGAAGTGGTCGCCCACGTCGGCGGGATGATAGTCAGCGGGCTTGTTCCACCAGATGGTGACGTAGCCGCCGGCCTTGCCCACCGCATCGACGATGGTCGGCGCATCGGAGCTGGCCACCGTGTTGACGAACATGATCGGCTTCTTGCCGCTGGCCAGCACGGCGAGGATGCTGGAAATGCTGGTCTGCGAGGAGTTGTTCGAGTTCACGATCTCGAGCGGGATGCCGAGCTTGGCGGAGATCGCCTTGGCGCCCTCGATGTTCGAGATCATGTAGGGGTTGGTGGTGTTGATCACCGAGGCGACGAGAACCCACTCGTCCTTGTTGAACTCGGCCGCCTGGGCGGTGCCGAGAAAGCCGACGGTCGCGGCGAAGGCGAGGGCTGCCGCCCCGAGACGCCGCCGGGTGGCCTGCATCTTCGTGAGCTTCGGTTGGCCGGACTTGAACTTCATGATTTCCTCCGTTGTTAAGGTTTCAAGCGTCTGCAGTTCTTCGAGCAGCCCCCGGCAGGAGGCCGCGCGACATCGCGGACGCCGCGACATGCGGCGCCAGCCATTCGGGTGTTTTCCTGCCGTTACCGGTCGAGACTTTTCATCACGTCCTTGATCAGCGGCCACACGCGCGCCGCCGAGGTGTGGTCCATGTGCTCGCGTGGCGAGTGCAGGTCGAACAGGTCGGTTCCGATCCCGATGGTGTCGAGGCCGGGGATGCGCTGCGTGAACATGCCGAGTTCGAGGCTGCAGACGGACACCAGCACGTCGGGCTCCCGTCCCATCACGCGCTTGTAGCTGTCCTTGGCCACCTCCAGCATGCGCGACCTGGGGTTCCACGGAAATTCCGGGGCATCGAGTCCGATCTGCTTGGCGCTCACGCCCTCGCCCGCCATGTCGGCCAGCAGCATCATCTGGTCGAGCACCGCATGCTTGCGCGAGGTGACGGCGCTGGTGATGGTGCTGGTGATCTCGACGCCGGCATGGGTCGTCACCATCAGGCCGATGTTGTTCGAGGTCTCCCAGTTGCCCGCAACCTCGAGGTTCTGGGTCTGGATTCCATTCGGAAGCAGAAGGATGACCTGCAACAGCCTGGCCACGGCGCGGTCCGAGAACACGCGCTCCACGGTGGATGAGGGGCTCGTCACCTCGATCCGCATGCCGGGATCGGCGATCTCGAATTCCTTCTTGATCTCGGCGGCGAGGCCCGCGACGGCGGCGCGGATGGCGCCGGCCTGGTCAGGCCTGACCCAGAGCAGCGCCCTGCCTTCGGCCGGAATGACGTTGTTCTGCACGCCGCCGGAGACCGAGGCGACCTGCACGGCGCCGGCCTTCATCGCTTGCCGCAGAAGCCGGCCGAGGATGACGATGGCATTGCCGCGCTCGAAGTGGATATCGAACTCACAGTGGCCGCCGCGCAGGCCACGGACGTCGACCAGCATCGCGACGCGGTCCCCGTCAGCGGGCTGCCATTCGGCGGCAACGTCGATTCGGCAGGACACGTCGCCCGAGCAGCCGGCGAGGAGCTGCTTTTCTTCGATCCAGTTGAAGTCGATCATGCGCTTGCCGGTGAGGAGCTTGACGTCGACGCCGTCACCGCCGACCTTTCCCATCTCCTCCATCGCCGTCATCACGCATTCGAGGGGCGGATGGGGAATGTCCGTGGAGTCCAGAAGAGCCAGCATGTAGGAAATGCCAAGGCCGTTGTCGGCGCCGAGCGTGGTGCCTTCCGCGCGGATGAACTTGCCGTCCACCTTCAGCTTCACGCCCTGCGTGGCAAAATCATGGGCCACGCCGTCTTCCAGCTTGCAGACCATGTCGATGTGGCCATGCAGGATGACGGGCGGGGCATTCTCGTAACCCTGGGTGCCCGGCTTCTTGACGATGATGTTCTGGAGCGCGTCACGGTGATAGGTGAGCCCGCGCTTCTCGGCGAACTCCGCAATCCAGTCTGTGGCCTGCTTCTCGTGCTGCGAGCAGCGATGGCGCGCACTGAGCTCCTCAAAGAAGTACATCACTTCTTTCGGCTCGATGTTTTCAAGAACTCTCAAGACGTCCTCCCAGCAAAACGCGATCTCAGGGGAGGAAAGCGACACGCGGCGTCTTGCTCCGACCGGCGGGCCGAGCGGCCCTTCTACCGGGATCGGGGTGCCAAAACGCGCAACTGCGCCTCCACCCAATCAAGTCATTCCGCCCCGAGGCTGCCCCGGCAGAGCCGAGCAATGCGCACCTTCAAAAGCGGACAATTCTTTTTTCGTTGTGTCAAATGTGCAAAAGGCTGGAGTATTTGTCAAACCAAAAATACGATTGTTCATCGAGAAAGCTGCAAAGAGTGAGAATGCTGATCAACGGAAACGTGATTCTCTCTGCTTTTTCAGCGGGATCAGGCGCTTTTGGCGGGTCGCTGGCGCCTTGTCTGGCGCCTTCATCCACACCCCAGGGACAACACCGATGCGCAGCGGAAGTGAACTTTCCGCACTGCACATTCTATATTGTTCTCGAATAAAGGTCTTATTGGAGGGATTTTTGGGCCTTCCGTCACATGTGTATGACGCGGCCATAGGCGTCCAGCACGCTCTCATGCATCATTTCTGACAGCGTGGGGTGCGGGAAGACGGTGTGCATCAGCTCCTCCTCCGTCGTCTCCAGCCCCATGGCGATGACGAAACCCTGGATCAGCTCGGTGACCTCCGCCCCCACCATGTGGGCGCCGAGCAGGCGGCCGGACTTCTTGTCGAAGATGGTCTTGATCAGGCCCTGGTCCTCGCCCAGCGCGATGGCCTTGCCATTGGCCAGGAAGGGGAAGCGCCCGACTTTCAGGTCATAGCCCGACGCCTTCGCCTTGGCCTCCGTCAGGCCGACGCTTGCAACCTGCGGGTGGCAATAGGTGCAGCCCGGGATCTGTTCCTTCTTCATCGGGTGGACGTCGAGACCCTTGATCTTCTCCACGCAGATGACGCCCTCATGCTCCGCCTTGTGGGCGAGCATCGGGGGGCCAGCCACGTCGCCGATGGCATAGATGCCGGGAACGCTGGTGCGGCCATAGCCGTCGGCCACGACGATGCCGCGCTCGGTCTTCACGCCCACGGCCTCCAGACCGAGGTTCTCGATGTTGCCCTGCACGCCCACGGCGGAGATGACGCGATCCACCGTGATGGTTTCGGACTTGCCGTTCGCCTCGATGGTGGCGGTGACGCTGTCCGCCGCCTTGTCCAGCTTCGTCACCTTGGCGGAGAGGCGGAACTTGAGGCCCTGCTTCTCCAGCTGCTTCTGGGCGAGCTTCGAGATTTCCACGTCCTCGACCGGCATGATCTGGTCCATCAGCTCGACCACCGTCACGTCCACGCCCATGGCGTTGTAGAAGGAGGCGAACTCGATGCCGATGGCGCCGGAGCCGACGACGAGCAGCGACTTCGGCATGGCCTTCGGCACCATGGCCTCGAAATAGGTCCAGACCAGCTTGCCGTCCGGCTCGAGGCCAGGCAGCACGCGCGGACGCGCGCCCGTGGCCACGATGATGTGCTTGGCGGTGTAGGTCCCTGCCCCCAGCTTGTCCTTCGGCTCGGGGTGCTGCGGCTGCACGGCGGGCTTGGAGGGCTTGGAGACCACGATCTCGTTGGGCTTGGTGAGCTTCGCCTCGCCCCAGATGACGCTGACCTTGTTCTTCTTCAGCAGCATGGTGACGCCGCCATTGAGCCTTCCCGACACGCCGCGCGAGCGCTGCACGACCGCCGCCGGGTCGAAGGAGACGTTCTCCGCCGACAGCCCGTAATTCTTGGCGTGCTTCATGTAGTGGAAGATCTCGGCGGAGCGGAGCAGCGCCTTGGTGGGGATGCAGCCCCAGTTGAGGCAGATGCCGCCCAGATGCTCACGCTCGACGACCGCCGTCTTGAAGCCCAGCTGTGCCGCGCGGATCGCCGCCACATAGCCGCCCGGGCCGCCGCCGATGATGATGATGTCGAAATTGCTGTCGGTCATGGTCAGCGTCCTCGCTTTCTGTTTGGCGTCACCCCGGCGAAGGCCGGGGTCCAGCTGCCAGCGGCCAGAGCTGGATCCCGGCCTTCGCCGGGATGACGCCGGTTAGAGTGACAGTATGTTCTTCACCACCGGCACCAGCGCCGTGCCGATGGCAATCGTGTTCGCCGCGTCGAGGTGGCTAGACCAGCATCGACAGGGGCTTTTCGACATAACCCTTGAAGGCTTGCAGCGCCTGCGCGCCCAGGGCTCCGTCAACCGCGCGGTGGTCGACAGAGAGTGTCACCGTCATCAGCGTGGCGGGCACGAAGATGCCGTTTTCCCACGCGCCGCGCTGTTCGCCCGCGCCGACGGCGAGGATGGTCGCGTGCGGCGGGTTGATGATGGCGGCGAAGTCCTTCACCCCGAACATGCCCAGGTTGGAGATGGCGGTGGTCCCGCCCTGGTACTCGTCGTTCTTGAGTTTCCGCGCCTTGGCACGCGCTGCGAGATCCTTCATCTCGTTGGAGATGACGGAAAGCGACTTGGCCCCGGCGTTGCGCACGATGGGGGTGATGAGCCCGCCGTCGATCGACACCGCAACGCCGATGTCGACCGCCTCGTGCAGCAGCATGGTGCCTTCGGTCCAGGTGGCGTTGGCCATCGGCACGTCGCGCAGCGCAAGCGCCCAGGCCTTGATGATCATGTCGTTGATCGACAGCTTGTAATGCGTGGCGCCCGCGTTGAGATCGCCACGGAGATGCAGCAGCCTGTCGAGGCGGACATCGGCGCTGAGATAGAAATGCGGCACCGTGCTCTTCGCCTCCACCAGGCGGCGGGCGATGGTGAGGCGCATCTTGTCATGCGGCACCTCACGGTAGGACCCTTCGGCGAAGAGCTTGCGGACGCTCTGGTCGGATGGGGACGCAGCAGGCGCCTGCGGCGCTGCGGCGGCGGGCTGCGGCGCGGCGGCCGGCGCGGCGGCCGGCGCGGCGGTGCGCGCGGCGATGGCGTCCTCCACATCGGCCTTCACGATCCGGCCATGCGGACCGGAGCCGGTGACCGACGCCACGTCCAGCCCTGCGCGGCGCGCGAGGCGGCGGGCGAGCGGCGTGGCGCGCACGCCGTTGGCCGGCGCTGACGGCACCGCCGCGGGCGCCGCGGGCGCCACGGGCGTGGCGAGCGCGGCGGCAGCGCCGCTGAAGCTTTCGCCCTCGGCCACGATCCAGGCCACGGCATTGCCCACCGCGACGTCAGCGCCTTCCCGGGCGCAGTTGCGCAGCACGCCCGAGGCGGGAGCATCGATCTCCATCGCGGCCTTGTCGGTCTCGATCTCGAAGAGGGGATCACCCTTCTTCACCGCCATGCCTTCGGCGACGAGCCAGCGCGCGATGCGGCCGGTGGCCATGTCCATGTCGACCTTGGGGAGAATGACTTGCGTCGCCATGGCTTAGCGCCTCCCTTCGAGCAGCATGCGGATTCCGGCGACGATGTCCGGCACCTGGGGCACGGCCGCCTTCTCGAGTTCGGGGTTGTAGGGAATGGGGCTTTCCGCGCCGCCAAGCCGCATGATGGGCGCATCGAGATAGTCGAAGGCCTCGCTCTCGGCGATCATGGCGCTGATCTCTGCGCCGATGCCGAGCGTCTTCACCGCTTCATAGACGCAGAGGAGGCGCGAGGTCTTCTTCACGCTCGCGATCACCGTTTCGCGGTCGATGGGGCGGATGGTGCGGAGGTCGATGACCTCGACGTCAATGCCCTCCTCCATCAGCTGTGCCGCCGCGTCGAGCGCCTTGTGCACCATGATCGAGGTGGCGACGATGGTGGCGTCCTTGCCCGCCTTGCGGACATCCGCCTTGCCGATCGGAACGGTGTAGTGGCCCGCCGGAACCTGTCCCTTCATCTTGTAGAGCAGCTTGTGCTCGAAGATCATAACCGGGTCCGGATCCTCCAGGGCGGCCAGAAGCATGCCCTTGGCGTCATGCGGCGTGGCCGGCTGGATCACCTTGAGGCCAGGCACATGGGCGAGCCAGGCTTCGAGGCTCTGGCTGTGCTGGGCCGCCGCACCCGTGCCGGAGCCCGCGGGAAAGCGCATGACCACCGGCACGGAAACATCGCCCCCCAGCATGAAACGCATCTTGGCGGCCTGGTTGACGATCTGCTCCATGGCGAGCGTGGCGAAATCCGAGAACTGGAATTCGAAGATGGGACGCATGCCCGTGACGGCGGCGCCAACGGCAACGCCTGCGCCCCCCAACTCCGAGATCGGCATGTCGATCACGCGCTCGGGACCGAAGCGCTCCACCAGATCACCCGTCACCTGGAATGCGCCGCCATAGACGCCGATGTCCTCACCCATGAGGAACACGCGCGGGTCGCTTTCGAGCGCCAGGGCCATGGCTTCCTGAATGGCCTGCGAATAGCTGAGTTCACGAACGGCGGCGTCCATCACTGCTGCTCCGTATAGACATAGTTGAGCACGTCGGCCGTGCGGGGCATGGGGCTTTCCTTGGCGAAGGCGATGCCGGCCGCGATCTCGGCCTCCACGGCCTCCCGCACCCGGGCGATCGCGGCGTCGTCCATGACGCCGAATTGTTTCAGTTCGGCCTCGAAGAGGCCGATGGGGTCACGCAGGAACTTCCACTCCTCGATCTCCTCCTTCGTGCGGTAGCGGTTGCGGTCGCTCTTGGAGTGACCGCGGTGCCGGTAGGTCTTGGTTTCGATGAGGCTCGGCCCCTCCCCGCGCCGCGCGCGGGCGATGGCTCGGGTGGCCGCTTCGGCCACGGAGGAGAAATCATTGCCGTTCACCGTGTGGCCAGGCATGGAATAGGCGGCGGCGCGTTCCGCGATGTTGGCCACCGCCGTCGAGCGCGCGGTCGACGTCGACATGCCATATCCGTTGTTCTCGCAGACGAAGACGACGGGCAGCTTCCAGATCGACGCCATGTTCAGCGACTCGTGGAAGGCGCCCTCATTGTTGGCTCCGTCCCCGAAGAAGCAGACCACGACCTTGCCGTTCTTCTGCATCTTCGCCGAGAGCGCCGCGCCCACGGCAATGGGGATGCCGCCGGCAACGATGCCGTTGGCGCCCAGATTGCCGGCACTCACATCCGCGATGTGCATCGACCCGCCGCGTCCCTTGCAGTAGCCCGTCGTCTTTCCGAAGAATTCCGCGAACATGCGGTCGACCCGCGCCCCCTTGGCGATGCAGTGGCCATGGCCCCGATGGGTGGAAGTGATCTGGTCATCGGGGTTCAGCGGCATGCAGATGCCGAGCGCGCTCGCTTCCTGGCCGATCGAGAGATGCATCGTGCCGTGAATGAGACCACGGGTATAAGCATCTTCCGCACCTTCCTCGAAGCGGCGGATCAGATGCATCCTGTGCAGCACGCCGCGCAGTTGATCGGGTGAATAGGCCCGGAACGCGAAGGGCACGTTCTGTGCTTCGGCAGCCATCTTCGTGAGTGTGTCGGCCATGGTCAGATCCTTATTGTCCGTAGACCAGCCGGTCCTGGCGGGCGCGGAGTTCCGCGATCCGCGAACCGGCAGGAACCGCCGCGTTGTCGGTGGTGATGAGTTGGCCCTTGGCGACGGGCTTGATGACCGTTGCGCCATGCAGCAGGCCGCAGGGGATGGCCTGTGCGTCCCGCGCGGAATCGGCCGTCATGATCCAGGCCCGGTAGCAGTACTCGCCGATCGCATCGAGCCTTTCGCCCGGCACCAGGTCCTTCTTTGCGACCGCGCAGACCTCGGCCACGGGCTTTGCCAGCGGAACCATGTCCGGCTTGCCATAGAGCACCACCCGCGCGCAGGTGAGCGGCACTTCGAGGGACGTCAGGTGATAGGGGCGGTGGAAGGTGAAGTAGGGTCCCTCGCCCATCTTCAGGTCCTCCATCCGCTCGCGCACGCGCGGATGGGACATTTCGGCCACCACGAAGACGCCGGGCGCAACCCCCTTGCCGATCGAATAATCGACAACGCCTGTGCGCGAGAGCACGCCGCCATCCTTCTCTGGCACCAGCACCTTCGACAGCGTGTCGAGCGTTGCGGCGGGGCCATGCATGCCGGGGCAGTCCGGCACCAGGCCGGTCGCATTGGCGATCGCCGCCATCTCCACCATGGTCTTGGAGCCGTCGATGAATTCGACCAGCATGCGCACGTTCATGTTCCGGCGCTTGGCTTCTTCGGCGTAATCGTCGGGGATGGCATCGATGTTGAGCGGGTTGTTCTTGCCCTTGCCCGCTGCAACGATCGGATGGCCCATGGCGGAGACGAACTCGATCAGTTCCATGCAGGACGACGGCTCGTCGCCGGCACCCAGCGAATAGGTCACGCCGAGGCGGTCTGCTTCCGCCTTGAGATAGGCGCCGATCGTGACGTCCGCCTCCACGTTCATCATCACGAGATGCTTGCCGTGCTCCATGGCCCGCAGGCCAATCTCAGCGCCGACGGCGGGAACGCCCGTCGCGTCGATGACGACGTCGATGAGGCCCGAGTTGATGAGAAGGTCCACGTCATCGGTCACCGCGACCTTGCCGCGCTCGATCGCGCCGTTGAGGGAATCGGCCGTCCTCGCTTCCTGCCAGCGGCCCTGCTCCCCATAGGCGATGTCGACGGCCTTGCCGCCGGCGGGTAGCCGCAGCTCCGAGATCGCGCCGATCTCGATCCCCGGCATGTGGGCAACGCGCGTCACGATGTCCGTTCCCATTTCGCCCGCGCCGACAAGGCCGATCCGTATGGGTTTGCCGCTGCTGGCGCGGGCCAAAAGGTCGCGCGCGAGCCCCGTCGGGGCAACGTTGATGGCCATGTAGTGTCTCCTCGATCGGTCTCTTGATGGGTCTCAGGCGGCGTGTTTCGCCGCGGCGCATTCCGGCACCGCGCGGCGCTTCATCTCGGCGCACATCAGCGCGACTTCGGCGGACTTTCGGTTCGCATCCCAGCCGAGAGCCGTGGCCACGACATCCGCGACCTCGTCCACGGCGGCGGTGCTGAGCAGTCCTTCCATGGCGATGGCGGTGCGCCGCAGCAGGACATCGGACAGGCGGCGGACCGGTTCGGCCCTGCAGATGTGGATGATCTCGCCCGTCGAATAACCGGTAACCCACTGCAGCGGCGTGTCGCACGTGCCCGCGATCGTGGCGGCCACCTGGGCTGCGCTCGTGCCATAGCGCGCGAGCAGCTGCTGCGCGCGGCTGGCGTCGATCCCGGAGGCCAGAACGATGCCGCGCGCCATGGCAAGGGCCGCGTCCTCATCCGCGGGGTAGCCGCGCCCGCCGCCGATGGAGAGTTCCTCCGTCGAGGCAAGACGCGGCTTCGAGAGCATCGCAAGGATGGTGTCTGCGGCCTGGGCCGAGAAGGCACGGAAGGTCGTCCACTTGCCCCCGATCAGCGAGAGCACGGACACCTCCGTGCCCGGCAGCCTGTCGCGGGCGATGGCGTGATCCCGGGTCACGGCGCCGATCTCCACGCCCTCGCTCCTCGGCAGCGGCCGCACGCCGCAGTAGCTGAGCAGAACCTGGTAGCGCGTGAGGCTGATGCCGGGGAAGATCTCGCTCACGGTCCTGAGAAGATAATCCGTTTCCGCCACGCTGCAGTGCGCCTCGTCCGGGTCCTGCACCGGAATGTCGGTCGACCCGACGAGAACATTGCCGAAGAACGGGTAGACGAGGTTCACGCGGCCATCGGACGTCCCGAAATAGATCATGCGTCCCTCGAGGGCGTTCAGCAGTTCCGCGCTGCGGACGATGAGGTGAGAGCCCTTGGAGCCGCCCATGTGCCGCGAGTTGATGCCGAGGCCCGCGTTGATCCTGTCGATCCAGGCTCCGCCCGCGTTCACCACGATGTCCGCGGTCACGGCGCGCTGCTCGCCGGTGATGCCGTCGACGAGCAGGATCCGCCCCGGCTCTGCGTGGCGGGCGGGCGAAACATAGGTGCGCAGCGCGCTCCCGGCATTCGCGGCGAGCCCGTCCATCACCAGTTCCATGCCGAGGCGTTCGGCATGCGTGATGTGCCCTTCGAAGTAGACGCCCGCCGCCTTGATGGCGGGGGCGAAGCCCGGGTAACGGGCGCGCAGGGCGCGCGGCCCCCAGAAACTGTGGTCAGGCAGCGCCCGGACCTTGCGGTTGTAGGCATCGTAGATCCGGAGGCCGAGTTCCGTGATGACGGCGCCACGATCCTTCAGCTTGGCATTGACGCCGAGAAACCGCAGGGCCGAGGCGGCGATGCCGCCGAACCAGGAGGACACCGGCAGCACCGTTTCGAGCGGCTTCACCACATGGGGCGCATTGCGCAGCAGGCGGTTCCGCTCCATGGCCGATTCCCGCACCAGGCGGAACTCACCCGTCTCCAGATATTTGATGCCGCCGTGGATCAGGCGGGACGGCGCGGCACTGGCGCCTTCGCAGATGTCGCCGCGGTCGATCAGCAGGCAGTCGATGCCCTGGAGGCAGAGATCGCGGAACAGTCCGCACCCGTTGATCCCGGCGCCGATGATGAGCACGGGATAGTGCGGCCTCAGTTCCTCCAACGCAGCGTCCTTCGGCATGTCTGGGCTTATTCTCCGACGATCGCGACCTTGATGGCGGAGCCCTGCTCCGCCGTCGCCAGCGCCGTCACGATGTCGGCCAGGGCGAAGCGGTGGGTGAGGAGCGATCGGACCTCGAGGTTTCCGCTGGCGATCATCTTCAGGGCATTTTCGAACTGCAACCGCGTCAGCCCGAAGGACCCTGTCACGATTACCTCGTTGTAGTGTACGGCGTTCACGTCGAGTTCGGCCAGCACCCCCTTGGAGAAGCCGGCGAAAAGGCTGACGCGCCCGCGATGGCGCACGAGGCGGATGGCGTCATTCGCGAGGGACGGCACCCCGATCGCCACGATGGCCACGTCTGCGCCGAGCCCGTCCGACGCCGCGCGGACGCGGGCGAGCAGATCTTCCGCCACAGGATCGACCACGATGTCCGCGCCCGCCGTGAGGGCGGCCTCCCGGCGCATCGCGCTCGGCTCGCTGACGATGATGGTGCGCGCGCCGGAGAGGCGCGCAAGCTTGACGTGCAGGATGCCGATCGGACCCGCGCCGAGCACGGTGACGACGTCTCCCATCTTCACACCCACGCGCTCCTGCCCGTTCATGACGCAGGCGAGCGGTTCGGCCAGGGCTGCCTCCTCGAAGCTCAGGCCTTCGGGCATGGGGAAGACATTGCCGGAACGCACCCCGGACGCCGGGATGCGCACGAACTCGGCAAAGGCGCCGTCGATCTCGTAGCCCATCGCGGTGAGGCCGCGGCAGAGGTTCTCGGCACCGCGGATGCAGTACTCGCAGTGACCGCAGGCGAACTGCGGACACACGCAAACGGCCTGCCCCGGCTGAAACTGGCCGTGCCCGCCATTGTCCACGATGACGCCGGCAAATTCATGCCCGAGAACGGAGGGATAGCGGATGCCGGATGTCTTCTTTCCGCGCAGGATGCGGATATCGGTGCCGCAGATCGTGGCCGCCTGGACCTTGAGAAGCAGGTCGCCCGGCTCCAGCGTGGGTTCCGGGACAGTGACATAGGCCACGTCGTCAATGTTCTGCAGAACTCCAGCTTTCACGGCGCACCCTCCCGAAGAATGAAACTGTGTCTTTGCTGGAAGTGAACATTTCTTTTGTTTAAAGTCAAGATGTTCAGTATCTTTTCGAGATGCATTTTCGCGATCTCACCTAAGTGCATGAAAATATGGGCTCCACAGAGCACTCCGCCCGGGACCAGGACCCGAAGACGCCGGAAACCACCGGCTGAAATTCGAATTTGCACTGAACAATCTTGTCTAAATGAATATTTTTGTGTAGAGTTGAATGAACATTGACACCGTGGCGTGAACGCGCGCGCAGGATAGGGAGAGGCCTTCGATGGCGGCGAAAACCTTCGACTATGCATCCATGGGGTTCATCACCTTCGATTGCCTCGGCTGGCCCTTCACGGCCGTGCCGCCCGGTGGCGGCTGCTACATGATCGACGAACTGACCATGGCCGTTTCTGGGGCGGCCGGAGTCGCGGCGATCGCGGCGGCGAAAATGGGCCTCAAGACCCGGGCCATCGGCGGCGTGGGCGAGGACCTGATGGGTGACTGGGTCATGCAGCGCCTCGGACACTTCGGCGTCGATTGCGGAATGATGCAGCGCAGGCCCGGATGGAAGACCTCATCTTCGATCGTCACCACCCGGCAGGACGGCTCGCGCCCTGCCCTGCACATGAAGGGCGCCACCGGCACCTTCACCGTGGAACCGGAGGATTTTGCGAGGGCGGCGGATGCCACGGTGTTTCACCTGGGCGGGGTGGGCTTGATGGACGCCATGGACGGGGATGCGAATGCCCAGCTCATGCGCCACGCGAAGGAGGCGGGCTGCATCACCACGGTCGACATCTTCGCGGGATCGGCCGCTGACCTTCCGGACGTCGACGCGGTTCTTCCCTACACCGACTATTTCATGCCCTCGATCGAGGAGGCCCGCGCCCTGTCCGGCCTCGAGGATCTCGAGGATTGCACGCGTTTCTTCCATGATCGCGGGGTGGCCTGCTGCGTCTTCACGCTGGGCGGTGACGGCGCCTATTACAGCCACACGGATGGAACGCGCTTCCACGTTCCCGCCTTCGACATCCAGGTGAAATGCACCTGCGGCTGCGGCGACGCCTTCGATGCCGGCTATGCGGTCGCGCTCTGCAAGGGCTTCGATCCCGAGACGTCGGTGCGATTCGCGCAGGCCACATCGGCCCTGAACGCCACGGGGCTCGGCTCGCAGGCCGGTGTCGAATCCTTCGAGCACACCCTCAACTTCATGAAGACGACGCCGGTACGCCGGTGAGGCGCGGCAACGCCGCTTCTTCCGGTTCGTCATCAATCCTGCGGCGGGAGCGCCCTCCCTCTCCGGCCGTGTGCTGGCCTTGGAAGTTGCGGCTTCCAAGGCCATTTTTCTTGGAAATCCACAGGCTTGGAACTGGCGCTGGGGCTGGGCCTGCTGGTATGATGAACGGGTGAACGAGGCGGGCCGCCCGTGCGGCCCCGCGTCCAATCTGGGGCCGAACGCGTTGGAAAAACAGAACTCACCGAGCGAATTCAGCGATGACCTGAAGACGAAGGTCGCATGGCTCTACTACATGGAGGGCATGACCCAGGACGAGATCTCCAAGACCCTCGGCCTCAGCCGGTCACGCGTGCTGCGCTTCCTTGCCAACTCACGCCAGACGGGCATGGTGCAGATCCGCGTCACGACCAAGCTCAGCTATTGCGTGCAGCTCGAGCGCGAACTCGAACGCAAGTTCGGGCTGGAGCGCGCGCTCGTGGTGCCCAAGCCGCAGGACGCCGCCGCCACGCAGGACATCATCGGCGCCGTGCTCGGCGGCTACATGAACGAGATCGTCACAGAGAACATGACCATAGGCCTCGGCTGGGGCAAGACGCTGAGCGCCAGCCTTCCCAGCATCGAGTACCGTGAGCCCGCCGGTGTGAGCGTCATGTCGATGCTCGGAGGCCTGACGCGCGTCAGCGGTGTGAACCCGTCGGAATTCGCCTGGCGTCTGGCCGACAGGCTCTCGGCGGAATGCTACCTCATGGCCGCGCCGGTCTTCGCGCCGGATGCCCGTACGCGGGACGCCCTGCTGTCGCATCCGGGTATTCAAGAGATCTTCCGCCGCGCCGCTCGTCTGGATCTCGCGGTGATCAGCGTCGGCGACCTCTCGCCATTCTCCACCGTGTCCGAATATGTGCTCCTCGAGCGCGAGGATTTCTCGACGCTTCAGGCGGCGGGCGCCGTCGGCGACGTACTGTGCCGCTTCATCGATGCCGACGGCAACGTGATCCGGCATCCGATCAACGAACGGGTCGTGGCCGTGGACCCGAAGGATCTGCGCGGCGCGCGCAAGCTGGTCCTCGCATCGGGCGGCTGGCAGAAATACGAGGTCATTCGCGGCGCCCTGAGGCTGCTCAAGCCGCATGTGCTCGTGACCGACGAGATCGTGGCCGAGCGCCTCGCCGGCGAGAACGCCTAGGTGGGCTGCGCCGCGAGGCTCTCCGCCACCTTCTCATTGACGATCAGGATCGACGGCTTCAGCAGCTTCAGAGCGGCACGGATGACCTTGAGCTTGTGCCAGCCGCCGGAGACCAGAACGAGGTCCCGCGTGGTGTGAAGCTCGGCCGGATTGACGGCGAGAACCCGGTCATTCACCGGGTGAGGGACGATGCGGCCCTCGGCATCCACGAAATGGCACAGCACATCCCCCACCGCGCCCGCCGCCTCGAGCGACGCGATTTCGGGACGCGTCAGCAGGCCGTATTCATAGAACACGGAATGCGGCGTCAGCGCGCCGACGGAAACGATCGCCATGTCGAGCGAGCGGGCGCGCGAGAAGATCTCCGCGATGCCCGAATGCGCCATCAGCGATTCGCGCGTCGCCTTGTCGGATGCGAAGACCGGGGCGGTCAGCAGGTGGCATTCGGCGCTCAGCCGGTCGGCGACGCGCCAGGCGAACTCCGAGGGGTTGACGCTGCTCACGCGTGTGAGGCCGCCCAGAAGCGACAGCACGCGGATCCCTTCCGGGGAGCGCGGCACGATGGACGGCAGGGCGCTGCTCAGCGTCCTACCCCAGCCGAGGCCGATGGTGGCATGCCCGGTCACGTTGCGCGAGATGTAGGCGCCCAGTTCGGCCCCGAGAATGGCGCTGACCTGGGCGGGATCCTGCGGCTCGGGAATGACGATGGCACGCGACAGCCGCCAGCGCATCTCCAGCGCGCGCTCCAGCTCCACGCAGCGCGAGAGATTGGTGGTCACGCGGATCTGAACGGTGCCGTCGAGCCGGGACGCGGCCAGGATGCGCAGCACGCGCGACCGGTTCAGCCCCGTCTGCGCCACGATCTCGTCCTGCGTCATGCCCTCGACGTAGTAGAGCCAGGCCACGCGCGTCTTGACGTGTTCCGGCACCATGATTGAAGCCATGATCCACCTTCATCTCGCGTGAATGCGCCTGCCCGGGAGAGGCCTCGCGGAAGTCTCATCGTCTCCGGAGGCCGTCCCGGACGCGCGCCGGCGTCCGGCGCGGCTCAGGTGATGTTGTAGATGCGGCGGGCGTCGGCCTGGGTCGCGATCGGCCTGCCCACTTCCCGCGCGATCTCCTGCACTTCCTGCAGAAGCTCCAGGTTGGTCGGATTGCGGTGGGGGCTGTAGTGCAGCTCGAGGCCGGTCTTCACATGGCCGCCGAGCTCGATCGTGCGGCGGATCAGCGGGCGGTAGTCATAGTCGCCCTCGCCCCAGATGGAGATGAACCACGGCAGCTTGTGCTTCGCCTGCGCGATCATGTCGAGGTAGTAGTAGAGACTCTCCAGTGAGGGCTCCATGCCGCAGGTGCCGATGGGCTTCTCGGAGGTCAGGCCGTATTTTCCGACGAAGTAGAAGTCCCAGTTGGTGCCCTTGGTGAACATGCCCCGATCGACGTAGTGCCGGGCGACGCGCAGGTGTCCGGGCTCGTAGACGCCCCAGATCATGGCGATGTCGCGCTTGCGGCAGAACTCGACCTGGCGGGCCACCTGGGTCAGGTCCCAGCCATAGGCACGGCCGACGGCGTTGCCGTTCTCGTCCTCGTCGATGACGAACTGGTCGATGCCCGTGTCGACCACGGCCACCTGAACATTGGCATGCTTGTTCAGGTAGTCGACGTGTTCGAGGCCGCAGTCCTCCGGTGCCACGAGAAGGTTGTTGCAGGTCGTGGGATACCAGATCATGTCCGGCCGCGCCGCAAGGATGCGCGACCAGGGGATCATGTAATCGTCGAAGGCGGCCTTGCCGAGCAGATCGAAATTGGTGTTGTGGACGTGAATGGCCGTGGCGCCCGCGTCCCAGCAGCGGATCGCATCCTCCACCACCTCGTCATAGGTGACGGGCGTATTGGGATTCATGCGCTTGGTCCGGACGCCGTTCTGGTGCGATTCGATCATCACCGGCTCGTCCCACGCGGGCTTCATGTCTGCGTATTTATCCAAGGCCGTAGCCATTTCTCTGCTCCCTTTGTTCGCACTATGTTCTTTTTTCCGGTATGCCAGAAAAGTTCAAATGCCCAGCGGCGGCGGGAAACCCTTCGGAAACCAAAGAAAAAGATAGCCTGAGGCTCATTTTCTTCTTGTTTGCGTTGGTCGCCTTGGAAACGTCACCCCGTAGATCGCAACTGAACATTTAAATGACTACCGCATAAAATGTGCATGATAGATGAGTATTTGTCAAATGAAAATCACTATTGTTCACTCGCTCCCCACAGACGCAGGCCAGCCGGCAAGGTTTGAAGTGGAAACTGGGAAGCGGCGGCAGAGCCGGCCCGGCGTCCACCACGATGGAACGCAACCGGGCGCGCGCCTCTAGAGCGGTTTTCGTTCAACATGGCTCATACCCGGTGGCTGTGAAGTAGTTTGCCGCATGCTGGGACGTGACGATGGGAAGCAGAGCCCCGATCGCCGTCCATAGCCCCTCCTGTGTTCGCTCTGCGGCTTTGCGCAGGTGGGCCTTGAGCTGCGAGAAGGCTTTTTCGATCGGGTTGAAGTCGGGGCTGTAGGGCGGCAGATAGC
>VFQT010002155.1_pt1 | contig 21032 bp, 11 predicted proteins | sample 3512381 | NCBI WGS metagenome assembly VFQT01 (sample SAMN10412376, study PRJNA504923) | tailings metagenome | isolation source: Relicate 2 Philex TSF3 active mining site | place: Philippines: Tuba, Benguet | collected 2017-08-29
ACCTGTTGCCGAGACTCCGGGAGGTCCGGTAGGTTTGCCGGACCGAAATGAGCGAGATTTCCAAGGCCTACGAGCCGCAGTCCGTCGAGTCCAAGTGGTACCAGTTCTGGGAAGACCAAGGCTGCTTCACGGCCGATCCGGCTCGCGTGTCGGCGACCCGGCCCGCGTATTCCATCGTCATCCCGCCGCCCAACGTCACCGGCGTGCTGACCATGGGCCATGTCCTGAACAACACCATCCAGGACATCTTGGCCCGCAAGGCACGCATGGACGGCAAGGAAGTCCTCTGGTTGCCGGGCACCGACCACGCGGGCATCGCCACCCAGAACGTGGTCGAGAAGACCCTCAAGAAAGCCGGCCAGATCAAGCACCGCGACGACCTCGGGCGCGAGGCGCTGGTGGCCAAGATCTGGGAATGGAAGGAGACCTACGGCGGCATCATCCTCAAGCAGTTGCGCGCGCTCGGCGCCTCCTGCGACTGGACCCGCACCCGCTTCACCATGGACCCGGAGTATTCCCGGTGCGTGCAGCAAGTATTCGTCGATCTGTACAAGAAGGGCCTGATCTACCGCGGCAAACGTATGGTGAACTGGTGCCCGGCCTCGCTCACGGCGCTGTCCGACGAGGAGGTCATCATGAAGGAGCAGAAGGGCTTCATGTACCACTTCCGTGTGGAGGTGGTGGAGCTTCCGGGCACGTTCCTGACCATCGCCACCACTCGGCCGGAAACAATCCCCGCTGACACGGCCGTGGCCGTGAACCCCAACGATCCCCGCTACACGCACCTCATCGGCAAACACGTCTACCGTGCGCTGCCGCTGGATGTGCCCAAGGAGCAGCGGATCATCCCCATCATCGCCGACGAGCACGTGGCCTTCGACTTCGGCACGGGCGTGTTGAAGGTGACCCCGGCCCATGACAAGGCCGATTTCGAGATCGGCCTGCGCCACAAGTTGCCGGTCATCGACGTGCTCACGCCCGACGGCAAGCTCACGGCCGAGGCCGGTGCCGAGTTGGCCGGCCTGGACCGTTTCGTCGGTCGCAAACGTTCGGCCGAATTGCTGGAGGCCGCGGGCGCCTTGGACAAGGCCGAGCCTTACACCAACAACGTGGGCTTCAGCGAGCGGGCCGATGTGCCCGTCGAGCCGCGCCTGAGCGAGCAGTGGTTTCTGAAGTATCCTAGCGTCGAGGCCTCGAAGGCCTGTGTGGCTCAGCCGGGGTCCGATAGCCAGGCACCGATGCGGTTTTTCCCGGACCGCTGGGCCAAGGTGTACGACCACTGGTTGGGCGGCATTCAGGACTGGTGCATCAGCCGCCAGCTCTGGTGGGGCCATCGCATCCCCGTGTGGTATCGCGGCTCCGAGGTGTCTTGCGGTCTGGAGGCCCCAGCCGGCGAGGGCTGGACCCAGGACCCCGACGTGCTCGACACGTGGTTCAGCTCCTGGTTGTGGCCCTTCGCCACGATGGGCTGGACCGGCGACCAGGCCACCGACGCGAAGAACCCGACGCTGAAAGCCTTCTATCCCACGACCGATCTCGTCACCGGGCCCGACATCATCTTTTTCTGGGTCGCCCGCATGATCATGGCGGGCTACGAGTGGATGGGCGACCTGCCGTTCCGGAACGTCTATTTCACCGGCATCATCCGCGACAAGCAGGGGCGCAAGATGTCCAAGTCGCTCGGCAACTCGCCCGACCCGCTCGACCTCATCGCCAAGTACGGCGCCGACGCGCTGCGCTTCGGGGTGATGCGCGCCGCGCCGCTGGGCCAGGACGTGCTGTTCGATGAGCAGTCGGTCGAGCTGGGTCGCAACTTCTGCAACAAGCTGTGGAACGCCTGCCGCTTCCGCCAGATGATCGGCGGCACCGACACCCAGTCTGAAGCCGAGATCAACCCGGCCCTGCTCACCTCGGACGATCGCTGGATCCTGCTCCGGCTCGACCAAGCCATTCGTGAAGTCACTCAGGCCTTCGCCGAATACAAGTTCAGCGACGCGACCACGACGCTCTACCGGTTTTTCTGGAACGAATACTGCGACTGGTATGTCGAGGCCTCCAAGGCGGCCATCTACGGCGGTGACGAGGCCCTCAAGGTCAACAAGGTGGCCGTCATCGACTTCGTGTTGGGTCAGTTGCTGCGGCTTTTCCATCCGTTCCTGCCCTTCATCACCGAGGAGTTGTGGCATGGGATGGGATTCGCCAAAGACATGCCCGAGAATCAAGGCGGCAAGACCTTGATGTTCGCGCTGTGGCCCAAGCCGTTGAGCGACGACGAGAAGGAATACTTCGGTCTCGACGACACCGCCGATGCCGTGGCCCAGGCCAAGTATGACCTGGTCAGCCTCGGTCGCGGATTGCGCCGGGACTGCAAGATCGATCCCGCCAAGAAGATCCGCTTCATCGTGCGGCCGGCAGGCAGCCTGTCTGCGGCCGACGCCGAGGTGCTCAAGTTGTTGCTCAATGCCGAGGCGCTCGATGTGGTCGATGCGGCCTGGACGCCCGAGCGCGGCACCCCGGTGGCGGCCAATGCCCTGGGTGAGTTGTTCCTGCCGCTGGCCGGTCTGATCGACTTCGCCGCCGAGCGCGCGCGCCTCACCAAGGAACTCGAGCGGGTGCAGAGCGAGGTGACCAAGGTTCAGGAGAAGCTCGCCAACCCGGCCTTTGCGGCCAAGGTGCCGGCCAAGGTGCTCGAAGAGCATCAAGCCCGACTGCAGGATTGGCAGGCCAAGGAAGCCCAAATCGCGGCCTCGCTGGCCAACCTCCCGGCCTGATGCCCTGAATCCCTCCGCCACCGAACGCCCCGCCCTCCGATAACGCCACCACACCAACGCACAGCATGCACGACTACACCAACTTCATCGGAGGCAACTGGGTGCCGGCCGCCTCCGGAGCCACCTTCACCACCACCAATCCGGCGGACACCCGCGAGACGGTGGCTCGGTATCCGCTGTCCGATGCGCCCGAGTTCGCGGCGGCCACGGCGGCGGCCCAGAAGGCGTTCCCGGCGTGGGCGGCACTGACGCCGGTGGCGCGCGGTCGTTTCCTCAGCAAGGCCTCGCAAATCCTCGAAACCCGCAAGGCCGACCTGGCCCTGCTGCTCGTCCGTGAAGAAGGCAAGACGCTGACCGAGGCCACCGGCGAGGTGCAGCGTGCGGCCGACATCTTCCGCTTCTTTGGCGGCCTGAGCTACACGGTGGGCGGGCAGACCATTCCCCACGATCTACCGGGCAACCTGCTACTGACCCGGCGCGAACCGCTCGGCGTGGTGTCGCTCATCACGCCGTGGAATTTCCCCATCGCCATACCGGCCTGGAAACTCGTGCCGGCCCTGCTGTGCGGCAACACGGTCGTGCTCAAGCCCGCCTCGCAAGCCCCGGCCATGGCGCTCGAGCTGGCCAAGGTTTTGGCCGAGGCGGGATTGCCGGCGGGCGTGCTCAACGTGGTGACTGGTTCGGGCCGGGCTTTCGGTTCCGAGATCGCTTCGAATCCCGCCATCCAAGCCCTCAGTTTCACCGGATCTCACGGCGTGGGCACCGCGTTGTATCAAACGCTCGCGCCGCGTCGGATTCGGGTGCAGTTGGAAATGGGCTCCAAGAATCCCACACTCGTGCTCGCCGATGCCGATCTCGATCTGGCCGCGCGACTCGTCGCCATCGCCGGATTCGGGCTGACCGGCCAGGCGTGTACGGCCACCAGCCGGGTGATCGTGGAACGGTCGGTGCTCGAAGCGTTCACCGAGAAGCTCGTGGCGCTGGCCAAGACCTGGAAGGTGGGACCGGGTGCCTTGCCCGGTGTCCAGATGGGTCCGGCGGTGAATGCCGATGAATTCGAGGGCAACTTCGCGGCCATCCAGCAAGCGGTCGGCGAAGGTGCTGAATTGATCTGGGGCGGAGGCCGGCTCACCGAAGGCGATCTGGCCCATGGCTATTTCATGCAGCCGGCGATCCTGGGCAAGGTGACCCCGTCGATGCGCATCGCCCAGGAAGAGGTCTTCGGTCCCGTGGTGGCCATCCTGGCGGTCGACTCCTTCGAAGAGGCCATCGCCGTGGCCAACGGCGTGAAGTACGGTCTCAGTGCCAGCCTGGTGACGCGTGATTTCAAGAAGGCCATGCAGTACGCCGAGCGCATCGAGTGCGGCGTGGTGAAGGTGAATCAAATCAGCACGGGCCTCGCCCTTCAGGCTCCCTTTGGTGGTGTGAAGGAGAGCTCCACCGACTCCTTCCGCGAGCAGGGCACCGCGGCGCTGGACTTCTACAGCCGCACCAAGACGGTGTACTTCGACTACTCGGCCTGAAGAGGGGACGAGGGGCCAGAGGGTTTGCTTCAGCCCTTCGTCCCGGGTTTCTGTCGCACCTCTCGACGGGGCGCGGTACACCTCGTGCATGAGGCACCGAGGACCATGGCTGGAGCGTTTCCGACGAGGGAGCGTGTGGCTCCGGGTGGTGGCCGCGGCCATCGGCTGCCTAGGCGCCGCCGCCGCCACGAACACTCCAGCGCAAGACACCTCGCTGGCGTGGCCCCAGTGGCGTGGTCCGCTGGCCAACGGGATTTCTCCGACGGCGCGGCCGCCCGTTCAATGGAGTGAGACGAACCACGTCCGCTGGAAGCTGCCGCTGCCCGGCAAGGGGCATTCGTCTCCCATCATCCTGGGCGATCGCGTGGTGGTCATGACGGCGGCCCCGGTGGGCGAGGCCCAGAAGCCGGTCTTCGATCAGGCCCCGGGCGTCCACGACAGCGTGCCGGTCACCCATCGCCATGAATACGCCGTGGCGTCGGTGTCGCGAAAGGACGGACGGGTCGTTTGGAAAACCGTCGTCCGGGAGGACTGGCCCCATGAGGGTGGGCACACGACCGGCAGTCCGGAATCGCATTCTCCGGTGACCGACGGACAGGCCCTCTATGCCCTCTTCGGTTCCCGAGGCCTCTACTGCCTGGAGCCCGACGGACGGATCCGCTGGCGCAAGGACCTCGGCCGGATGAACACCCTGCATGCCCATGGCGAGGGCAGTTCACCGGTGGTCCACGGCGGTCTGGTGGTGGTGAACTGGGACCATGAAGGCGGATCGTTCATCCAGGCCTTCGATACCCGCACCGGCGACTCGCGATGGAAGACCGCCCGTGACGAGAAGACCTCCTGGTCGACGCCGATCGTGGTCGAGGTCGACGGCCAACCGCAGGTGATCGTGAGCGCCACCCGAAGGGTTCGCGGGTACGACCTGGCCACGGGCGCCTTGATTTGGGAATGCGCGGGTCTCACCGATAACGTGGTGGCCTCGCCCGTTGTGCACCGCGGGGTCCTCGTCGCGGGCAACAGCTATTACACCCAGGCGATGTTCGCGCTGCGGCTGTCGGGCGCGCGGGGCGATGTGACTGGAACCGATCGCGTGGTCTGGCGCATGAACCGCCTCACGCCCTACGTGGCCTCCCCACTCCTGTACGACGACACACTCTACCACCTGAGGCACAACCAGAACGTGCTGGTGCGCCTCGATCCGGCCACGGGCAAGCTCCGCGGCGATCTCCTGCGCTTGGAAGGCATCCGCGACTTCATCTTCGCTTCGCCGGTCGGTGCTGCGGGCCGGATCTACATCACCGGTCGCGACGGAACGACGGTCGTCCTGAAGCATCCGTCCGGGAACGAGGCGTTCGAGAACACGGTGCTCGCCGTGAACCGATTGGAAGACTCCTTCAGCGCCTCGCCGGCCCTGGTGGATCAAGAGCTCTACCTGCGGGGCGAGCGCTTCTTGTACTGCGTGGCCGAGTGAGTCGGCTTGTCACTCCGACCTACGGGAGCATGCGACAGGAGCGGTGCGGCGGGGGCGTTCGGCGGGGATTGGGGTTCAGGCGGTCGCCTCGGTCTTGGGGCGCGAGGTGACGGTGCGGAACCGGGATTCGTAATCGGGATGGTTCGTGCCCATCAGGCGATCCCACACGTTGAAATACAGGCCGTAATTGCCCCGCATCTTCTCGTGGTGCATCACGTGATTGGTGGGCGTGTTGAGGAACTTGCCCAGCCAAGTGTCCATCAGCCATCGGGGGTGATACTCGTAGCCGGTGTGGCCGATGACGTTGAAGAAGATCTGCCAGAACATGAACAGCGTGAAGGCCAGCGGGTGGAGGGGCATCACCATCACGGCGAGCGGAAAGATCCCCGCCTCGACCACCGCCTCGGCCGGTGCGAACGCGTAGGCGGCCCAGGGTGACGGATTGTTGGAAAGATGGTGCACCCGGTGGAACAGCGGGAATAGACGCGGGTGGTGCATCAGTCGATGGGTCCAATAGAACCACGTGTCATGCAGCACGATCGTGCAGGCGATGCTGCCCCAGAACCACGCCAGGCCGTGTTCGCCGATCTTCCAGTACATCCGGGTCCACCCGTTCCGCGAGGCCAGGATGGTGCTCGCCCCCACCAGGCCGAAAATGACCAGTGTGAGCAGCGAGTAGCCGATCTCGCGGCGGATGTCGGACGCCTCGGGGAATCGCGGGATGATCTTGCGATGGCCCCAGTGTCGCCGGAAGAGCCAGTACCCCAGCACCCAGCCGACGCCCGCGAACAGGAGATAGCGCACCGCGGCATCGACCGACGAGGCCCCGGCGATCTTGAAGAAGCTCCACGGTGAATGGATGACGCGCTCCAACGGTGTCATTTCGGGGTACACTCTGCCTCCTCGATCGATGACTGGCCACGCCTTCCTTGCCGATCTTCACCCGGCGGACTCGGGCGCGAGCAGGTTCAACCCATGGACCACTCGTCGGGGCGCACTGTAGCGGAAGAGTTCGGCATAGCGGGCCCAGGCGACCAGAGTATGGAGGATCCGCTGGGGCCGTTCCCGTGGAAAGGTGAGCGCGAGTTGGCCCAGCAGGGTGTTTTCGTCCAATTCATGGGACGGCGAGGCCTGGAGTCCGCGGATCACCAGATCGAAGACGTAGATCTGTCGAAGGCTCCGGTTGAGGAGACGCTTGCGACCTGACACATCGGCCGCCAGGAACACCCGCCCTCCGGGGGTCATCTCCACCCGGCCTTCCGGAGTGCTCACCCAGTGGAGGAGTTCGGCCGCTTTGACCACCAGCAGCAGTTGGGTGAGGTCGATGTCCACCTTGCGGGCGAGATCGAAAAGTTCCATTCCCCCCTCATTCTCCAGGACTTCCAGCAGACCCATGGTCCGGCTGAGGGACACGGTGGGGATGGATTGGATGGGGAGTCCGCCGGTGATGGCGGCGGCGGGGGATGTGGGATCCGAGGGCAGCACCGTCTGGGTGATCAGCGCATGGATGCGATTGCTCAGTTCGAGGAACAGCGGGGCGTGTTCATCGCGCGGATAGGGCAGGGGATTGTCGATGACGGCCCGGATCGAACCGGGATGCGCGCCCATCACCACCAGTCGCGTCGCCATGAAAAGACCTTCGTTGATGCTGTGGGTGACCATGAGGATGGTTTTCACGGGCGAGCGTTCGCGGGTGTAGAGGTCGATCACTTCGTTGCGCAAGGTCTCGCTCGTGAGCACATCGAGCGCGCTGAACGGCTCGTCCATGCAGAGGATCTCGGGCTCCACGGCCAGGGCCCGCGCCAGCCCGACCCTCTGTTTCATGCCGCCTGACAACTCCTTGGGGTAGGCCTCTTCGGATCCCTGCAGTCCGACGGATTGAATCACGCTGCGCACCCGTTGGGCCCGTGCATCGGCCGGGAGCGTGGCGTGCGACAGACCGAGTGCGATGTTCTCCTGGACGGTCAGCCAAGGGAACAGGGCGAAGTTCTGGAACACCAGAGACGCCGATGGATTGAGCCCCACCTGCGGTGTACCCCGGTAGAGGATCTGACCCGACGTCACCGCCATGAGTCCAACGCCCGCAGCGAGGAGGTGGAACTCGCCCCGCTCGGTGGCTCGGCTGATGGCGGCCCCGAGTCCGAGGGTCTCGAGGGTGCGGCCGTCATAGCGCAGGTACTCGGCCACGATGCTGGCGTTCCACGCGCCTCCCGCCGCGGTGATCCAACCGGTCACTAGGCTGGGGAACACCCCGGGCAGGATCAGGTGTCGCCACCGTTGCCAGCGGGTGAAGGGCACCAGACGGGCCACCTCCCACAGGTTCCGGGGGATCCGGCCCGTGCCCGCGATGACATTGAAGAGCAGGTACCACTGGGTCCCCAAGACCATGAGGGCGACCGATCCGATCCCGAGTCCCACGCCCATCGACATCAGGGCCCCGACCAGGATGGGAAAGACCATGGGCGCGGGAAAACTCGCGGCCAACTGGAGCACAGGCTGGAGCAGACGTGACGCCTTGGGGTTCTGACCGATCCAGACGCCCGCCGGCACGGTCCAGAGCGTACCGATCACCACCGCCGCCAGCACCCGCAGGAAGGTGATGCCCGTGCTCTGCAGCAGGCCAACCCACTCCCGCAGCGATACCCGCTCCAACAGGATCAAGATCCGGAACGCGGCGACCATGACTCCGATTGAGGTTACGCCCACCAGAGCCCGGAGCACCCAGGGACTGGCCGACCGGGCCCAGGGGACGTGCGGCGGCACGGGGCGTCGCCCAATCCGGGAGAAAAACGAGACGAACGCCCCACTCCCGGTCACCTGATCCCATCGATGGCGCACAGCGGAAAGCGGGCGGCGGAGCAGGGCAGTCAGGCTCGCGCGTCGGAGTCGATTCCAAGGCCACGGCATCGACCGGGGCGGCGACGGCTCGTCGGTGAACTTCTGCGACCAGGCGACCAGCGGGCGCCAGACGCCTTGGTCCACGGCCACGATCATCACCAGCAGTGCGGTCAGGCCCATCCCCTGCGCGTGGAGGTCGCCCCGCTCGACGGCCACGCTCATGTACGACCCGAGCCCGGGCAGCCGGAAATCCTGCTCTCCCAGCACGAACGCTTCGCTCACCATCAGGAAGAACCATCCCCCGGCCATCGACATCATGCTGTTCCAGAGGAGGCCTGTGGTCGCGAACGGCAGGTCCAGCCTCCAGAAGCGTTCCCACCACGACATCCGCGCGAGATCGCTCACCGCCACCAGATCGGCGGGCACGGCCTTCAGCGAGGCCTGGAATGCGAAGGTCATGTTCCACACCTGCCCGGTGAAGATCATCAACACCGAGGCCAGTTCCAGCCCCAGGTTCGAACCGGGGAAAAGATGGGCCAACCCGAGCACGAATCCGGGCAGAAACCCCAGCACCGGGATGCTCTGCAGCACATCGAGCAGCGGACCGAGGATGCGCCCGGCCCCCGCGATCCGGGCCATCGCGTAGCCGTAGAACAGCGTGAACACCAACGACAACCCGTAAGCGCCCACGCCCCGCCCCAGACTGTACAGCGTGTACAGCGGGAGATACCGCGGCTCGAGGTGGATGTCGGAGGTCACATCGCTGGATTGGGGGTTAGAGGCTAATCAAGGCTCTTGGGCAGGGGAGCACGGCCTATTTCGAAACTAGGTCCCCGCGCTCATGCGGTCCAATTTCGTTCCCCGGTCAGCAGCCTGTTCGAGGACGCCCGTTTAAGACGGCGGTGCTGAATGCCGTCCATCACCCGGCATCTGCAAAAGGCTGCGGTCGCGGTCCGGATAGGCCTCGTACACGTGTTCGAAGACCGCTGAGCATTTCGATTGGTACAGCGGCGGGTCATAAGCTCGGGGCAGGCCCACATCCAGTTCATCCTCGATCGCCAACCGAAGCTGGGACCGTGCCGATGCCTTCTGGCGCCAGTTGAGCACCAGCAGCAGCTTCACGCGCTGGAGCAGTGCTTTGGCGACCCGTTTGACCTCAGCTCGTTCTTCGGACGTCAACTCGGGGGACGGGCGCGTCAGGATGTCGAAGATGACCAGTTCCTCCTGCGTGAGGTTCTCCCGCACATGCCGTTTCTGTTCTTCCCCAAGGCTTCGGCTCAGCTTGAGGAACTCCTCCAATTGATCCTCGATGCTGCGACTACCCACATTGTACGACTCGATCAAGTCCTCGAACTTCTCGGCGAAATCCACGCGGGTCTTGTTGACGCGGATCAGCTTTTCGAGCGTCACCCGGATTGCCGCCTTGAGCACCTCCAGGTCGGTATTCTTCCGGTTGGATTCCCGAAACCGCCGGGCCAGTGCCTCGAAATCGATGCGGGACAGATCGATGGCCATGCCGGGGTGGCTTGGCATTTCCACGCCCGAGATCGAGCTGTCGAGCAGCTTCCCGATGTCGCCCATGACCTGGGAGATGTCGATGGGGTCCGGGTTCAGTCGGGCTCGAATGGCATCGGCAAGGGCGAGGATCGACGCCACGCGCGGCGCGAACTCGATGGCCGCCGGATCGGGTTTGACGGCTTGGAACAGCGTCTTCACCCGACGTTCGTGCCCCAGAAAATCCCGGCGCACCGCATCGGGTGAAATCAACGCTTCCCGGGCCTGATCCAGGAGGTCGAGCCGGGTCATGCTGCCCGCTGCCGCCGCCTCGATGGAGGGCAAGGAAACCCCACGGTCGGTGCAAAAGATCGAAACGGCCTCCACGGCACTCCGGAGCTCTTCCACCAATCGCCCCTTGTCGCACACGGGATTCTGGCCGCTTTGTCCGGATCCGTAGATTGCCAGGGCCTTTTCCAGCGAGGCGAAGACGTTCGCGTAATCGACGATCAACCCGCTGTGCTTGCCCGGAAACACCCGGTTCGCCCGCGCGATGGTCTGCATCAGCGTGTGGTTCCGCATCGGCTTGTCCAGGTACACGGTCGAGCAGCTCGGCGCATCAAACCCGGTCAGCCACATGGCGCACACAAAGACGATCCTCAGAGGGTCGCGGGTGTCCTTGAATCGTTCATCCAGGGCCGGATCCGAGGTGTTCATCCGCAGCCGATGGGGCACGATGTCGAGACCGAGCCGTTTCATCTGCTCCACCTCGTTTTGGCCGGGCGACACGATCAGCGCCAGATCGGTAGTCCTGAGGATCTCCAGGCGCTCCACCAGGTCTTGAGGCGGCCCGCCGCCGGCTTTATCGCGGTAGTTCGCGTGGCGCTCAATTGCCTGCTCCACCCGCTGACGTTCGAGATTCCAGTGGTGGCGCACCTTGTCGTGCATTCGCAGCGCGGTGGCCTTGTCGATGGACACCACCATGGCCTTGCCCACAAACCCACGACCCAGGAAGTGACGCACGATGTCTTGCGCCACCGTCTCCAGACGGTCGTCGCGGGTCAGCAGGTGGTACTGCCGGCTCAAATCCCGCTCGAGTCGCGATTCCTGCTCGGGATCGAGCTCCGCCTCCTCGATCAGTCGGTAGATGTCGTCGTTCAGGTCCGGGTTCACTAACTGCAACTCCGGGGTTCGGTTCTCGTAGAATAGGGGAACCGTCGCGCCGTCTTCGACCGACTGCTGGAAATCGTAGATGGAAACGTAATCGCCGAAGACCTCCTTGGTGCGCTCCTCGCCGGCGATCAACGGCGTGCCGGTGAAGGCTAGGAACAGCGCCTTGGGCAAGGCTGCCCGCATGTTCAGGGCCAGCGTGTCGTATTGGCTGCGGTGGGCCTCGTCGGTGAGCACGATCACGTCGGACCGGTCGCAGAGCATCTCCGGCGTCTGGAACTTATGGATCAGCGTGAAAACGTAGCGATGGTTCCCTCGGAGAAGCCCCCTCAAATGCTCGCCGCTGGACGCATGGCACTGGTCGCCCTCGGCCTCGGTCACCGCACCCGCGGCCTTGAAGGTCTTGGCGATCTGGACATCCAGTTCGACCCGGTCGGTGATGACCACGAACGTCCAGTTGCCTGGCAACTTCCGCAGCACCTTCTGCGCGAAGAACACCATCGAAAAACTCTTGCCGCTGCCCTGCGTCTGCCAGAACACACCGCCACGACCGTGCCCGCGCTTCCGGGCTTCGAGCATCGAGGCGATGGCGTTGTTGACCCCGAGGAACTGGTGATTCTGCCCAATGATCTTCACCAGCCCGGACTTGTGTTCCGAGAACAGCGTGAAGTTCTCCACCAGGTCGAGCAGGCGGGCCTTGTCGCAGGTGCCCCGGATCATCACCTCCAGCGACACCCGTCGCGGTTCGTCTTCGCGCTCGATGCGCTTCCACTCGAAGAACCGCCCCCAATCCGCCGTGAGCGAGCCCACGCGGCTGTCGGTACCGTTCGAGGCGATGAGCAGCGCGTTGAACACGAACAACGCCGGAATGCCGTTCTGCGGATGCTTGTAGCTCGTCAGGTTTTCGTCGAACGCCGCGCGCGCTGGCACGCCGGGCTTCTTCAACTCGATGACCACCAGCGGCAGGCCATTGACGAAGCCCACCAAATCCGGCCGACAGGTGTAGAGCGCGCCGGTGACGCTGAATTGGCTGACCAACAGGAACTCGTTGTTCGCCGTCCCGCCGTCGCGGGACCAATCCAGCACCCGCAAGCGTTCTGCTTTCTGACCACCTCGCTCCTGATCGGGCACGGAAACCAGGATGCCCTCTTTCAACAACCGATAAACCTCGCGGTTCGCCTGCTCCAGCAACATGGCCGAACGGTCGCGGGTCAATTCATCGATGGCGGCGGCGATGGCCTCGGTCGGCAGCGTGGGATTGAGCCGCTCCAACGCCGCGCGCAATCGAGGAACCAGCACCACCTCGCCCTTGGTCTCGCGCTGCAACGTGCCCGCTGCACCGAATGTTTCCTCCGACGCCGACGCCACTTGCCAACCCAACTCCGCGAACAACCCGATGGCGGGCTGCTCGACGAGCTGGTCTTCGGTGTAGGCGTGGGGCATGGCGAATTATGCTAAACTGAGCAAGTCCGTCAGAATCTCCGTGAACTCGTAGCAATCCGCTCCCCCTTCCGTGTATTTCTCGGCTCGACGAATTTGCTCGGCGTTCATCTTGGTCCAGAAGAACTCCAGAACCTCACCTTGTCCCTTTGACGTGGCAGCCCCGATGTCCTTCTTAGCATCGCTGCTGTCCGTCCAAGTTGCCGTAGCTCCGCCCGTGAAGTGTGGAGCTACCACTTCGGGCAGAATATAATTTTCCGGCTCACGTTTGCGCGTCACGTAAGCCTTCTTCCCAGTGGCGCGGACTTGCTGCACCTGTGTCAAATTCAGCCCTGCTTCGGGAGAGCCCAAATCGGAATCCAACAGGAGTGCCCACGGAATATTGAATTGTTCGGCGATACGCTTGGCAATCCAATGCTTCAGCAGACCGCAACCGCCGATAGAAATAGGCAGGATTCCCTTCTCTTCGAGCGTTGCGGGAATGTGCCCGCCTGCCTTCAGTTGCTCTGCCGTGTGACGTAGAAACACGACATCTCCCGGTCCTTCCACAAGCACTAGTGCTTTTGCACGGCTGGCGCGAGGGTCAATGAGCACGCCCAACGACTGCGCAATCCGGTCGATAACGGTGTCATTGCCATAATCAATCGAACGGCCCGCTGCCGACTTCTCAACAAGACGCAATCCATAAGTTGGCAAAAGTCCCGCCAAAGCTGGAACGTGGGTCGTTACCAGCACTTGGCAGTTATCCCTCTTGCCGACCTGCACCAATGCGTTAACAAGCATCTCTTGATTCGAAGGGTGCTGCGAAGTCTCGGGCTCTTCAAAAGCGTAGATGACTGAGGGGGCGTTCTTGTCTGTGACCTTGCGTTCGGCTTCAGCCCGAAAGAAGTTCAATAAGATTAACCGGCGGACACCGCTGCCGCGCTTGTTGATAGGGATGTCGTCCTCGCCGTCCAAGGCGAAATCGAAAGTCCAAGTCGGCGCTTTCTTGAAGCGGGGCACGAGCTGGGACGCAAGCGTTGCGTCCATATCTTTGAGCTTCTCCAAAGTCTTAGCTGCCCGTTCCAGGACACGCTTTTGGACCTCGGCTTGGATCTGCTCGATGTCCCCCCGTAATTCCTCTTGAGCCTGCTTTACGGCTGCTTGAAGCGGATTCTTCGCTTGTGGGTCGTTGTCCTTGCTTTCGCGATCGGATTTGAACAGAGCGAACAGCGGCAATTGCTTGAACAACTTGTCCTGAATGTCTTTTGAGTCACCAGCGAACTTGTTGATTTCCAGTTCACGCTGCTGCTTGTTTAGGTATGCGGATTTGCCCCAAATCGCCAAACGCCACAGCGCGCTCTTGCGTGCATCCGCAACATCGTCCGCCGCCACGCCAAGCTTTTCGCCGCGCTTCTTCAAGTCGGCGATTTTTAGTGTGTGGAGGTCATCACAGTCCGCTGCGGCTGGATGGTTGGCGACAATCAAAATCGCAGGGTCTTTCGAACTGCGTTTGTAGCGTTTCAAGATTTCCAACTCTCCAGCAGTATTAAGCAGGTGTTCAGCGACCAGAGTTGTCTTGTTGGTTTCATCAAGCAGTATCTCGGCTGGCAGGTTATCGAAGATGCACCTAATCTCCACCGAGCCTTCCGGCTCAGCGACGTTGAAGTCGTCTTTGTCGATTGCGACTTCACCTCCTTCAAAGAAAATGTCGAGGGCTTCTAGGATGCTGGATTTGCCAACGTCGTTCTTTCCCGTGATGCCAGTAATGTTGGGGTCAATCGGGACGCGGGTTTCACCCCGGTATCCCCTGAAGTTTTTGATTCCGACTTCCTTGAGACGCATACGTTATTTGTGTTTTGGATTGATTTGCATCTAGCTGCCCAATGTGCCGAACATAGAGTCCAGTTCCGCGTCGGAACAGATTTCGGAATCGCCTCCGCCGCGACGATCATCGTCATCATCTGGCCTCTCCGGCTCTTGGCGTTCAATTTCATCCGCAGTTTCGCGGAGTGACTCTTGGGCTGAATCGGTATCAACTTTGAGCACGTCACCCACGTTGCCCACACGCGACGCCTCCTCCCTCAGCTCATCCGGGTTCGTGAGGTCGCATGAAGCCCCATACTCGTCAGCGAAACTAGTGTAAGCCTCGCGAATCGTTTGCAGCTCCGATTTTGTAAAGAGCTTTGGAAGCGCATCTACAACATTAGCCAACGTTTCAAAGTCGTCGAGGTCGCCTGGCTTATTCATCGCACGATGCTTCAAGGCTGACGTCAATTCCTTGCCTGCAGCCGAAGCCAAGCAGCCAAGATTTTCCAACGCTTTGATTGGCTCGACACAGGAGGAGGCCGATAGTTTACCCGCAGTGAGGTTTGTGGCTAATTCGGCAATCTTTGCAGTCATCCACGCATCACCGCTTTGCCCGCCTTCATTTGCGAGAACCCTAGCGATGGTTGCCAACCGCTCGACTGGATTTAATACCGCAGGCGAGACGCGCTGCCATTCTTGATAACCGTGAATTGAAATGGAGCAGCTAGGAGCTGCAACCAGTCGTTGCATTGCGCCGACAATCTTTGAGGCGTGCCGAGCCAGCTCTTTGAGTGACACTTGGGGTTTATCATCACGTAAAGTGGCCTCGAACCATTTTGCCTGTTCAAAGAAGACTAGGGCATTGATGACCTCAGGCAGTAGCTCGCCAGACAATAGGAGGTTCTGCATGAAATCTCGAATCGACGGATTCTGAAATCGCACAATCGTGAAATCCTGCAATTTCCGTGTTGCGACAAACGTCCCGTCCAACACTTTAAGGGCACTCCTGAAATCGGTTGCAGAATGAGCTATGTTGAACCTCGCGCATTGAGCATTGTGGAGTGCAACAAAGGCTTGCTCAACGTCTCTCAGCAGGCTTTCCACCGGCATCGTTGTTAGAACGAAAAGTAGATGTCTGTCCCTGTCGGACAGTTGGCTGCGAAATGCGTGCCCCCAGATTTCAACCGGGTTATCCAGGTTCTTAAGAAACAAATCCAAATATTGAGCGGATGGTGTTTCGCCAATCCATGCTAGATCCGTCAAATACTCGATGAGTCGGGGGTTGTAGTTTTCGTGGTCAATGATTTCGACGTAGCCACGCTTGGCGACCAACCACTTCAGGTGTGTGCGAGGGATGTAAGAAAAGTGGAGATGGTTGTAGAGAATCTGCGCCCGAATCCGGCGTGAATACTTGGCCAAATCAATGATGCATGTGCGATGGTCAAACTTCTCGCGGGCAAGCTTCTCATAGTGGAGTTTCGCCTGGGTCAAAATGTATTCGCGCGTGGTGAGAACAAACACCGAGTCCTTCGAGTCGCGAACGCGTGCCATGAAATCCAACAGTTTTTGGTCCTCGTTCTTGTTCAGCTTGTCGGCCTGCGCGGTTTGGCCAAGAAAGTCGTCGTAGTAATAGAAGCGCGGTTTGTTGTGGTAGCTGACTGCGCGAGCCTCTGAGATGTCGCTCTCGATTTTCACAACATCAAAATTCCTCTCGTAATGGTAAAGCAACAACATCCTTGCCAGTGTTGTCTTACCGATGCCAGGCAGTCCCGAAATGATGCACACACGGTGCTTCTTCAGAATTGCTAGGGCTTCATCGAAGCTCGGATTGCGTACGTAAATCTTTGCTGAGGCAATCGTGCGCTCCACTTCCTCACGAGAAACTACATGAGTTCCTGCGTTGACGATCGAGTCGAGGACGCCAGCCGATGAAACCCAAAGCTTGATATGCCGCCGCTCAACCTCCGGGTGTTTGGTGAGGAGGCTGTTCAAACGCTCGCGTCCATAAATGTCGCCGGTGGCTTGCACAAACGGTGACAATATCGTTTTGAGGTCCTCTGTCTGTTGCAGCGAGAGAGAGACTGCGGTGGTGAGTATGTATCGGTCGGGTTTGAGCTTGATAAGCTTGGTGAGTTCCTTGTTCTTGAGCGTCGATTTGAGGTCAGAGAATTTTGAATATCGCTTGCACTGCACGATCAACTCAGGCGGCTTCCGCTTTGCTCCAATATTTGCAAGATTGAACATCGTGGGCCCACCACCGCGAATCGGCGCGTAACGGAGGTCGATTCCCTTGTCGCGGCCCTCACTGAAGTTTTCCAACTGAATGCCGAGTTCGGCTTCGAGCAGGTCTTTAGAAAGAAGCTCGAAGTCCAGAGCCGACAGGCAATCTGTGAAGTCGTAGTCAGCCACAGCTTCCCCCAAGGTTGACTTGCCCCGACAGCAGACGCGGCAGCAGTTGGTCGCGCGTCCGGCGGAGGTTTTGGATTTGGTGTTCCAACTTCAATATCTGCCGGGACAATGGAGCGGCGAAATCGCCGAACCGTTGGCACAGCTCTGCTGACGGAACAACCAGCGTCTTGGCGGCAAACTCTGGCCAGTGGCCTTTGTAGTCGTTGAACACGACGAGACTGTTCGTTGCCCAATGCAGCCAATAGATGTTTCGAGGCATTTCGGGACTTGGAACGAATGGCAGCACGTTCTGGATTGCTGAGAACGGAATGTGAACGAGGCGCTGGTAGCAGGTGTGATTTGCGAAGACGATGACTGGCGCAGTCTCCGACGCGACCACACCGGGGTCGTCGTCGTGGTATCCGATGATGCCGGTTTTGCCTTGGTCGAAAACTGGAACTGCGCCCGTCGGGTTCACAGTCTTCTGGTCGTATTTCTTCCCGACCGGCATGCGCTTCACGATTTCTTTCACGGTCTTCACCTCCCAGCCTTGGGGGATGGGGCCGAGGGGGGAGGCGACGCGGGGGTGGGTTTCGTGGCCGGGGAAGCGGAAGTGGACGAACCACTCGCGGTAGAGGGCGCGTGCCATTGTCTCCAGAATACGGATGCGCCTTTGGCTGTTCTCGATCAACTCGTCGTAAGTTGACAGGATCTCAGCGATCCGGCGTTGGATGTGTAGTGGTGGAACGCTAACTTCAATTTCCGAGAATGCTGTCTTGTTGATGATTGGCGTCGCCGCGCCGCCAGCGATTGACTTTAGGTGCTCAACTCGAGTTTGCAGCAGGTAGTAAACGAAGAAGGGGTTGTGCTTTGTTTGGTCAACAACGATCGAATTGATTTGCTGGTTGGTGAATGACGGTCGATCGGTCATGCACATTTTTCCGACCGAAGCGATGCAAGTCACACACACCGAGTTGATCGGCAAAAGCAGGTTGCGCTGCGTTTCGCGTCCTTCGTTGGAGAGTTGGCGCGCTGACTCGCAGTAGCGATGGCTGCGGATATCCGTCGGCGTAATGAACGGGTAACCTTTTCCGTAAAGGTGAGGCATCGCGGTTGGCGGTGTCTTGCCAGTAACGACGCGACCGAGGTCGGCGACGGTCATGATTTGCCATTGGTCCTGCATAGTCACACCTTCAGAGCCTACGCTATGATTGAGATAAGACGACGCCTCGATCCTTCCCCTGAGGAAGAGGAGGGGAGTCCAGAAGGCTGATCCAAAGTGCCGGGTCTAATAGTTCGTGCACTCGGTTTCTTTGCCCTTGTTGGTAAGTTGCGCCGCCCAATCCATCCGTGTCCTTGAGGGTTTTCCTATCCTCGGAGGCGAGCCGTCGTTCCACTTTCTTTAAACCCTCGGCAGGCGGTAATGACTCGGGGCGAATACCGCGTTCGAGCAGAGTTTGGCGGACCGCTTCGTTGTTGGTGATGTGTTCTCGGGAAATCTCCGATCCGCTTCTCATCCCATGCCCGCGGGCATTGAAGATCGTGATCTCAGTGGCGAAGTCCTTCGCCTTCAGGACGATGGTGGGTGCAAAGTCGGCGAGCGGACGGTGGTCGGGTACTTTCCACTGGGCCTTCATCGCCTGGGTGCTCCGGCCAAACAGGGCCTGATCTCCCTTGCTGCGGATGAGCGCGAAGTCTTCGTTGCCACCGGTCTGCTCGTAGATGACGGCCGACAGTTCCTTCTCCGATTCACTCAGTTTTTTGCGGGCTTGAACCCGTTCGGCGTCCAGCAACCGCTGCTGGATGACTTCGGCCCGGCGGGTCTGGATGGCGAAGTAGGTCTGGGCGAAGGCGATCTCTTGCTTTCTGGGATCACCGTTCTGGGCGATGAGGTAGCAGGCATAGCGGGTGAGCAGGACGTCCTCCACCTGCCGGGTGCTGCCCGAGCCGAGCGCCACCATTTTGTTGGCGTCAACAAAATGGTCGGCGATGCGATGTCCGCTGACCTCACAGGCTGTTTTGGCCTTGGCGATGACCGTCGTGAAATTGCGCCACTCATCGTATCCGAGCAGGTGCTGGAGGTCGCGCGCCAGCCAGTACTCGACGCCGGTCTCGGTCTGCTGGGCGTTGGCCTCGAAGGTGGCCGTCAGTGTCTGGATGGTGTTGGGGTTCATGCTTCCAGAATCTCCGCCACGTTGCGGGCGATGGTTTGTTCGAGCTCCCGGGCTTGGACGTTCAGGGTCTCGAGTTCTTCGTTCAGGGTTTGGAGCTGTTGCTTGAAGTCCTCGTCGCTCACGGTCTCACCCGGTGCGACCCCGACGTAGCGGCCGGGGTTGAGCGACCAGCCTTGCGCTTCGATCTCCGGGAGCGTGGCTGCGCGGCATAGGCCCGGCACATCGGCGTAGCTGGGTTGCTGGCCGAACACTTCCTGGAGGCGGGCTTTGGAATCGGAGCCGCCCAGGGTGAGGTCGAGGGCTTCGCCGCGATAGAGGCGGACGACGTTGGAGAGAAAACCGATTTGCGCGGGCGTCCAGTCGCGGTGCGCGCGGTCCACCTGCCGGTAGATGTGGCGAGCATCGATGAACAGCACGGTGTCTTTGCGCGGAGTGGTGGCTTTGCCCTTGTCGAAGAACCACAGCGTGCAGGGAAGCGTGACGGTGTAGAACATGTTGGTGCCCACGGCGACCATCACATCCACAGCGCGGCTCTCGATGAGTTTCTGGCGGATTTCCTGCTCAGAAGAGCGGGCGTCGGAGGCGGAGTTGGCCATCACGAATCCGGCGCGGCCGCGGGCGTTGAGCGACGAGTGGAAGAGCTGGATCCAGAGGTAGTTGGCATTGTCGCTGCGCGGCAGGCCGAAGGGGAAGCGGCGGCCGGGCCCGACCGCGTCGGTCAACCGCTCCTTGTCCACGGCGTTGACGTTGAACGGCGGGTTGGCCAGTACGAAGTCGAACTGGCCAGTGGCCTTGTGCGGGTCGTCGTAATAGCTGTTCACCTGCCCGCCGTGGCGGATGTCGCCTTCGAGGCCATGCACCGCGAGGTTCATCCGGGCCAAGCGTCCGGTTTCATCGGTCTTCTCGACGCCGTGGATGGAAAGCTCTGCGCTGGGATTCTTTTTGTGTTCCGAGACGAACCGGGCCGACGACACGAACATGCCGCCCGAGCCGCACGCGGGGTCGAGGATGCGCCCGTGGTAGGGTTCGATGACTTCGGTGAGGAGGCGGACGATGCAAGACGGAGTGTAGAACTCGCCGCCCTTCTGACCCTCGGTGCGCGCGAACTCGCCGAGGAAGTATTCGTAGATGCGGCCGAAGGCGTCGTAATCCACTGAGGCCGGGATCTCGGAAACCTTCTTGAGCAGTTCCTTGAGCAGGGTGCTGGAGAAAAGGTTGTAGGTCTTGGGCAACACTCCAGCGAGCTGAGGGTTGTCTCGCTCGATCACGCGCATGGCCTCGTTGACCTTCGAGCCGATGTTCTCCGCCTCGGGCAGGTGGAGCAGGAAGTCGAAGCGGGCGTGGGGCGCGAGGTAGAGGATGCTGTCAGCGTGGTAGGCGGCCGGTTCATCGATGCGGCTGCCTCGGCGCGAGGAACTCGCCGCCGTCTCCAGGCGGGCGCGCTGGATGGCGAATCGGCCTTCGGCGAACCGGAGGAAGATGATCCCGAGAATCGGGCCGGAGTATTCCTGGGCCTTCAGTCCGGAATTGGCGCGGAATTGGTCGGCGCTGGCCCAAAGGCGCTGTTCCAGGGTTTCTGTCAGGGGATCCTTGGCGGTGGGGGCGATCCAGTTCATCAGGCTCAGGAAGGGTTCAGTTCGACTACGGAGTTTCCCTAGGAATGGATCCAAACGGTGAGCGTTTCAGGGCGAGGAATCCAGAGCGGATGCGCCGTTACACGGCAGAAAATGAATCCGAGACCAGTGTCGGGCGGGAGGCCAGGGGGCTGGGGCTCAAGGCCCCGGGGCGGTAGCCGGTAGAGGCTCGAATGCGAAACCTGCCCCTTCAAAATCCCCCACCATTTCGACCGCCGGCTCAGAACGGGGGACGGGGTATCAGGGCGCGGTTCAGGCCTGGGCGCTCAGCAAACAAAAAGGCCGTTTTCCCGAAGGAAAACGGCCTGAAAGTTGGTTGCGGGGCTAGGATTTGAACCTAG
>VFQT010002156.1_pt1 | contig 21026 bp, 17 predicted proteins | sample 3512381 | NCBI WGS metagenome assembly VFQT01 (sample SAMN10412376, study PRJNA504923) | tailings metagenome | isolation source: Relicate 2 Philex TSF3 active mining site | place: Philippines: Tuba, Benguet | collected 2017-08-29
GTAAGTATGTTGACCCAGCCTCCGGCAAGTACAGCGATGTAATCAATCCATCTACTGAAGAGGTTTACGCCAATGCACCTATCTCTGGTGCAGAAGACGTTCAAAACGCCTTTCAAGTAGCCCATGAAGCGTTCAAGGAGTGGAGTCAAACAACTCCGAGCGAGCGTCAGCTTGCACTTTTCAGAATCGCAGATGAGCTTGAGAAGCGAGCAGATGAAGCCGCTGATCTGGAAAGCGAAAACACCGGTAAGCCAAGAGCAACATTGGTGGACTTTGAAATGGTGCCATCGGTTGACCAGATTCGTTTCTTCGCAGGAGCAGCCAGAAATCTTGAGGGTCGCGCAACTGCCGAGTATGCCAAGGACCACACCTCATCTATTCGTCGTGAGCCAATCGGAGTAATTGGTCAGGTGACACCATGGAACTATCCACTGAACATGGCTGTATGGAAATTCGCCCCTGCCATTGCTGCTGGAAACACCATCGTGCTGAAGCCTTCCGACACCACACCTGTTTCAACTCTGTTGCTTGCTGAGATTGCAAACAAGTTCCTGCCTCCTGGCGTATTCAACGTGATTACCGGTGACCGTGACACGGGTCGCATGATGGTTGAGAACAGAATTCCGCAAATGGTTTCAATCACCGGATCTGTTCGAGCGGGAATGGAAGTTGCTAAGACTGCCGCTTTGGATCTAAAGCGAGTTCACCTAGAGCTTGGTGGAAAAGCACCTGTAATTGTTTTTGCAGATGCTGACATGGAGAGAGCTGCCGCTGGAATCGTGGCAGCAGGATTCTTCAACGCTGGTCAGGACTGCACCGCAGCCACTCGACTACTTGTTGAGGATGCAGGCTATGACAGGTTCATGGCTGCACTGCTTGCCGAGGTCAAAGCATCAGCCAAAGTTGGAAAGCCATCGGATTCTGACATTCTGTTTGGTCCAGTAAACAACGCGAACCAGCTAACTCGCGTCAAGGGATTCATTGACCGAGTTCCTTCACACGCAAAGATTGAAACCGGTGGTAACCAAATCTCTGGCAAGGGCTATTTCCTTGAGCCAACCGTTATCTCTGGGCTAAAGCAGACCGATGAGCACATTCAGGATGAAATCTTTGGACCAGTGCTTACCGTGCAGCGTTTCAGTGGCGATGAGCAGGCACTGACCTGGGCTAATGATGTGAAGTATGGACTGGCGTCTTCCGTCTGGACCAACAACCACACCAGGGCCATGCGATTTGCCAAGCACCTTGATTTCGGAGCGGTCTGGATCAACACCCACATCCCATTGGCCGCCGAAATGCCGCACGGAGGCTTCAAGCACTCCGGATATGGCAAGGACCTGTCGGCCTATGGCTTTGATGACTACACCCGCATCAAGCACGTGATGCACTACATCGGAGACTAAAGGTAAAAATTCGGTTTCAAGGCGGCTCTGAGGCGGGATTGTGTGCGAAACTTTCCCTTACTTCGTGCCCTGATAAATAGGAGAGAGAATGAAGAAGCGAGAGCTACCAAACGACCCAATGCTAAGAGAGCTAATTGACCTAGCTCGCAAGACCCAGATCTCGCGTCGTGCGGCGCTCGCTGGAGTCGGTGGAACTGCAGCAGCACTAACACTGGCATCTTGTGCACCAGCAGATACCGCACTCACTCCGGCCACTGACGTGTCTGATTCAGAGCCGGTGTTGGTTTGGCACAACTGGCCCGCCTACATGGACGAAGATGACAACGGAAACTACCCGACACTTGAGCGCTTTGAAGCGCAGTCGGGTATCACCGTTGACTACAAACTTGAAATTGATGACAACGACACCTGGTATGCAAAGGTGAAAGACCAGTTAGAACTTGGTCAGGACATTGGTGCAGACGTTGCATGTCCAACTGGTTGGATGGCGCAGCGCCTTCTAAACCTTGGCTATCTGCAGCAGTATGACAATGCCAACATGCCAAACAAGGTTGCAAACCTGGCACCTAATTACCTAGGCGCACCAGAAGATCCAGATCGCACTTACAACATTCCTTGGCAGGCTGGTTTTGCGGGAATTGGTTACAACAAGCAGGCATATAAAGATGCAACCGGCAAAGACGCCCCAGGTTCAATTGCAGACCTTTGGGCTGCTGAGCTAAAGGGACGTGTTGGTCTTCTTTCGGAAATGCGCGACAGCGTTGGTCTGGTGTTAATGAGCCAGGGAATTGACATTTCTTCTGCTGACAGCTTGACCGAGGATGCATTCCAAGCCGCAATTGAAGCAATCAAGCAGCAGATCGATGCGGGTCAGATTTACAACGTTCGCGGAAATAGCTACCTCGACGACTTGACCACTGGAAACATAATTGCCGCAACTGCGTGGAGTGGTGACATAACATTGATCAACTTCGAAGCGGGAACTGAGGACAACCCAGAACCATTTGGCTTCATTTTCCCTGATTCCGGTGTGACTCTCTGGGCTGACTGGTTTGTCACTCCAATGGGAGCTACCCACAAGAAGAACGTCGAGAAGCTAATCAACTATTACTACGATCCAGTAAACGCTGCTGAATTGGCGGTATGGGTGAACTACATCACCCCGGTAGTTGGTGCTCAAGATGCAGCTGCAGCCATTGACCCAGCACTAGCTGAGAATCAGTTGATTTTCCCAAGTGCCGAGACTCTTGCGAAGAGCAAGGCTTTCCGTGCACTAAGTGGACAAGAGGAGCAGCGCTTTTCTTCTGCTTGGCAGAACCTGCTGCTCGGGGCGTAGTGTCAATCGACTTCGGAGCCGGGGGAAAGGACCTCGAGCTAGTTGGACTTCGAAAAGAGTTCCCGGGTTTTGTTGCGGTTGAAAATCTTGATTTGAAAGTTCCAGCAGGGCAATTCTTTGCTCTGCTGGGACCTTCTGGTTGTGGCAAGACCACCACTCTGAGAATGATTGCCGGACTCGAGACCCCGACCAGTGGTCAGATTCTTATCGGCGGTAAAGATGTAATCGATCTAAAGCCGCACGAGCGCCCAGTAAACACCGTTTTTCAGAACTACGCGCTCTTCCCTCACATGAGTGTGATTGAAAACGTAGCTTTTGGTCTTCGCCAGCGCAAAGTCTCCGACCCTCTTGTCAAGGCACAAGCCGCGCTCGACATGGTTGAACTTGGACACATGTCAGAGCGCAGACCAGCGCAGCTTTCCGGCGGTCAGCAGCAGCGCGTTGCGCTTGCACGTGCACTGGTAAACCGGCCAGCACTGCTTCTACTGGACGAGCCGCTCGGAGCTTTGGATCTAAAGCTGCGCAGACAGATGCAGATTGAACTTAAATACATTCAGATGGACATTGGCTTGACCTTCCTCCACGTGACCCACGACCAAGAAGAAGCCATGGACATGGCTGACATCGTGGCCGTTATGAACAAGGGTCAAATTGAGCAGATGGGTGCACCTGAAAAGCTTTATGACCGTCCCAAGACGGCTTTCGTTGCCAAGTTTTTGGGCCAGTCCAACATTTTCGTTGGTGAGGTAGCAGAGTCCAACTCTGAATCAGTTTCCATTAACTTCAAAGGCAACAAGATCACGGCTCCGATCGCCAGATCTGAGAAAACCACTGGAAAGATTGCCATTGGTGTTCGCCCCGAAAAGACCCAATTCCACTCCAGCAAGCCGGAGGCAAATTCAACAACCAACGTTCTGGGCCCTGGCGAGATTTCAGACATTCGCTTTACAGGAGTTTCAAATCAGTACTTGATTGAGATTCCTGAAATCGGAGATGTGATTGTCTTTGCCCAAAACGTTGGCAAGTCACCGGTAGTAGAACTCGGAGCGCAGGTCTGGGTGAGCTGGCAGGTTGAGCACAGCTTTGGTTTGGCTGACCTTCCGACTGGCATGGAAGACGCGTAATGGCATTTGTCGCACTCGGAGGTTCGGCGCCGGCAAAACAGCAGGCTCCGAAAAAAGCGGGTCGAGTAGCACTGCTGCTATTGCTTCCGGGAATTGCTTACTTGGGGCTTTTCTTCCTGACACCATTATTTTCGCTAATTTTGACCTCACTCAAAGTTCCCAGTGCTACTGGAGACATTGGCAGGTATGACTTCGGGACAGAAATAGGGAACTATGCGTACGCGGTAGAGCAGTATTTACCGCAGATCCTTAGATCTTTTAGCTTCGCTTTGGTCGCAACAATAATTGCTCTTCTGATTAGCTACCCAATTGCCTACTTCATCGCCGTAAAGGCCCGCAACAAACCATTACTCAAGGGCCTTTTGCTTACGCTGGTGATTGCACCGTTCTTTATTTCCATGCTTTTGCGCACGTTTGCATGGAAGCAAATCTTCTCGAACGACTCTTGGATTGTAAATACTCTCAAGACTTTCGGAATCTTTGGAACTGACAGCTACATAATCGGAACTGACTTCGCCGTTATTTTTGGATTGGTTTACAACTTCATTCCATTCATGACACTGCCAATTTTTTCCAACTTAGATCGCCTCGATATCCGTCTGCTGGAGGCAAGCGGCGATCTCTACGCCAATCCAATCACCACCTTTAGAAAAGTGACTTTCCCACTTTCGCTTCCAGGCGTGATTTCTGGAACGCTTTTGACCTTTATTCCCATCAGCGGAGATTACGTTGTTGCTAGCCGAGACTTTTTGGGAGGTCCGGACACAGCCATGATTGGAAACGTGGTGGAGGCAAACTTCCTCAGAATTCAGGATTACCCCACAGCCTCAGCGCTTTCGGTCATGCTGATGGCTGCCATTGTGATTTTGGTCTCTGCATATGTTCGTCGCAGCGGAACGGATGATCTGCTATGAAGCTCTCCCTTGGCAAGTATTTACTTCCAACCTACGTATTTCTCACGTTCCTCTTTTTGGGCATCCCAATCGCCTACACCTTCATTTTTTCTTTCAACGACTCAATCAAGTCAAACATTATTTGGCGTGGATTTACCTGGGATAACTGGCTGAATGTCTGCAATCAGCAGGAGGTCTGTGATGCCTTTGCTAATTCGCTGATAATTGCGGTCTCGGCAACTTTGGTTGCGACTGTGCTGGGCACCATGATTGCAATTGCGCTTGTTCGCTACAAGTTCAAGTTCCGCTCTGCAACCAATCTTCTGCTCTTCCTTCCGCTGGCCACGCCAGAGGTCGTAATGGGCGCGGGTCTGGCCGCTCAGTTCCTTGACTTTGGTTGGCCCAAAGGAATGCTGACCGTGATCATTGCTCACACTATGTTCACTCTCAGCTTTGTGGTTGTCACTGTGAAGGCCAGAGTTGCGACTTTGGACCCAGCTCTAGAGGAAGCAGGCCGCGACCTCTATGCCAATCCAGCCCAAGTCTTTATGAAGATTACTTTCCCGCTCTTGCTGCCTGGTATTTTGGCGGCAGCGATGCTGGCGTTTGCCTTGAGCTTTGATGACTTCATCATTACCCAGTTCAACTCTGGTTCTATCGACACTTTCCCGAAGTTTGTCTATACGGCAGCTGCCAGAGGAATTCCAGCGGAAGCCAACGTGATTGGTTCGATGGTCTTTATCGTGGCAATTGCGATAGTGATTACCGTGCAAGTTCGCTCTTCAATAAAGCAGCGCAAACTAGCCAAAAAGTGAGTGAACGACTTCTCTGAAGTGCTTATCGTGGCGCTTTAGGTCGCGCTCTGTGGTCTCCGGACTCATCAAGGCCATGTTGTGAAATGGGGTCATCAGCACTCCACGGTTGATGGCGTGCAGCTGCAAGTACTGCTGGAGCTCAAAGTCATCGTCATCTGCAGCTTCTCTACCGGTCTGCGGGGGAGTAGCGCGGAAGCTGTATTCACCACGAGCGCCAATACGTGAGACCTGCCACGGCAACTTGTATTCATCGATTACTGCCTGAATGTTCTTTTCCCATTTCTTGGCAAGTTCAATCATGTGATCAAACGCTTTGGGCTTTAGAACTTTGGTCAGGGTTGCTCGCACCGCTGCCATTGAAAGGGCATTGCCAGCCAGGGTTCCTCCAACGCCTCCGACGTCAATGCTTTCAAGTCGCATTGATGAGGAAATTCTTAGCGCTAGTTCTTCGGTCAAGCCATAAGCGCCGACCGCAACACCGCCACCGATGGTCTTGCCAAGAACAACTGCATCTGGCTGGAGACTCTCGTTGGCCGTATAGCCACCTGGACCTGCCGAGATGGTGTGCGTCTCATCCAAAATCCAGATGACTCCATACTTCTTGCATAGCTCCTGCATTCCCTGCAGGTATCCAGGCTTCGGCAAAACAATTCCAATATTTGTGAGTGCAGGCTCCATCAGCATCGCAGCAACTTCTCCGGTTGCGAAAGCTTTTTCAGCTGCCTTGAGGTCGTTGTAGGGGATGACAACCGTGGTTTTATCGAGCTCAATTGGCATTCCGACATTATCGCGGCGAGGGATTGTACTTCCGTCGTCGTCCATGACCGCGAAAGTTTCATCGACAGTGCCGTGGTAGCAGTAGTCGTGCACTGCAATCTTTGGCCGACCAGTCACGTGCCTGGCGTAGCGAAGTAGGTGTCGGTTGGCATCAGTTGCACTGAGCGTGAATTGCCACTTTGGTACCCCAAAGCGCTCTGCCAATATTTCGCCGTTGATGCGAGCATCCTCAGTGGGAAGCATGAAAGTAAAGCCCCTGGCTGACTGCTTTTGAACTGCCCTTACAGTCGCATCCGGGGCATGGCCACACATTGATCCTGTATCGCCCAGACAAAAGTCGGAATACTCCATGCCATCTAAATCAGTAAATCTAGAGCCTTTGGCCTTGCTCACATAAAGCGGGAATGGTCCTGGCCACTTGGTCATCCAAATCATTGGCACACCGCCAACTAGACCAGTTTTTGCTCTTTCAAATGCCTCTCTAGAGCGTGGGTGAGTCGAGATAAATCGATTGTTCTCCAGTCGCATTAAATCTTTGAGTTTTTCGCGATCTGCGTACGCGGAAGACATGAATCACCTTTGATCCTTCATAAACCAACAAGAGCCCGTTTTTCGGGCTTACTCCCACCCTAAATGATTTTTAGAGCTTTGCCAAACCGGCAGCTAATACATCGAGGGCATCGTGTATCAACTCATCAGTAATTGCAAGGGGAGGAAGGAATCTCAAAACATTGTTATAGGTTCCCGCATTGAGTACCAAAACTCCATTTTGGTGGCAGTGTTTTAGTAGTGCTTCTGTAGCCGCAGGATTTGGATTCTTTGTTCCGGGCTCAACTAATTCAATAGCCTGCATAGCTCCGCGACCGCGAACATCACCGATTACTGGATAGTTGTTCTTCATCGCGTTTAGGCGGCCAGAGATGATTTCTCCAATTTCAAGAGCACGATTGAACCAGTTTCCAGTTTCGTACTGCTCCATTACCGCAACACCTGCAGCAACGGCGGTTGGAGAACCACCAAATGTTCCACCAAGTCCCCCTGCGTGAGCTGCATCCATAATTTCGGCTCTGCCGACAACACCCGAGAGTGGCATACCGCCTGCGATTCCCTTAGCGACGGTGATCAAATCAGGCTCGAAGCCTTCTTCCCACTCGCTGGCAAACCACTTTCCAGTTCGCGCCATACCTGATTGAACCTCATCCGCCACCAGCACAATGCCGTTGGCACGTGTCCATTCTTGCAAAGTCTTTAGGAAGCCCGGTGCTGGAACAACGAAACCACCCTCACCTTGAACTGGCTCGATAAACAGCGCAGCGATTTGGGCTGCTCCTACGCGCTTCTCAAGATAGGTAATCGCTCTGGTTGCCGCCTCTGGTCCTGTCATGCCGGCTGGATCGCGGAACGGATAACTCATTGGTGCATGGTGAACACTGCCCGCGAGTGGTCCAAAACCGGTGCCGTAGGGGTGAACCTTGAAATTCATCGACATCGTGAGGTTTGTTCGACCGTGATAGGCGTGATCGAAAACTGCAATTTCAGTACGGCCGGTTGCTTTGCGAGCAATCTTGACGGCATTTTCTACGGCCTCGGCACCTGAATTGAAGAAGGCAGCTTTCTTTTTGAAGTTGCCGGGGGCGTGTGAGGTTAGTAGTTCTCCCGCGCGAACGTATGGCTCATAGGGAGTGACGGTGAAAAGTGTGTGAGTGAGCTTGCTGACCTGCTTTGATACCGCTTCTACCACTCCTGGGTTGGTGTGACCAATAGTCACAACACCAATACCTGAACCAAAGTCGATCAATTGATTGCCATCGACGTCTTTTAAGATCGCGCCGTGGGCTTCATCAATGAAGGCAGCCAGCATGGTGCCCACACCAGCAGAAATAACTTCAGATCTGCGCTGTTGCAGTGCAAGCGACTTAGGTCCTGGGATTGCGGTTACGATTTGTCTTTTTTGTTCAAGGCTCATGTATTCAGTCTAGATACCCGCCGCAAGCTTTAGATACAGCCATGCCTAACTCCTAGCAACCTTGCAGGCTTAGGCGGGTAGCCTAGAGGGGTGCTGGACGCGCTCTTATACATCTTGGGAATATTGATTTTCCTTCTTGGAATTGCCCTATCGGTTGGGCTGCATGAATTGGGTCACTACCTTCCAGCCAAGCGCTTTGGAGTGCAGGTGCGCCAATTCATGGTGGGTTTCGGACCAACCGTTTACTCGAGATTTCGGGGAGAAACCGAGTTTGGCGTTAAGGCCTTTCCGCTAGGCGGCTACATCCTGATGAGTGGAATGTATCCACCAGCTACTAAGCAATACAAAGGACTTTTTGCTAATTGGATTAGTGATGCCCGCAAAGAGATTGCAGCGCAGGAAGACTCCGATGAGAGTCGAAAGTTCTATCAGCTGAGTGCCCCAAAGAAGATGACCATCATGCTCGGTGGACCCGTCATGAATCTTTTGCTGGGAGTGCTGCTGATTCTGGTTTCGCTCTCTGGCATTGGAACTTTGCAGAACTCCTTGAAAGTCGATGAGGTTTATCAGTGTCTTGAAACTGATGTGAATGGAAATTGTGAAGCGGGTGTGCCAGCTACACCGGCAAGCCTTGCTGGTTTGCAACCTGGAGATGAGGTCACGGCAGTAAACGGCCAAAGTGTGAGCAGCTGGTTGGAAGTTACAAATCTGCTATCAAATCGTTCAAGTAGTCAGTTGACTGTTTTGCGAGACGGAACAACAGAGCAGTTGACTATCGAGCCAGTTTTCATGGAACGTGCGGTCTATGACTCATTTGGCAATCTTCAGCTGGATGGGCAGGGCAATCCCGTTACTCAGCTCACTCCCGTTTTAGGGATTCGCTTAGAAGGCGTAACCAAGCCATTACCAATTGATCAGTCTCTGACATTTACCGGTGCATCGATGGTTTCGATGGCTGGATTTATTGTTGAGTTGCCCCAGCAGGTTTATCAGGTCACTCTCAGCACGCTTGGCTTAGCCGAGCGTGATCCGAATGGTGCAGTTTCGATTGTTGGTGTTGGCCAATTAGCCGGCGAACTCACTGCGGCAGACATAGGGGTAGATGCCAAACTGGCTTCACTGCTTTTACTGTTGGGCTCGCTGAATTTAGTTTTGTTTGTTTTCAATCTGGTGCCACTGCTTCCACTTGATGGCGGTCACGTGGTCGGTGCGATTTACGAGGGTGCGAAGCGAAGAGTCGTGCGCGGCATTCGAGGGGTTGATCCAGGCCCAATCGATACAGCCAAAGCATTGCCGCTGGCCTATTTAGTCTGGCTGGTTCTGATTTTCACTGGACTATTGCTGATTTTGGCTGATTTAGTGAACCCGATAACCCTTGGGTAGGAAGCTTTTTAGCTGACAAGTGGTTAAATCGGTAGCAGTAATGAAGGGAAATTCGTGCCGGCAGTAAACCTCGGCTTACCAAAGTCTCCACCACCAACTCTTGCACCTCGTCGCAAGACTCGTCAGATCATGGTTGGCAAAGTTGCAGTTGGTGGAGATGCCCCAATTTCAGTGCAGTCGATGACGACCACCCCCACCACTGACATCAACGCCACGCTGCAGCAGATTGCTGAGCTGACTGCCAGTGGCTGTGACATTGTTCGAGTTGCAGTGCCTTCGCAAGACGACGCAGATGTTTTGAGAATTATTGCTAAGCGCAGCCAGATTCCAGTAATTGCAGACATTCACTTCCAACCCAGATACGTCTTTCAGGCGATTGAGGCAGGTTGCGGTGCGGTACGTGTGAACCCGGGCAACATCAAGAAGTTTGATGACCAGGTAAAAGACATTGCAAAGGCAGCAAAAGATGCTGGCATTTCAATTCGAATTGGAGTTAATGCTGGCTCGCTAGATCCGCGCCTTCTGGAGAAGTACGGCAAAGCAACGGCTGAGGCCCTAGTTGAATCCGCAGTCTGGGAAGCCTCGCTTTTTGAAGAGCACGATTTCCACGACTTCAAGATTTCCGTCAAGCACAACGACCCGGTGGTAATGGTTCGTGCTTATGAAATGCTCTCAGAGCGAGGTGACTGGCCACTGCACCTCGGAGTGACCGAGGCTGGCCCAGCGTTCCAGGGAACCATTAAGTCTTCAGTTGCTTTTGGAGCGCTGTTGAGCAAGGGGATTGGTGACACAATCCGTGTTTCACTTTCAGCCCCACCTGTCGAAGAAGTTAAGGTCGGCTCACAGATTCTAGAGAGCTTGAACCTACGGCCACGCAAGCTAGAAATCGTCTCCTGCCCAAGTTGCGGACGAGCTCAGGTCGATGTCTACACTCTTGCCAATCAGGTCACCGAGGGACTGCAACACCTAACAGTCCCAATCCGAGTTGCGGTGATGGGTTGCGTTGTGAACGGTCCTGGCGAAGCTCGCGAGGCGGACCTCGGGGTGGCTTCCGGCAACGGCAAAGGTCAGATATTTGTCAAGGGCGAGGTCATCAAGACGGTCCCTGAGAGTGAAATCGTACAGACCTTGATCGAGGAAGCTAACCGAATTGCAGCGGAAATGCCGCCTTCTGAGGTCGGTACAGCACAGGTATCAGTCAGTAACTAGCTAACATTGTGCCCATGCCTATACGCCTGAGCACTCTTTTCCTTAGAACGCTGCGCGAAGATCCTGCCGATGCAGAGGTCGATAGCCACAAACTACTGGTTCGTGCCGGCTACATTCGTCGAAACGGTCCAGGTATTTTTGCTTGGTTACCACTGGGCCTGATGGTAAAAAATCGGATTGAGCAAATCGTTCGCGAAGAAATGGCAGCAGCCGGATCTCAGGAAGTTCACTTTCCTGCACTACTTCCAAAAGAGCCCTATGAGGCAACTGGTCGTTGGGAAGAGTATGGCGACAACATTTTTAGATTGAAGGATCGTAAAGAAGCCGACTACTTGTTAGCTCCTACTCACGAAGAAGTATTCACTTTGCTGGTCAAGGATCTTTACACCTCTTACAAGGACCTGCCACTTTCGATATACCAAATCCAAATCAAGTATCGCGACGAAGCTAGACCTCGAGCCGGACTACTTCGTGGTCGAGAATTCGTGATGAAAGATGCCTACAGTTTTGACGTTGATGACGCTGGACTGGCCAAGAGCTATCAAGCACAGCGCGATGCGTATGAACGAATCTTTAGGCGCCTGGGCTTAGATTACGTGATTGTCAAGGCAGATGCTGGCGCAATGGGTGGATCAAAGTCCGAGGAATTTCTTTGTCCCGCTGAAATCGGAGAAGACACCTTTGTTCGATCTCCTAGTGGTTTCGCCGCGAACGTCGAAGCGGTCAAGTTCGCGCCAAACCCAGAGGTTGATGGTTCGACTAATCCCGCGGCAGAGGTTCACGCCTCACCAAACACACCAACCATTCAAACGCTTGTTGATTTTTCAAATGCCAATCATCCGAGAAGTGGTAAGGAGTGGACAGCCGCCGACACTCTTAAGAACGTTGTGCTAGCTCTTACTTCTCCAGAAGGTAAGCGAAGACTGGTGGTTGTCGGCATTCCCGGTGATCGCGAAGTGGATGGCAAACGAGCCGAAGCATGGTTTGCTCCCGAAGAGGTCGAGCAGGCAACCGAGGCGGACTTTGCCAAATACCCGCAACTCGTCAAGGGTTACATCGGACCCACCAAAGCGGGTAAACAATTCCTGGGTGAAAAAGCTGAAAGCAAACTTCCTTACTTTGTTGACCCAAGAGTTGCCAAGGGAACCAGTTGGATCACCGGTGCTAATGAGAATGAAAAACACATTTGGCACCTCACCTTTGGTCGAGACTTCGAAGCTGATGGCATTGCAGACATTGCTGAGATAAGGGCTGGTGATCCTGCGCCGGATGGGTCTGGTCCGCTAGAGCTAGCTCGTGGAATTGAGATTGGTCACGTCTTCCAGCTCGGAAGAAAGTATGCCGAGGCACTTGATCTAAAAGTGCTGGATGAGAACGGGAAGCTTGTCACCGTGACCATGGGAAGTTATGGAATTGGTGTGACCAGGCTGGTGGCAGTGATTGCCGAGCAGTCTCATGATGACAAGGGACTGATTTGGCCCGAGTCGGTCGCCCCAGCCCAGCTTCACATCGTTGCTGCTGGCAAGGAAGACAGTATTTTTGCCGCCGCTGAAAAGTTATCCGCTGATGCCGAGGCACAGGGTCTGAGCGTAATTTTGGATGACCGCAAAGCCTCTCCTGGCGTGAAATTTGCTGATGCGGAATTGCTAGGAATGCCCTGGGTAATCGTCTGTGGCAGGGGCATAGAGCAGGGTGAGGTTGAGCTTTGGGAAAGAGCAAGCGGCGCTAGACAGAATCTAAAGCTAGAATCTGCTCTAGCGGAAATTACGCGCAGAAAATGAAATAGGGGCAGCCGTGGATATCGATCTAAATGTCCTTCGTCTGCTGGAGCGCGAAAAAGAGATTCCCTTTGAAGAGCTCGTTGTAATTATTGAACAAGCAATTCTTGCGGCCTACTACAAGCACATCTCTGATCAAACTAAAGGCCCTCGCGCAGAACTTGATCGCAAGACCGGTCACGTCAGTATCTTTGCACCAGTACTCGATGAAAACGGCGAGAAGATTGGCGAAAAAGAAGTAACGCCCGAAGGCTTTGGTCGCGTGGCTGCCTATGCCGCAAAGCAAGTCATTGCTCAGCGAATGCGCGAACTCTCTGATGAAGGATTGCTCGGCGAATTCAAGGGCAAAGAGGGCGATATCGTCTCCGGTCAGATTCAGCAAGGTACTAAGCCATACATGGTTTACGTGAACCTGGGTTCGATTGAAGCTTTGATGCCTCCTGAGGAGCAGGTGCCAGGGGAGGACTACTCGCATGGTCGCCGACTCAGGGTCTACATCACTCAGGTTCAGCGTGGTCTGCGAGGACCAATGATTACGGTTTCCAGAACTCACCCAAACTTGATCCGCAAACTCTTTGCACTCGAGGTTCCTGAGGTTGCATCAGGCCTTGTAGAGATCGCATCGATTGCCCGCGAAGCAGGACACAGAACAAAGATTGCGGTTAGGTCTAAAGATCCATCAATCAATGCCAAAGGCGCCTGCATCGGCGAACTTGGTCAACGAGTCAGAGCAGTGAGTGCTGAGCTGAATGAAGAAAAGATTGACGTGGTGGATTTCTCCGAAAATCTTGCCGAATATGTTGCTCACGCCCTTTCCCCAGCAAAGGTCTCCTCGTCCTTTGTGATTGATCCAGCCCAGCGAGCAGTGCGGGTTTTGGTGCCAGACTTTCAGCTTTCCTTGGCCATCGGCAAAGAGGGCCAGAATGCCCGTCTGGCTGCGAAGCTCACTGGCGCCAAGATTGACATCCAGCCTGATAGCTCACTTGAGGAATAGCCTTTTCGGCCGCAAGGTCCTAGACTTGCCTTTCACCGCTCAGCGGAAAACGAATGCAGGCAGAAGACATGAGAAACAACAAATGAGTAGCTCAAAATGAGTTCCGCTCAGCAATAAGGCCTGCCCTGTTTGGGGTCGGCCCCAGACAGGAGAAAGTAATTGGCGCTTCCACGCGTATATGACATAGCCAAAGAGCTTGGTATCGACACTAAAGTCGCGCTCGCCAAGCTGGAAGAACTTGGTGAGTATGTAAAGGGCGGATCCTCCACGATCGCACCCCCTGTCGCTGCCAAGTTGCGCGCAGCTTTCCCAAATGCTGAAAAGCCTGCCCCTAAGAAGCCAGCTGCTAAATCAACCAAAGCTAAGGCGACAACTGAAACTGTTGAAGAAAAGCCAGTTGAAGAAGTCAAGGTTGAACCCAAGCAGGAAAAACCTGCAGCGGCTGCTCCTACTCAAACTCCGCTAACTGGAATTCCAAGACCCGGTAACAATCCCTTTGCATCTGCGCAGGGAATGGGAATTCCTCGTCCGATGGCAAGACCTGGTAACAATCCATTTTCATCAGCGCAGGGTATGTCTCGACCTAGACCACAGGGTCAACGTCCTGATCGTGCTGGTGGCAGACCACAAACAGGCGCACCGCGTGGACCGCGTCCACCACAGCGCGCTGGTGCCGGCGGTCCATCAATTTTCCCACCAGCAGGTAAAGGTGCATTCCCACCGTCCAGACCAGGACCAGGAGGTCGTGGAGGTCGCGGTGCTGGCACCGCAGGTGCTTTTGGTAAGGGCGGATCTAAGAGTAAGTCGCGCAAGTCAAAGCGTGTAAAGAAGGAAGAGTTTGAACTAAGAGAGGCACCTTCACTGGGTGGTGCAGTAGTTCCACGCGGAGATGGGACAACCGTCATTCGACTTCGCCGAGGAGCATCAATTCAAGATTTTGCTGACAAGATCGGCGCAAATTCTGGACAGCTAATCACTGTTTTGTTCCACCTAGGTCAGATGGCAACCGCCACAGCATCGCTAGATGAAGATACCTTCCAGATTCTTGGTGAAGAGCTCGGCTTCAAAGTCGAGGTGGTCTCACCAGAAGACGAAGAGCGCGAGCTATTTGAAGGCTTCGGTCTGAACATCTCTACAGAGCTGGAAGACGAAGATGAAGAATTGCTTCAACCAAGACCTCCCGTAGTTACTGTCATGGGTCACGTTGATCACGGTAAGACGAAGCTACTTGACTCAATCAGAAACTCCAACGTAGTCGCTGGGGAAGCCGGCGGAATCACCCAGCACATCGGTGCTTACCAGGTGCACGCCAAGCACGAAGGTGTAGACAGAGCAGTTACCTTTATCGATACGCCAGGTCACGAAGCCTTCACGGCTATGCGTGCTCGTGGTACCCAGGTCACAGACATCGCAATCTTGGTGGTTGCCGCCGATGACGGCGTTATGCCACAGACCATCGAAGCTCTTAACCACGCGCAAGCGGCCCAGGTGCCAATTGTGGTTGCGGTTAACAAGGTTGATAAGGAAGGCGCTAACCCAGCCAAGATTCGCCAGCAGCTTACTGAGTTTGGTTTGGTTGCCGAGGAATACGGTGGCGATGTCATGTTCGTCGACGTTTCCGCACTCAAGGGAGTGGGCCTAGACAAGCTGGTGGATGCTGTGCTTCTTACTGCCGATGCAGCTCTAGACCTCAGAGCAAATCCAGATCGCGCAGCGCGCGGCGTTGCAATTGAAGCGAACCTGGATAAGGGTCGCGGAGCGGTTGCTACCGTGCTGATTCAATCTGGAACTCTCCGTGTTGGTGATGCGATAGTCGCAGGCTCTTCACACGGCCGTGTTCGAGCCATGTTTGATGAAAATGGTGAGGCCGTCACTGAGGCGGGACCGTCCAGGCCAGTTCAGGTGCTGGGACTGCAGTCCGTGCCAAGAGCGGGAGACAAGTTCGTAGTTGCGGAAGATGAGCGCCAGGCAAGACAGATTGCCGAAAAGCGTGAGGCTGCAGATCGCAATGCGCTGCTGGCTAGAACCCGCAAGAAGATGTCGCTGGAAGACTTCACCAAGGCTCTTGAAGAGGGCAAGGTTGAATCGCTCAACCTCATCATCAAGGGTGACGTTTCCGGTGCGGTTGAGGCTCTGGAAGATGCGCTTCTAAAGATTGATGTTGACGCGAGCGTTCAGCTGAGAATCATCCACCGCGGTGTTGGTGCGATTACTGAGTCAGACGTCAACCTGGCAACTGTTGATGCTGCAGTAATCATCGGATTCAACGTTCGACCAGATAACAAGGCGAGAGAGCGAGCTGATCGCGAAGGCGTTGACATTCGCTACTACAGCGTCATCTACAACGCACTGGAAGACATCGAGAAGTCTCTTAAGGGCATGCTCAAGCCAGAGTTCGAAGAGAAGCAGATGGGTACAGCAGAGATTCGCGAAATCTTCCGCTCCTCCAAGTTCGGAACCATCTCCGGTTCTTATGTCAGAAGCGGCGTAATCAAGCGAAATGCTCTGGCTCGAGTTATTCGAGATGGAGCGGTCGTCAAGGAAGGCCTGAAGGTCGAGTCACTCAGAAGGTTCAAGGACGATGTCAGCGAAGTCAAGACTGACTATGAGTGTGGTATTGGCCTAGGCGACTTCAACGATGTCCAAGTTGGCGATGAGATTGAAACCTATGAAATGGTGGAGAAGCCGAGGGTCTAGTGGTTGATCACGATAGGGCTCGCCGACTGGGAGAGCGAATCAAGGTGCTCGCAGCGGAGGCGCTCGAGCGCGGAGTCAAAGATCCAGATATTGGGTTTGTCACTTTCACTGACGCTCGGGTAACTCCCGATTTGTCGCACGCCAAGATCTATTTCACTGTTTATGGAACCGATGAAGAGCAGGAGCGCACACTGCAGGCGCTTGAGCGCAATCGCGGAAGATTGCGCGGTGAAATTGGTCACCGACTAGGAATTCGAATAACTCCAACCATTGAGCTCATAAAGGATGAAATTCCTGCCAGCGCGGGAGCTTTAGCAGAGCTGTTAGCTGAAGCCAAGCGCAGGGACGCAGAGGTTGAAGAGATTGCTAAAAAAGCAAAGCCTGCTGGCGATCCTGACCCTTACGTCAAACCCAAGCCGCAGGACGACTAATTGCTCAGCGGAGTGGTGCTGATTGATAAGCCCACTGGGATGACCTCGCACGATGTTGTTGCCCAGCTGAGAAAAAAGTTATCTGAAAAGAAAATTGGTCACGCGGGAACCCTGGATCCTTTTGCATCCGGACTTTTAGTGATGGGAATTGGATCGGGAACAAAGCTGCTTCACCATCTATTCGGTCTAGACAAGCAATACCTGGCAACCATCCGGCTAGGTCAATCAACTTCAACCGATGACCTAGAGGGCGCTGTTCTTTCTGAAGCTTCAGCGGTGGCTGTCACCATGGATCAAATCAAGGAGCAGATTAAGAATCTCACTGGCAGTATTCAGCAGGTTCCATCAAGCGTTAGCGCCATCAAGATTGAGGGAAAACGAGCTTATGAGCTCGCTCGCGCTGGCGAAGATGTCAAAATCCCGGCGCGAACTGTCGAGATTTATCACTTCCAGCCCACCTCCGATTTGAGAGTCGTTGGAAACTGTGTTGAGTTTGACGCAACAGTCGACTGCAGCTCCGGCACCTACATCAGGGCATTGGCGAGAGATCTCGGCGCAGCGCTTGGCGTTGGTGGCAACCTGCGGGCACTCAGAAGAACAAGAATTGGCGAATTTTCAATTAGTGAATCAACGCCGGTCGATCAAGTAAGTGAGCTGAAGTCCCTGTTGGATGTGGCAAAGAAAGTGTTTCCAGTCGTTGAGCTTTCATCCTCACAAGCCCAAGACATCATTCATGGCAAGCGTATTTCACTTGCCAATGAGGGTAACGTCGCTGCCAGTTTCCATGGGCAACTCTTAGCGATACTTGAACCAGTTGCGAATAGCTACCGCTCCATCACGGTTTTCCCGGAGGCATTCAATGGTTGACTGGCTTTACCTGTCTCTTCTTTGGGCATCAATCACTGTCGGGTCGCTGTTGGTTTTAGCTGGACTAGTTGGTATCAAGCCAAAAGGGTCACTAATTATTCTGCTGTCTGGTGTTGAGCTAGGTCTTCTAATTCAATTGGCAGTCACGATAGGAATGGTGATCGGGGGAGATCAGGCCCAGATCAGCACCATCGAGTTTTTCGGTTATCTCCTTGTGGCCCTTCTAATTCCGCCAGCTGCCGTGGTCTGGGCCTTGGCTGAGCCCTCTCGTTGGTCAACGGTTGTAATGGGTTTTGCCAGTCTCACCATTGCAGTCATGTTGGTGCGCATGCAGCAGATATGGACCGGCATCCCTTTCGGTAGCTAGTCGTTCATCTTTCGTTAACTTCAAAAAGACCTGGTCTTTACCTGTCTCCAACAGGATTTGGGCATGACCAGCCCAAATCTGCCAACTAAACGGGACCTTCAACTCAGGCCCTTCAGGAGAGCGGACAAGGTCTTTTTCCGAATCGCATCCACTGCCGCCTATTCGGCAATTGTGATTATTTTGCTAATTCTTTTCTTCTTGATGCAGCGAGCCTGGCCTGCGTTTCAGGAGCAAGGAGTTTTGCCGTTTGTTTTTGGCACGGGTTGGGACACGTCGGTTGATCCTCCAGTTTTGCGCCTCGGTCCACAACTTTATGGAACCCTCCTCATTGCGGCCATGGCGACGACGATCGCCGTTCCAATGGCTATCTCAATTGCCTATTTCATAGTTTTTATCGCTCCAAAAGCAATTGGAAAGGCTGCCGTTATTCTCGTTGATTTCCTGGCCGCCATTCCTTCGGTGGTAATTGGATTATGGGGCTTGCTTTCATTCGTGCCAGTGGCCGTGGAGTGGGCGGCTATCCTCAATGACCTTTTCGGCTGGATTCCAATTTTTGCCCATGATGCGGGAACATTTGCCAACTCGCCCTTCATCGCATCTTTGGTGCTGGCGATCATGATCGTGCCAATCATCGCCTCGGTAACGCGAGAAATCTTCAGCCAAATGGATCAAGAGGTTATTCGTGCTGCGCAGGCTTTGGGTGGGAATGCTGAATCAACTTTTCGCAAAGTTATTTTGCCGACATCAGCATCGGGAATTGTTGGAGGAACTTTGCTCGCGCTGGGACGCGCGATGGGGGAGACCGTAGCAATTTACTTTGTATTGAACCTGGTATATGACCGCTTCAACTGGGGCATGATTTTGATGCCCGAGGGCGGAAATGTTGCATCACTAGTTCTGGCGAAATTTGCAGAGGCAACTGAAGCCGAGCTTGCTGCCTTGATGGCGGCCGGTGTTGTTCTGTTTGTGGTCACACTTATTGTTAATGCCATCGCCTCGTGGATTGTTGCCAAAGCCCAACCATGGAGGCAAGCATGACCCTTGAAATGCTCGCTAGGCCAAAAGATTCAAGACCCTGGTCAAAAATAGATTCGAAGCTGCTGAGCGCAATGATTTTGGCATCAATTTTGCCACTTGCATTTTCGCTTGGCTTTTGGTTCTTGTCCGGACTGAACTTCATCGTGGTCTTGTATGCCGTGTTCCTGCCCCTGCAGCTTATGGGCGGAGCTTACGCCGGTTACATCGGCTACGGTCGCCGAGGAATTCCTGATGGACTATTAGTGGTCGTGACGCTTTTCCTAACGACCTTCGTTCTTGTGATGCTGTTGAGCGTTGTCATAGCTGTTTTTGCAACTGGTTTTCAGGCCTTGAGCCCGCACTTCTTCTATCAAAATAACCGCTACGTCGGTCCAACATCTGATCTCAGCTATGGCGGACTAGGTCACGCTTTAGTTGGAACTTTGATGATTGTGACCTTCACAACAGCCATCACTGTTCCTTTGGGAATTGCCACAGCGGTCTACATCACCGAGACACAGGGAAAGAGTCGAGGTTTGATTAGAACTCTTTTGCAGGCCATGAGCGGACTACCTTCGGTTGTGGCGGGCCTCTTCATCTACGCCATGTTTATCGCAACTGGTGTTTCTTCCTACGCCGGCTACGCCGGCTCACTTGCCCTGGTTCCCTTGATGCTTCCAACAGTTGCGAGAGTAAGCGAAGAAGCTTTGCGATTAGTTCCGAAAGAACTTCGCAATGGAGCACTGGCACTCGGTGCTCCATCGTGGCGAGCTTTCCTGATGGTCACTCTGCCAGCTGCTAAGTCAGGAATTATCACGGCAGTTTTGCTGGGAATCGCTCGCATTATTGGTGAAACGGCGCCACTTCTCCTGACCATATTTACAAACAACGTCACAAACCTAAACATGTTTGATGGTGGGGTTGCCTCGCTACCTACCTACTTATTCCTAAATCTCTCCTTTGGCACCGATGGCTCTATCGCTCGTGCCTGGGGTGCGGCGGCAACCATTTTGATTGTGGTTGCGATTATTTTCTCGGCGGCTCGAATCGCCTCCTCCCCACGAAAGTCAGGAAAGAATAAATGAGTCTCGTTCAAACCCATCACCTAGAAACTGACAACGTAAATGTCTGGTTCGGCGCCAGACACGTGCTCAGAGATGTATCACTGACGTTTCCATCGAATCAAGTCACGGCCTTGATTGGCCCTTCGGGCTGTGGTAAGTCAACTTTTATCAGGACGCTGAATCGCATGCACGAACTAATTCCAGGTGCAGGTCTGGCAGGAAGGGTGCTACTTGATGGCCAGGACATCTATGAAACTGGGGTGGATCCGGTAGACGTTCGCCTAAAAGTAGGCATGGTGTTTCAAAAGCCGAATCCATTTCCAACCATGACCATCAAGGACAACGTGATTTCAGGATTGCGACTTTCTGGACAAAAAGTTGATAACGAAGAGGAGCTGGTTGAAACTTCGCTTCGCCGAGCCTCAATGTGGAATGAGGTAAAGGACCGTCTATCGGAACCTGCGCTATCCCTATCTGGTGGTCAGCAGCAGAGACTTTGTATAGCACGCGGTCTTGCCATGGTTCCTGAAGTGATGTTGATGGATGAACCATGTTCTGCGCTTGACCCAGGGTCTACACGAAGAATCGAGGAAACGATTCTGGAACTGAAAGAGACGATGACCATTGTTATCGTCACCCACAACATGCAACAGGCGCAGCGAATTTCTGACCAAACGGCGTTTTTCTTAGCTGAGGATGGCGAACCGGGACACGTTGTCGAATTCGGCGAAACCGAGCGTATTTTCCACGGGCCAATTGACCCTAGGACCAATGCCTATGTCAATGGTCACTTTGGTTAGCCAAACGTTAACCATTCGTTCGCAAGTAGTAAATCAACATCGGGGGTAGCTGTTAACCATCCAGGACTTGTCTGTAGTTGTTCACCAGACAAACAAATCGAAGGA
>VFQT010002157.1_pt1 | contig 21021 bp, 7 predicted proteins | sample 3512381 | NCBI WGS metagenome assembly VFQT01 (sample SAMN10412376, study PRJNA504923) | tailings metagenome | isolation source: Relicate 2 Philex TSF3 active mining site | place: Philippines: Tuba, Benguet | collected 2017-08-29
GCAAGCGCACGGCCCTCGGCTACCTCCTCGAACCGCTCTCCTCCACCTTCTGGAAGGTCGGCCGCGAGCACTGAACTCGGCACCGCCACTTCGTCCTTACGGCCCTGCGCAGCTGCGGTCAGGGTCGTAGCATTTTTGGCGTGTAGGTCTTCCATCTGCCAAACCGGCACCCGTTGACACCCGTCGTGGCGGCGTGCCTCCTTCACTTGCCCACGGATCAGATGGTTGGCTGAGAAGGGTCTCCAATGCGATTGGCGCGTCTTGAATCGCGAGTTCATCCCGATTGGTTCGCAGGGGGCAGCGTGGCCGCGATTCATCAGGGGGACACAACGCAGCGCGACTTCAAGCCAGACAATACCACGAACGCTGTCAGCCAGTCAGCGCCTCAACGCAGTGAGGGCCCGACGGACCAGATACCACCAGCTCCGCTTTCGAACGAGGCCCTCGTCCTCGGCGGCAGTCGGGTCGGGATGGTCAATACGCCAGGTGACACGGACGGGTATCGCATCGAGCTTGTCGCCGGCCAGAGTTATGTTTTCACCTTGACCGGAACAGGGACCTCCCCGCTTGAGGATCCCTACCTCGAACTTCGCGGGCCCGATTCGAGCCTTGTGGCGATCGATGACGACGCAGGTCCGGGTCGCAGCGCCTTGCTGCGCTTCACAGCGACCGAGTCCGGCGCCTACTACATCAACGCGCGTGCCTGGCATCCCGACTCCGGCCCGACGCTGGTTGGCGAGTACACGCTGACAGCCGCGCTTGGGCCGGCGCAGAATCCGCTGGACGCCCTCGATCTCGGATTCACGGTCTCCACCACGAACATCACCGTCTATTTTTCCGCTCTTGGCGAGATCTTCGATGGTGTGACGTCGAGCAGGTCTTGGACGGAGGATGAGATCGCTGCGGCGATGTTGGCCATGTCGACCTTCTCGGCCGTCACGACCCTGACCTTTACGCAGACACTCTCTTCCAGCTCTGCAACCTTCATCATGTCGCTTGCGGACCTTCCGGAGAATGTGGTCGGGCAATTCTCGACTGCAGGCGCCAAGGGCTATGGTGTCTTCGATCCGAGCCCCGCCTTCTGGTCAACCGAAATGCTTCAGCCGGGCGGGTTCGCCTTCTCGACGATCATTCACGAAATCGGGCATGGCCTTGGCCTGGCCCATCCGCATGACAATGGCGGTATCGATCCGGACAACAGCTCCGAGATCATGCAAGGCGTGATATCGGAATTCGGAAGTTTCGGCACATTCGGTCTGAACCAGGGCATCTACACCATTATGTCCTACAACCGTGGTGCAGCTAGCCTCGGCGATAGCGGCAGCAACATCTTTGGCGCCGAGTCGACACCGGGTTCGCTCGACATTGCTCTTCTGCAACAGAAATACGGCGTCAACATCACCACCAACGCGGGCGACAACGTCTACGTGCTCACGGACACGAACGGGCCCGGAACGCGGTACGAGACAATCTGGGACACGGGCGGCACAGATTCGATCGTCTACACCGGAATCGCGTCTGCCACGATCGACTTGCGCGCAGCGACGCTGCTAAACGCCCCCGGCGGCGGAGGCGGTCTCTCGACTACCGGCAACTACGGCGGCTTTGTCATCGCAAGCGGCGTGGTGATCGAGATCGCCACCAGTGGTTCGGGCAATGACCGCCTGTTCGGTGGCGCAGGCGACAATATCCTCACTTCGGGCGCAGGCGGAGACACGCTGTCCGGCGGGAGCGGCGCCGACCTTATCAATGGCGGCGACCACGATGACCGCGTGACCTACGAGGACGATCCGTCCGGCGTCGTCGTGAACCTGCTGCTTCAAACCGCGACGGACGGCTGGGGTTTCACTGACACGCTCGTGGGGATCGAGCAGGTGACTGGCTCGGCGTTCGACGACGTCCTGATCACTGGCGTGGACGGCACCAATGGAATTACCGACACATTCGCCGGCGCAGGCAACGATCGTGTGGAGAGCAATGCCTTTACGCTCGGCAATGTGATGGGCGGCGCAGGCAACGACGTCATCCTCTCAGCAGGCAGCGGCCGCGCCTACTTCCTTGGAGAAGGTGGACAGGACCAACTGATTGGGGGTGCGGGCGACGACAACCTGCTCGGCGGGGATGGCGATGACTATCTCGAGGGGCATGACGGCCACGATAGCCTCATTGGCGGCTCTGGTGTGGACACTCTCATCGGCGGCACCGGTTTCGACGGGATCGATGGATCCGATGGGAACGATGTGATCTCTGGCGGCGAAGGGGGCGACTCCTTGGCAGGCGGCCAAGGTGACGATGTCATTGATGCGGGTGCGGATGATGACGTCATCTCTGGCGGAGCTGGAAACGACATCATCAATGGTGGCGCGGGAGTCGATACCCTGAGTTACGATCAGGACGGGGGAAGCGGCGTTAGGGTGGATCTTGGCCTTGCGGTTTTGCAAGACACTGGCGGCAGTGGTTTCGACACTGTTCTGGGTATCGAGAATCTCCGTGGAACGAACTTCTCGGATTCGTTGATCGGCAGCATCGGCGCCAACGAGCTCTATGGTCTGAATGGCGACGACGTGCTCAACGGTGGAGAGGGCGACGACATTCTCGACGGTGGTTGGGACAACGACATTTTGTTGGGGGGAGCTGGCGACGACCTTATGGGCAGTTTTCGTGACTCCACGTTTTACTATCCTGGCGAGAAGGAAGTTTTTGATGGAGGCGATGGTGTCGACACGGTTTTCTTCAGAGCAATAAACGAGGGACTTACGCTCAATCTCGCCATCGCAGGTGAGCAAGCGGCTCCGAACTCCGGGACTGTTTCGCTCCTAAATGTTGAGAACCTTGTGGGGTCGCAGCATGCGGATCACTTTACGGGCACTTCAGGGGTCAACCGGCTTGAGGGCTATGGTGGCGATGATCAACTGTTTGGCGGCGAAGGCGATGACTTGCTTCAGGGGGGCTTGGGAAGTGATGTCGTCGATGGCGGGGATGGCTTCGACATTGCGCAATACACAGACGAAGAGTCTGCTGTTGCCATTTCCCTTGCGATCGCCGGCCCGCAATCGACTTTGACCGGCGAGGACACACTCGTTTCAATCGAGGGACTTGCTGGTAGTTCCTTCAGTGACCAGCTGACGGGGAATGCCGCCGACAATCGCCTGTCAGGCAATGCAGGCGACGACGTCCTTTCCGGGGCTGCGGGCAGCGACGTGCTGCTGGGCGGCCTTGGCGATGATGCGCTCAACGGTGGCTCCGGCATCGACACAGCCTCCTATTCCGGCGCTGGCTCCGGCGTGACGGTGAGCCTCGCGCTGGCCGGGGCGCAGGACACGGGTGGCGCGGGCGTGGACACGCTGACGCAGATCGAGAGCCTTGTGGGCTCGGCGTTCGGGGACACGCTCAGCGGGGATGGGTTTGGCAACACGCTCGACGGCGGTGCGGGCAATGACGTTCTCTCTGGCGGTGCTGGTGTTGACACGCTGATTGGTGGTCTTGGGGATGACACGCTGATCGGTGGCGACAACACGGACTTCATTGTGGACACGGCGGGCGTGGTGTCGATCGATGGCGGATCGGGCAATGAGCAGATCACGCTGGGGGCTGCGGTTGTCTCGGGCGTGGTTGATGGCGGGGTGGGCACGGACCAGCTGACCAAGGGCGGGTCGATTGCGGGTCTCACGCTGACCAGCATCGAGATCCTCAACACCAATGGCGGGACGGTGACGGTCGCTGCGGCGCAGTTCGAGGGCTTTGACACGATCCGGTTCTCGGCCGGCCAGCCGTTCACGGCGGTGAGCCTTGCGCTGTCGGAGGCGGGCACGGTCGATCTGACCGACGAGCTGCTTGGCCGTCGGGCGCTGTTTGCGGGCACGTCGGGGAACGACACGGTCACCACGTCCGATGGTTCTGACCAGATCGATGGCGGAGCGGGCGATGACGTGCTCTCCGGGGGTCTTGGCAATGACACGCTCATTGGCGGTCTTGGGGACGATGTGCTCTCGGGCGGGGAGGGTACGGACTTCCTGGTCGAGCTTGCGGGGGTTGTCTCGGTCGATGGCGGTGCAGGCGATGATGTGATCACGCTGGGCGCAGCGCTCAACGCGGGAACGGTGTCGGGGGGCCTTGGGACGGACCAGCTCAACAAGGGCGGAGCGATCGCAGGCCTTGCCATCAGCGGCATCGAGATCGTCAACACCAATGGCGGCACGCTGCTGGCGACGGCGGCGCAGCTGGAAGGGTTCGACACGATCCGGTTCTCGGCGGCGCAGGCGACCACAGCAGTGAGCCTTGCGCTGTCTGAGGCGGGGACGGTTGATCTTGTGGACGAGCTTCTGGGCCGTCGGGCGCTGTTTGCGGGAAGCTCCGGCAACGATGTGATCACGACGTCCAATGGCTCGGACCAGATCGATGGCGGAGCGGGCGATGATGTGCTCTCCGGCGGTCTTGGCACTGATACGCTGATCGGCGGGTTGGGAGATGACCAGCTCAATGGCGGGGATGGCGGGGACTTCCTGGTGGACCTGTCGGGCGTTGTGGCGATCGATGGCGGGGATGGGGATGACACGCTGACGGTGGGTGCGCTGGTGACCGCGGGTACGATCGCGGGCGGGCTCGGGACTGACCAGCTCAACAAGAGCGGCAACCTCTCAGGCGTCACGGTCTCCGGTATCGAGACGATCAACACCAATGGGGGCACGCTGACGGCGACGGCAGCGCAGCTCGAAGGGTTCGACACGATCCGGTTCTCTGCGGCGCAGGCGACAGCTGCGATCAGCCTGGTGCAGGCGGGGGCGGGAACGGTGGACCTGACCGACGAGCTGCTGGGCCGGCGGGTGCTCTACCAGGGCTCTGCGGACAATGACACGGTCACGACCTCGAACGGGGCTGACCGGCTCGATGGCGGGGCGGGGGATGACACGCTCAATGGCGGGCTTGGCAATGACACGGTCATTGGCGGTCTTGGCAATGACCTGATCGTGCAGGGCGCGACCGACGGGCGGGACCTGATCGATGGCGGAGCGGGGGTGGACACGTATCGCCTGCAGGGAACGGCGGCGGCGGAGACGTTCCGGATCATGACGCGTGCGGAGGCGCTGCTGGCGGGGATCACGGGTCTTGCGGGATCGACGGAGATCGTGATCACGCGCAACGGGACGGACAACGCGTCCATCATCGCGGAGCTGGACAATATCGAGGAGATCGAGATCGACTCACTTGTTGCTACGGCGAACAACGGCAACGGGGTAGTCGATGGGGGGACTGTCGGCGGTGACACGGTGATCGTGGTGGGCGACTTCACGACGACGAGCCTCGACTACTCGACCATCACCATCAACGGCTCGGCGGGCAATGACACGGTCGACATCACCGGGCTGACCTCGGCCCACCGTGTGGTGTTCGCGTCCAATGGCGGGGCCGACACGGTCATTGGAAGCCCGCGGCCGCAGGACGTGTTCGGGCTGTCGGACGGGCTTGATGTCCTGCTGGGCCTGCGGGAGATGGGCGGGCGCGGTCCGGACGAGATGCGCGACATGGCTCTTGCGGGGCCCGGGCGCGGGCTCGTCCCGGCGTTCACGCCGCTCGCCCCCGACGATGCGCTGGAGATGTTCATCCTGCAGGACATGCTGGACCGGCCCGAGGCGCGCAGCGGGACACTCCTCAGCCGCACCATGATCGACAGCGAGACACTCGCTCCGCTCGATCTCGCCGCCGACGCGCCGCTGCAGATCGCGCAGGACGCCATAAGCGACACCCACCGCACGCACGACCCACGCATCACGCCCTCGGAGGTGGATTACATTCTGGGGTGAGGCGAAACGGAACACAGCTCGGCATAGGCAAAGTGTCCCGGCGCAAAGATTGCCGCGTTGTTCGTAGCGATCGTATCTGTTCCCGCTGGATGTTGGCCGGCAGCCTCGCCGACTGGCCCTCAGCTCTGGTTCTTGAATTCTTCGGACTGGAGGAGGCTGCGCAGCATCTGCTTGCGGTTGCCGGTGTCCTGAATGAAGCGCAGATTGTCTTTCGCGCCGCCTTCGTCGGGTTCGCGGCCCAAGGCGACCCTGTAGGCTGAAGACAGGTAGTCTTCGTCCGTTGCAATGAGATCGGGATTGCCGTCCTTCTCGTCGACCGCGATCATTACAAAAGCATGGGCCAGATCGACGCCGGTATTGCCGCTGGCATAGCCATGCTCAGCGAGTCGGGTGTTGATGTCGTCCGGGCATCGTGCGGCGAACGCGTTCCGGCAAAACCGCTGCACGAGATCCGCGCTTGCCGCAAGATTGACCGTTTCGGCACCGGCATGTGGATCAGCTCCGTGGGTTCGGACCGCCAGTTGGACGTTGCGGGGGTCTTCCGTTTCCCTCACTATGCCGAACGACAAATTCGTGCCGCGGATTGGGGCCCGGCTGGTTCATGGGCAGGACGTCGAAGTCGCTTCACTGGGGAGAAGAATGACAATCATTCCACCAATTGGCCCACCCCGCGCCGGCCCGAATGTCCAGAGCACAATTCTCGTCTCCGGCGTCCTGACGCTCTCTGCCGATGAGATACTCCACACGGACACGTTGGAAGTGCTGGTGACTGACGGTGGCGTTGTTGAGTCCACGATTGTTAATGCGGGTTCCATGTGGAACCGGCTCGGGCTTCCAGGTTCGGTTGCGATTGTGGTCGGCGCGTTGAACTTCGGTGCTATCGTCAACTCAGGACTTATGGTTGCCGAGTCAGCGCAGGGAAGCGCTCAGGTAATCAATATCCAGAGTTCGTGGGCGCTTGGCGGGCTGCATAACACCGGACAGATTTTCGCGCTGGCCCCGAACGGAACAGCAGCAGCGGTGCTCGATAATACAGCGTTTGCGACCATCCTAAATGGCGGGATCATCGCTGCGCAGGGATTGGTTCAAGCGACCGCCTTGTATCGCGCAAACGGCGGTCAGGTACGCAACGAGGCCGGCGGCAGAATCCTCGCTGAGGCCGACCGCGCTGTGGCGATCTATCTGGGGCGAGGGGATTTCGACAGCCTCGATGGCCCGACAATTATCAATGCCGGAGAAATCATCGCACATCGCACAACCGTCTCTGGGCCGGCGTCGATCGGAGTCCTCACAATCAGCGAGACGGGATTTCCCGTTGAAATTGTGAACTCGGGACTCATTTCTGGCGATTTCGCGATCTTTGCGGATGAGTCCGGGTTCTCAGTGCGCCAGCAGGCGAATGAAAAAGTGGTCAACGAAGCAAGCGGCATTCTTCGCGGCGCAGTCAATCTGGGCGGGGGTGACAATATCCTCGTCAATCGTGGCGTGATTGAAGGGCGAGTCATCGTCGAGCAGGGAGCAGACCTGGTTGACACCTCCGGAGGTGCCATACTTGGTGCCGTCCAGCTTGGCTGGGGCAACGACCGCTTTTTCGGCGGAGACGCCACCGACATTGTTGTCGGTGATCGAGGCGATGACATTGCATTTGGCGGGGCAGGAGGCGACTTGCTCTTGGGCGGGCGCGGTAACGACCAGATCGATGGGGGCGCCGGAAGGGATCGAATCCTTGGCGAGTTTGGCGACGATACTCTGGTCGTGGAGGGTGGCGACATTGTCGCTGGCGGAACAGGCGACGACACGATCATCCTTCGGGACTATGCCTTCGCCGACGTCGATGGCGGGGAAGGATTCGACAGACTGGTGTTGGCTCCGCCCGCGCGGATCCTGAGCCTTTCAGCCGCGGTCGCGTCGGGTCGACTTCATAACATCGAGGCCTTGGACCTTCCGGGTGCGCAGACGCTGATTGTTACAGCTCAGGACATTCTCGCCATCTCCGGCGGGCAGCAGTTGATCGTTGGCGCCCACGCATCGAGCACGGTCGCGCTTGTTGGCGCCTGGGCATCCGAAGGTCAGGTCGTCGTCCACGGCCAAACCTATCGAAGCTATCACCTGGGCGGCGAGCGCGTGCTGGTTGCGGGATCCGGCACCGTGTCCATTGTCGCCACTCCCCCCATTGGAGCTGCGGGTCTGGACGCGGTCGGTGCCGGCGTTCTCGCCCCGCTTCCTGGATCCGAAGTCGGCGCTGAATTGACGCAGAGCGTCACGGTTGTGCAAGATTTCGACCCGCAGGTCCCTCTGATTATCGACGCCGATGAACAATGGATTTCTGATTCGGGTTTCGCGCCTATCAACTCAGGTATTGGCCTGCCAACCGGAGCCTTAACGAACAACGGGTCGATCCTGAGCAATGGCGGCATAAACGGGGCGATCGCGGTCGCAGGCGAAGGCCTAAGTCTGTTTGTCAACAACGGCATAGTCTCGGCAACGGGAACAGGTGATCCGAGTACGCTCCCGACGGATCCCGTCGCATATCTTCAGACACTCAATCTTCCGAATGTAGTTGATAACACCCCGTGGGGTTCCTACGGCTTGTTCTCCGGTTTTGGGTATCCTCTGGTCAATCAAGGATCGATTAGCGGTACGAGTGTCAACAGTGTCGGCGTGGGCGTTGATGTCTGGTTCCTGCATGTCAACAACTCGGGGACCATTGCCGGTACATCGGCTAGTCTCATTGGTGTCGGTGTCTACACCCACAACGGCGGCACGTTGACAAATTCCGGGCTCATTATGGCTGAGGGAGAACTTGGCGCTTTTGCCGTTGGTGCGACGACGTCTGGCCTCGATCTCATAAACACTGGCAGCATCGTTGCCGTCTCACATGCCGCGATCTCCACATCGGTTGGCGTGGATCTTTATTTTCAGTCCTTCCTTAGCACCATCAACAATAGCGGCTTGATCCAGGCGGATGTCGCCATTCAGACGCGATTTACGTTCAACCCGAGTGGTCTTGTGCTCTACAACTCCGGTCAGATCGTCGGCCGCATCGAGTTGGACAAGAATCCGTCAATTGCGGCGGATCGAGCAGACCGCATCTTTAACTCAGGTCTGATTAGCGGCGATGTCTTCATGGGCGGCGAGCGCGATCTGTTTGAAGGACGAGGTGGTACGCAGTCCGGAACTGTCAGGGGTGAGGACGGCAATGATGCGCTTTTAGGAGGTGATTCCGCAGATACATTCAGCGGCGGCGATGGTGATGATTTACTTGCCGGACGGCTCGGCGCCGATGTTCTGACTGGCGGCGCTGGGATGGATCGCTTTGTCTTCATAACGGCAGGTGACTCAACTGCCGCCGAGACCGATCTGATCACGGACTTCCAGTCCGGAATCGACAGCATCGACCTTCGGCACTTGGCGCCTTCAAGCGTATCCTTGAATCTGGTTGCAGGCGTCACGACAATTACCGCACAGACCGCGAGCGGCGTCGTCATCGTGAGGGCCAACGGAACGGTTCTCCAGTCCGACATTCTCCTTGACCCTCAGACACTCAGCACCGGAACGGCGGGAAGCGATATACTCCTTGCGATAGCCCTCGGTAGTTCCCTGGCGGGGCTGGCGGGTGATGACGTTCTCATAGGTCTTGACGGCGACGATATACTCGATGGCGGCGACGGACTTGACTACTTCTCCGGAGGCGCCGGCAACGACACTTATGTTGTCAATAATCCGGATGACTATGTCGGCGAGGCGCCAAACGGTGGTGAGGATACCATTGTCTATCGGGTGGGAATTGCGACGAAACTACCCGACAACGTCGAAAACATGGTTCTATTGGCCGGCCGGTACGGATTCGGAAATTCCCTCGACAACGTAATCACGGGCAATTCAGAATCGAATGACCTTTTCGGCGGCGAGGGCGGGAACGATCAGCTGTACGGCGAGGATGGCGACGACTCACTCTCTGCGGGTTCGGGCAGAGACACTCTCGACGGGGGCGCAGGTCACGACAACCTCTCGGGCGGCGCTGGTGACGATCTCCTTCGGGGCGGTGCTGGTGATGACTTCATCACGGGCGGGCTCGGAAATGACGAGATCATCGGCGGAGATGGTAATGATGTCGCTTCGTATTTCTCGCTCGAAGGGCCGCCGGCTGGCGTAGTGGCGAGTTTGTCGATTTCCGGCCCGCAAGACTTCGGTTTACTCGGTGTCGACACGCTTACGAGCATTGAAGGTCTGATTGGGACAGGCTGGGATGACCAGCTTACCGGTAACGGGGAAGCAAATAGTCTTAGTGGGGCGGATGGTGCCGATATCTTGGTTGGAGCTGCGGGCAGCGACACCCTAGAGGGTGGGCGCGGCAATGACACTCTCCACGGTGGCGATGGCGATGACGTGTTGACCGGTTTTGTGCTCGGGTCAGGCCATTTTTCTGAATTTGACGGAGACGATGTCTTTGACGGTGGCGCCGGCACCGACACGGTCTCGTATGAAAATTCCTCGTCTTACGACGGCCTCTTTGTCGTGGATCTTTCGCTTACGGGGCCTCAAGATACGCACGCCGGGATCGACTCGTTCGTCAGCATCGAAAACCTTGTTGGCTCTAGCGGTCCGGATACCTTTATCGGAAGCAGCGACGCAAATGAACTGCGGGGGGGAATCGACAACGATTCTCTCAGCGGTGCAGGTGGTGACGACAGGCTCTTGGGGGGTGAGGGCAATGACACGCTCGATGGTGGCGCAGGCGCTGATACAGCGGGCTACCAGGGCGCGGCCTCAGGGGTCTCAGTCAGCCTCGCCATTGTGGGCGCGCAGGACACGCTCGGCGATGGCGTCGACACGCTGAGCAATTTGGAGAATCTGATCGGGTCGGCCTTCAACGACACGCTGACCGGTGATGGCCTCGCCAATGTGCTTGAAGGCGGCTTGGGCGATGATGCGCTCAATGGTGGAGCGGGTCTCGACACGGCGTCCTATGCGGATGCCGGTTCGGGCGTTTCGGTGAGCCTTGCGCTTGCTGGCGCGCAGAACACGGGTGGGGCCGGTATCGACACGCTGGTGAGCATGGAGAACCTTGCGGGCTCGGCGTTCAACGATGCTCTGACAGGCAATGCAGGCGACAATGCGCTTGCCGGCGCTGCCGGCGACGACATCCTGATCGGCGGCCTTGGCGCAGACAGCCTGGATGGCGGGGCGGGTATCGACACCGCCTCCTATGCAAGCGCGACCTCGGGCGTTGCGGTGAACCTCACGCTTGTGGGCGCGCAGAACACGCTGAGCGCTGGCGCCGACACGTTGACCAACATCGAGAACGTGACCGGGTCTGCATTTGGCGACACGCTGACAGGGGATGGTGGGAACAACATCCTCTCTGGCGGTGCTGGTGTTGACACGCTGATTGGTGGTCTTGGGGATGACACGCTGATCGGTGGCGACAACACGGACTTCATTGTGGACACGGCGGGCGTGGTGTCGATCGATGGCGGATCGGGCAATGAGCAGATCACGCTGGGGGCTGCGGTTGTCTCGGGCGTGGTTGATGGCGGGGTGGGCACGGACCAGCTGACCAAGGGCGGGTCGATTGCGGGTCTCACGCTGACCAGCATCGAGATCCTCAACACCAATGGCGGGACGGTGACGGTCGCTGCGGCGCAGTTCGAGGGCTTTGACACGATCCGGTTCTCGGCCGGCCAGCCGTTCACGGCGGTGAGCCTTGCGCTGTCGGAGGCGGGCACGGTCGATCTGACCGACGAGCTGCTTGGCCGTCGGGCGCTGTTTGCGGGCACGTCGGGGAACGACACGGTCACCACGTCCGATGGTTCTGACCAGATCGATGGCGGAGCGGGCGATGACGTGCTCTCCGGGGGTCTTGGCAATGACACGCTCATTGGCGGTCTTGGGGACGATGTGCTCTCGGGCGGGGAGGGTACGGACTTCCTGGTCGAGCTTGCGGGGGTTGTCTCGGTCGATGGCGGTGCAGGCGATGATGTGATCACGCTGGGCGCAGCGCTCAACGCGGGAACGGTGTCGGGGGGCCTTGGGACGGACCAGCTCAACAAGGGCGGAGCGATCGCAGGCCTTGCCATCAGCGGCATCGAGATCGTCAACACCAATGGCGGCACGCTGCTGGCGACGGCGGCGCAGCTGGAAGGGTTCGACACGATCCGGTTCTCGGCGGCGCAGGCGACCACAGCAGTGAGCCTTGCGCTGTCTGAGGCGGGGACGGTTGATCTTGTGGACGAGCTTCTGGGCCGTCGGGCGCTGTTTGCGGGAAGCTCCGGCAACGATGTGATCACGACGTCCAATGGCTCGGACCAGATCGATGGCGGAGCGGGCGATGATGTGCTCTCCGGCGGTCTTGGCACTGATACGCTGATCGGCGGGTTGGGAGATGACCAGCTCAATGGCGGGGATGGCGGGGACTTCCTGGTGGACCTGTCGGGCGTTGTGGCGATCGATGGCGGGGATGGGGATGACACGCTGACGGTGGGTGCGCTGGTGACCGCGGGTACGATCGCGGGCGGGCTCGGGACTGACCAGCTCAACAAGAGCGGCAACCTCTCAGGCGTCACGGTCTCCGGTATCGAGACGATCAACACCAATGGGGGCACGCTGACGGCGACGGCAGCGCAGCTCGAAGGGTTCGACACGATCCGGTTCTCTGCGGCGCAGGCGACAGCTGCGATCAGCCTGGTGCAGGCGGGGGCGGGAACGGTGGACCTGACCGACGAGCTGCTGGGCCGGCGGGTGCTCTACCAGGGCTCTGCGGACAATGACACGGTCACGACCTCGAACGGGGCTGACCGGCTCGATGGCGGGGCGGGGGATGACACGCTCAATGGCGGGCTTGGCAATGACACGGTCATTGGCGGTCTTGGCAATGACCTGATCGTGCAGGGCGCGACCGACGGGCGGGACCTGATCGATGGCGGAGCGGGGGTGGACACGTATCGCCTGCAGGGAACGGCGGCGGCGGAGACGTTCCGGATCATGACGCGTGCGGAGGCGCTGCTGGCGGGGATCACGGGTCTTGCGGGATCGACGGAGATCGTGATCACGCGCAACGGGACGGACAACGCGTCCATCATCGCGGAGCTGGACAATATCGAGGAGATCGAGATCGACTCACTTGTTGCTACGGCGAACAACGGCAACGGGGTAGTCGATGGGGGGACTGTCGGCGGTGACACGGTGATCGTGGTGGGCGACTTCACGACGACGAGCCTCGACTACTCGACCATCACCATCAACGGCTCGGCGGGCAATGACACGGTCGACATCACCGGGCTGACCTCGGCCCACCGTGTGGTGTTCGCGTCCAATGGCGGGGCCGACACGGTCATTGGAAGCCCGCGGCCGCAGGACGTGTTCGGGCTGTCGGACGGGCTTGATGTCCTGCTGGGCCTGCGGGAGATGGGCGGGCGCGGTCCGGACGAGATGCGCGACATGGCTCTTGCGGGGCCCGGGCGCGGGCTCGTCCCGGCGTTCACGCCGCTCGCCCCCGACGATGCGCTGGAGATGTTCATCCTGCAGGACATGCTGGACCGGCCCGAGGCGCGCAGCGGGACACTCCTCAGCCGCACCATGATCGACAGCGAGACACTCGCTCCGCTCGATCTCGCCGCCGACGCGCCGCTGCAGATCGCGCAGGACGCCATAAGCGACACCCACCGCACGCACGACCCACGCATCACGCCCTCGGAGGTGGATTACATTCTGGGGTGAGGCGAAACGGAACACAGCTCGGCATAGGCAAAGTGTCCCGGCGCAAAGATTGCCGCGTTGTTCGTAGCGATCGTATCTGTTCCCGCTGGATGTTGGCCGGCAGCCTCGCCGACTGGCCCTCAGCTCTGGTTCTTGAATTCTTCGGACTGGAGGAGGCTGCGCAGCATCTGCTTGCGGTTGCCGGTGTCCTGAATGAAGCGCAGATTGTCTTTCGCGCCGCCTTCGTCGGGTTCGCGGCCCAAGGCGACCCTGTAGGCTGAAGACAGGTAGTCTTCGTCCGTTGCAATGAGATCGGGATTGCCGTCCTTCTCGTCGACCGCGATCATTACAAAAGCATGGGCCAGATCGACGCCGGTATTGCCGCTGGCATAGCCATGCTCAGCGAGTCGGGTGTTGATGTCGTCCGGGCATCGTGCGGCGAACGCGTTCCGGCAAAACCGCTGCACGAGATCCGCGCTTGCCGCAAGATTGACCGTTTCGGCGATGTCCTTGGCATACGTTTGGAGCGCAGCGCCGGCTGCGGGCTCGGCCATGGCGATGGCCTCATCGGGATCGGGACCGCAGCCGACAAGCAACGCGGCTAGCGCCGCCATGCAGAGAACTGTCGGCGTCTTCATGTCAGTCGATCCCGAACTGCGTGTCTGAACCTATTGAGGCAGGATAGGATGCGATGAGCTTCTGTGGAAGTGAGGCGTGCGACCGGCGACCCTGCCCCCCAAGCGTCGGATAAGGAGCTTTCAGGTGTCCTGTATGGTACCGCCACCCCGGCTCGAACGGGGGACCTCTAGATCCACAATCTAGCGCTCTAACCAACTGAGCTATGGCGGCGACCGGATCGGCCTGATTCGCGCGAAGAGGCGTATTAGCCGCCAAGGCCCGCCAGGGCAAGCGCGGGCTTCCGCACGGCCGAAGGCGGGCGGCAGCGTCGAAATGGGCCTCAATTGACCCCGAACAGGCGGCCAAGCGCCTTCTCGGCTTCGGCCTTGAGCCGGTCTTCCGCCGATTGGGTAGGCGTGGGGGCGGGAGCATTTGTCTCCGGCGGGGCGGCTTGTTCATCTGTCGCTGGGGCCGGCGCCTCAGGCGTGTTGGCCGGTGCCGGAGCAGGCGTCGGCGCGGCGGGGGCAGGTTTCGGGGCGCCAAGGCCCAGCTTGCCACGTATGCTCTCGCCCAGATCCTTGAGCTCGCCCTGAATCTCGGACTCCACCTTCGCGGTCGCGGACGCTTTCGCCTTGTCGCCCAGCCAGGCCCAGTCGGGCGTGAAACTGATGCCCTTCCAGCTGCCAGACAGTTTCATCGGCAGGCCATAGCCATTGAGGCCAGCTTTCTTGTCGTCGAACTGGGGGAAGAGATTCAGCGTCAGTTGCTGCCGTCCGATGTCGAGCGCGCCGCCTGCGGCGATTGTCATCGCGCCCGTATCGATGTCCATGTCGGTGAGCATTGCGACGCCGTTACTCATGACGAAATTGGTCTGCAGCGCATCGAATCGCGTCTGGGCGATCGGCGAAATCGCGGCAGCGGAGAACTTCCTGCTGGTGAAGGCGTTCGCCGCAGCTGCCGCCAGTTCCTGAAGGTTGACCCCCTTCAAAACGCTTTCATCCGAGCTGATCGAGCCCTGACCAACCAGCGAACTCATGAGGGCTTCCAGCGTAGCGCCTGAACCAGCGAGGTCGATATCAAGACCGCCTGCGCCCTCGAGCATGGTGAAGCCCGCAGCGGCGCCAAGCAGGTCTTTCAGCGCGAGCTTGTCCATCTTTGCCTTCAGCTCGATGCCCGGCTTCGCGCTGCTGCCATCGGCCACGAACCGCGCCGTGCCCGATCCGCCAAAGAGCGAAGTCTGCCTGAGGTCTGCGACCAGTCGGCCCTTGTCGAGGCCGACGGTGACGTTCGAAGGTCCGAAGTCGAACTTGTCGAACCTGATGCCGGCCGATTTCAGTGTCAGGTCGGCGTCGACGAGGCGAAGTGGCGACAGATCGATCGGCGTGGCGCCCCAGCCTGTGCTTGCGGCCGGCCTGCCGGCGGGCGCGCCCGAGGCCTTCGCATACGGCGTCACATCGATGGCGCTGGTGTTGAGCGTGCCGGTCAGGCGGGGCTTGGCGCCGAAGGCGAGAGCGGCCTCGCCTGTGCCCGTGACATTGTCGAACTTCACCGTGGCGTTTCTGAGCAGCACATCCTTCGTTCCGCCGGACGTGCGGCCGGTGAGCGAGAATGACTTGTAGATGTCGCCGGGGGGCAATTCGGCGCCCGCAGCGGCCGCCAGTCTGCGGAGGTCGGCCGCGGCGATGGTCACGTCGCCAGCGTAGGTCAGCTGGTCGTTCAATTTCGCCGATCCCCTGAAGAGAAGGTTCAGGAGTCCGCTGGCGTGGCTGAAGTCGACGTCGCTGAAGGTAAGGTCGTCAAGCGTGCCGGAAATCCTTGCGGCGAGGTTCGCCTTTCCGAGCGCGGCTTCGGCGGGGGGCGCGATATCCAGCGCGCGGGCGAGTTCTGCGAGCTTCGGAGCTTCCGCTCTTGCATCCAGCTGCATTGCAATTGTTTCGGCGAGCCGCGCCTCGCCCTTGAGATCGGCATTCAGCAGCGGGCTCTCATGGCGCGCGGATGCGACCTTGATCGTGATGTCGTCGAATGAGCCGAAGGCCTGACCCGACAGGGTGAGCTTGCCGAGAATGGTCGGGACTGGCAGCGGCGTCTGGAAAGCCTCGCCAAGGGCGGGAAGGTCCGGAATCTCGCCTGTTACAGCGAAGTCGAACTCGGGCGTAGCGCCGAGGCCGAGCGTGCCCTTGAGGTCGGTCTTGATCAGGTCGGTCTGGAGACTGATCTCGACCGGGGAAGCAAGGCCGTCGATCATCGCCTGCGGATTGTCGAGGCGCGACTCGATCCGGAATTTCAGCGCGTTTGCAAGGCCTTCCGCATTGAAATACAGCGGCTTGTCGAGCGCCTGCATGTCGGCCCAGAGGTTAAGGTCGGAGAGTGTCTGGGTCTTCTGCTCCTTGCGATCCTCGAACGAGACGATGCCTTTCTCGATGCGCACGTCGCGCAGCGAGCCTGTGAGCTGACCGCCCTGCTGTGGCTCGCCCGGAACGGCAGCTGGGACCTGAGGCGGCGTGAAAGTCCAGTTGTTCCTACCGTCTTCGAGGCTGACGAGGGCGATCTTCGGCTCAACGAGCACGAACTCCTCGACTTCGACGTTGCCGAACAGGAGTGGCCACAGCGCCACCGCCGCGCGGAGTTCCTTCATCGAGGCGAAGTCTGCGCTCTCGAAGCGTTCCGGGTTGGCGATGGTCGATGCACCGGCGCGCGCCTCGATCCGTGGAAAGACTGCGACGTCGATGCGGCCGGTGACGGTCACTTTCCGGCCCGTGGCCTCGTAGGCCACTTTCTCGATCTCGGCGCGGTAGACCTCCTGAGGGATCAGGTTCGGGATGACCAGCACCGCCAAGGCCATGAGCGCTGCCAGCCCGCCTAGGGTGACGCCGCCGATGATCCAGACTTTCCGCATCGAATCCTCCGAAAGCCGAGCTGATTAAGCACAGCCCGGCCATGCGGCGCCAACAAGGCGGCTACCCTTAAGGTCATTTAGGGTCTGACTTGAGGCGGATAAGCTTTACCCGGCTGGGCTGACCCCCTAAGTCGGGCGCTCGCATTCGCCTCAGGACGGGCAAGGCTTTGACACTCGACACCGATCTCTCGGCTTATGCCGAACGCTTCGTCTCGCGCCGGCCACGCAAAAAGCCGCTGCCGGCGCACCTTCAAAGGCTTGAAGCGGAAAGCATTTTCATCATGCGCGAGGTCGCGGCCGGGTTCGAGAATCCGGTAATGCTGTATTCCATCGGCAAGGACTCGTCAGTGATGCTGCACCTGGCGATGAAGGCGTTCTGGCCCTCGCGCCCGCCTTTCCCGTTCATGCATGTGGACACCACATGGAAGTTCCGGGAGATGGTGCAGTTCAGGGACCTGATCACGAAGAAGCTGGGCCTCGACCTGATTGTCCATATCAACGAGGACGGGTTGAAGCGCGGGATCAATCCGTACGCTTCGGGCTCGAACCTCCATACGCAGGTCATGAAGACCGAAGGCCTGCGCCAGGCGATGGACAAGTACCGCTTCGATGCAGCCTTCGGCGGCGCGCGGCGCGACGAGGAAAAGAGCCGCGCGAAGGAAAGGATCTTCTCCTTCCGGACCGAGTCGCATGGCTGGGACCCGAAGAGCCAGAGGCCGGAGTTGTGGAGCCTCTACAACACGCGCAAGGCGCGCGGGGAAAGCATCCGTGTCTTCCCGATCTCGAATTGGACCGAGCTCGATATCTGGGCCTACATCGCCGAGGAAGAGATACCGATCGTGCCGCTCTATTTCGGCAAGAAGCGGCCGACCGTGATCCGCGACGGGCAGATCTTCATGGTCGATGACGACCGCACGCCGATGCATCCTGGCGAGGTCCCCGCAAGCCGAATGATCCGGTTCCGCACGTTGGGCTGCTACCCCCTGACGGCCGCCATCGAGAGCGATGCTGCGACACTCGATGACATCGTTGCCGAAATGCTCACAGCGCGGACGTCCGAGCGTTCGGGGCGGCTGATCGACCATGACGAGAGTGGGTCGATGGAGAAGAAGAAACGCGAGGGGTATTTCTGATGGCCACGAAAGTGACCCCTCTGCTTACGAAGGAACAACGCCAGTCTGTGCGTGAGCTCGCCGCTGCCGAGATGGGCGTGCTCCGCTTCATAACCTGCGGATCGGTCGATGATGGCAAGTCGACCCTCATCGGGCGCCTGCTCTACGACACAAAGCTGTTGTTCGAGGACCAGCTGGCGACGCTGAAGAAGGACTCGGTCAAGCACGGCACACAGGGCGAGGATTTCGATTTTGCGCTGTTGCTCGACGGTCTCGAAGCGGAGCGCGAGCAGGGCATCACGATCGACGTGGCTTACCGGTTCTTCGCCACCGACAAGCGCAAGTTCATTGTCGCGGATACGCCGGGACACGAGCAATACACGCGCAATATGGCAACCGGCGCATCGACGGCGGACCTTGCCGTGATCCTGATAGATGCGCGCAAGGGCGTGCTGCAGCAGACCAAGCGCCACACCTACATCGCCAACATGCTTGGTGTTCGCCACCTTGTGCTGGCGGTCAACAAGATGGACCTTGTCGGCTACAGCCGCGCGCGTTTCCACGAGATCGTCGCCAGCTATCTGGCAGTCGCCGACACGCTCGGCTTCGAGTCCATCACGCCGATCCCGATGTCGGCGCTGAAGGGCGACAACATCATTGCGAGGTCCGAGGTGATGGCCTGGCATGCCGGGCCGACGCTGCTGGAGCACCTGGAGAAGATCGAGATCGCAGATCAGCGCGCCGATGCCCCCTTCCGCCTGCCGGTGCAGTGGGTCAATCGGCCCAACCTGGACTTCCGCGGGTTTTCCGGGACCGTGATTTCCGGGTCCGTGAAGCCAGGCGACGAAGTCGTCGTCGCGAAGTCCGGCAAGACCTCGAAGGTCAAGGCGCTGGTCACGGCGGATGGCGACATGTCCGTTGCGAAGGCCGGTGACGCCATCACGCTTGTGATCGCGGATGAGATCGATGCCTCACGCGGGGATGTATTCTCTGCTCCGGATGCACGGCCGGAACTGTCGAACCAGTTCACCGCCAACATTCTCTGGATGCATGAAGATCCGCTGACCACGGGCCATGCTTATCTGCTCAAGATCGGCTCGCAGACGGTGCAGGCGACCGTCACCTCCATCCGGCACAAGATCGACGTCAACACGCTCGACAAGGCGCCCGGCTCGTCACTTGGGCTCAACGAGATTGGCTTCTGCAACATCTCGGCGAACCAGCCTGTTGCGTTCGATGCCTACAAGTCGATACGCGAAGCGGGGGCCTTTATCCTGATCGATCGCTTCACCAACCTCACGGTTGGCGCCGGAATGATCGAGTTCTCGCTGAACCGCGCGACCAACGTGCACCGTCATGCGATGGACGTGACCAAGGCCAGCCGCTCGCTGATCAAGGGCCACAAGCCGGCCGTGCTGTGGTTCACCGGCCTTTCGGGCGCGGGCAAGTCGACCATCGCCAACATTGTCGAGCGAAAGCTCAGCGCGATGGGCGCGCACACCTATTCGCTGGACGGGGACAATATCCGGCAAGGACTCAACAAGGATCTCGGCTTTACCGACCAGGACCGTGTCGAGAACATTCGCCGTATCGGCGAGGTGGCGAAACTGTTTGTCGACGCCGGCATGATCGTCACGGCGTCCTTCATTTCGCCTTTCCGCGCCGAGCGCGACATGGTGCGGGGCCTGGTGGAGAGGGGCGAGTTCTTCGAGGTGTTCGTCGATACGCCGCTGCATCTTGCCGAGCAGCGCGACCCCAAAGGGCTCTACAAGAAGGCGCGCGCCGGACAGATTCGCAACTTCACCGGCATCGATAGCCCCTACGAGCCGCCTGTATCGCCGGAGCTTCGTCTCGACACACTGTCGGGTTCGGCTGACGCGCTCGCCGACCTGGTGATCGACCATCTGCACCAGGCTGGCATCATCGGGTCTTATGGCGAGCCGCTGAGCGATTTTTCGATCTGAGCGGGCGAACCGGCGCTTTATCTCCTGCCGATCCTGCGCGCTTGCATCGATGCCTGTTATAATGTAACGTCGACGGATGGAAGGGTCTGAAGCGGCGATTGTGCTGGGCGCGGGCGCACTGAGCGTTGCGGGCGTAGCGTTTGCCCTGCTGGCCGCCACGATCGCTCGGCGCGTCACCGACATTGTCGGAATGGCGGGCGGGCTGGTGATCCTGTTTGTCGGCATCACGCATCTTGCGCCCGAGGCATTCTCAGCCGGCGATGTCGAGCGCGCATTCCTGTTTGGCGGGGCGATCGTCGGGATCTTGCTGGAGCTGGCCTTCCGCGCGCGCGCCAACCCACCGCCGTCCGCCGAGCAGGCTGGGGCCTGGCTCGGGATTGTCGTGCTCGGACTTCATTCCACGCTCGATGGAGCAGTCTACACGGCTGTGTTCTGGCACGACCATTCGGCCGGGCTCATGGCGTCGCTGGGCCTCATTCTGCATGAGGCGCCCGAAGGCATCGTCGCCATGGCGCTCGCACTGCAGGCGGGGCTAAAGCCGCCCGTAGCGGCCGTGACGGCCGTGCTCGCCTCTTCCGTCACCACGCCGGTGGGATGGGTCATCGCCCATGCGCTTGGCGAGTCCGGCCAAGGCGGCGGGCCTTCTGCTCTATGTCGGCTGGCACATGATCGCCGGGGGCATCCGGGCGCTGCGGCGGACCTGACGCACGGATTCGGGCAAAACCGGCAAGCCCGCGCACAAGTCTTGCGAACTTTGTATCCGAACCTGTCCAGCGCGCGCTTCGTTCGCCCGGCGCGGCAGTATATATCTCCCGGCAAACGCCGGAGATTCCGATGGCCGATATCTTTGAAAATCCCCTGGGCACCGATGGGTTCGAATTCGTCGAATACACCTCGCCCGATCCACATACGCTGGGCAAGCTGTTCGAGAA
>VFQT010002158.1_pt1 | contig 21019 bp, 13 predicted proteins | sample 3512381 | NCBI WGS metagenome assembly VFQT01 (sample SAMN10412376, study PRJNA504923) | tailings metagenome | isolation source: Relicate 2 Philex TSF3 active mining site | place: Philippines: Tuba, Benguet | collected 2017-08-29
GGCCTCGGCGGTTCGGCAAGACCATGAACATGTCGATGCTCCAGTGCTTTCTCGAAAAGCACCCCGATGACACGACCGATGTCTTTGCAGACACCGCCATCTGGCATTCTGAATCAGGAAAATATCGCGACCATTTTCGTCAATATCCAGTCATCTTTCTGACCATGAAGGAGATGCGTCACAAGGACTGGGACGCCGCCTGGTGGAACCTCCGCGTCATCCTGCAGGCTGAGCTGAGACGGCTCGAGGAAGTCGGCCACATCCGCGCCGAGACCTGTCCGAATCCCGAGCTGCTCAAATCGATTTCCCTCGATGCGGCACGACCGGCCTATGCCGAGTCCATGCTAGCGGTCATCCTCGAATGGGTGAGAAAGACCACGGGGCAGCAAGCCGTCTTGCTCATCGATGAGTACGACGCCCCTCTCCATGCCGCTGCGCAATATGGTTACTGGGATGAGGCCATCCACTTCTTCCGGAATTTCCTCTCTGCGGGTCTCAAGGATTCGCCCCACCTCTTTCGCGGGGTGCTGACGGGTATCCTCAGGGTCGCAAAGGAGAACATCTTCAGCGGTCTCAACAACATTCAGGTGCGCAGCGTCCTCGACCCGCGTTCGGCAGACCGCTTCGGATTTTTGGAAGACGACGTCATCGAGCTCGCAAATCGCGCAGGACTTTCTGACAAAATCGATGAATTTCGGCGCTGGTATAACGGCTATGAGTTCGGCGGGCTCGACCCGGTGACGGTCTACAACCCCTGGTCCATCGTCAATCGCTGCGCCAACCCGAAAGGCGGCTTTCAGTCCTACTGGCTCAACTCGAGCAACAACGAGCTGGCGCGAGACATGTTGACTTGCACTGCGGGCACCAACGGGCCCGACCTCGAGCACCTCGTCCGAGGCGAGCCGGTCATGAAGATGCTGAACGATGCCGTCCCACTGCAGGAGCTCACACAAGAGGACTCGACCCTCTGGCCGCTGCTCGTCAGCACCGGATATCTCACAACCCAGGGCGTGACGCTCACCGACGACGGCCTCGTGGGGACCCTGCGAATCCCCAATCAGGAGGTCTCGAGCATTTTTCGTGCGACTTTCCTCCGACTCGTCGGTGACAGATCGGATGTCGGAGGGCAGACCGAGCTCGCGAAGGCTTTGCTGAGAGGCGACCCGGAGTCTGTCGAAGCCGAACTCGAACAGGCCCTGCTCTCGGCGATGAGCCACCATGACCTCGCTCGCACACAACGCGTCGAAGCGGTCTATCAGGCCTTCATCCTCGGACTGCTCCTGCATCTCGCCCCCACCCATCGCGTCATCACCAATCGCGAGGCGGGCCACGGCCGCGCAGACGTGCTGATCACCCCGAAACAGCCAGGGCCAGGGGTGGTCCTTGAGCTCAAGGTCATCGGTCGACGTGAGACCGCCGAGACCGCCCTCGAGAGCGCCCTCGAGCAGCTGCGGACCCGCGACTATGCCGCCGAGCTCCGTGCCGCTCATGCGTCCCCCATTCACCAGATGGGGGTAGTCTTCGACGGCAAGCGATGTTGGGTCGCGGCTGTCTAGGCGCCGTGTCCTTGGTGTCTCGGGGCTTGCCCTCGGCGGGGCTTTGACGCACTCTTCGCGCATGAGCGTGCTTGGTCCAGCGACGGCGTCCTTTCCGATTGGGGTCTCGGATTATCGGGAGCTACGTCGCAGGAGCTATGCATGCGTCGACAAGTCGATGCTCATCGCCGATACCCTCGATGGCGCCAAGATACTGCTCTTCCCGCGGCCTCGGCGGTTCGGCAAGACCATGAACATGTCGATGCTCCAGTGCTTTCTCGAAAAGCACCCCGATGACACGACCGATGTCTTTGCAGACACCGCCATCTGGCATTCTGAATCAGGAAAATATCGCGACCATTTTCGTCAATATCCAGTCATCTTTCTGACCATGAAGGAGATGCGTCACAAGGACTGGGACGCCGCCTGGTGGAACCTCCGCGTCATCCTGCAGGCTGAGCTGAGACGGCTCGAGGAAGTCGGCCACATCCGCGCCGAGACCTGTCCGAATCCCGAGCTGCTCAAATCGATTTCCCTCGATGCGGCACGACCGGCCTATGCCGAGTCCATGCTAGCGGTCATCCTCGAATGGGTGAGAAAGACCACGGGGCAGCAAGCCGTCTTGCTCATCGATGAGTACGACGCCCCTCTCCATGCCGCTGCGCAATATGGTTACTGGGATGAGGCCATCCACTTCTTCCGGAATTTCCTCTCTGCGGGTCTCAAGGATTCGCCCCACCTCTTTCGCGGGGTGCTGACGGGTATCCTCAGGGTCGCAAAGGAGAACATCTTCAGCGGTCTCAACAACATTCAGGTGCGCAGCGTCCTCGACCCGCGTTCGGCAGACCGCTTCGGATTTTTGGAAGACGACGTCATCGAGCTCGCAAATCGCGCAGGACTTTCTGACAAAATCGATGAATTTCGGCGCTGGTATAACGGCTATGAGTTCGGCGGGCTCGACCCGGTGACGGTCTACAACCCCTGGTCCATCGTCAATCGCTGCGCCAACCCGAAAGGCGGCTTTCAGTCCTACTGGCTCAACTCGAGCAACAACGAGCTGGCGCGAGACATGTTGACTTGCACTGCGGGCACCAACGGGCCCGACCTCGAGCACCTCGTCCGAGGCGAGCCGGTCATGAAGATGCTGAACGATGCCGTCCCACTGCAGGAGCTCACACAAGAGGACTCGACCCTCTGGCCGCTGCTCGTCAGCACCGGATATCTCACAACCCAGGGCGTGACGCTCACCGACGACGGCCTCGTGGGGACCCTGCGAATCCCCAACCAGGAGGTCTCGAGCATTTTTCGTGCGACTTTCCTCCGACTCGTCGGGGACAGGTCGGATGTGGGAGGGCAGACCGAGCTCGCGAAGGCGATCCTCAGAGGCGACGCTGCGGGCTTTGGCAGGCTGCTAGGCGAGGTCATGCGCACGGCGCTGAGTTATCACGACACCGCGCGACATGAAGGCCGCAACATCGAGGCCATCTACCAGGCCTTCATCATCGGCCTCCTCGTCCACCTTGCGCCGACCCATCGCGTCGTTTCGAATCGCGAATCCGGTTACGGACGCGCCGATGTGCTCATCACTCCGAAAGGCCCTGGCCCTGGAGTCGTCCTCGAGCTGAAGGTCATCGACCACGACCTCGAGGAGACCGCCGAGAGCGCCCTCGAGAGCGCCCTCGAGCAGCTGCGCACCCGCGATTATGCCGCAGATCTCCGTGCCGCTGACGCCTCCCCGATTCACCAGATGGGGGTGGTCTTCGACGGCAAGCGATGTTGGGTCGCGGCGGTCTAGGCGTCGCCAGGGCGGCTGGGAGCCGACCCTCCGTGGTGAAATTGGATTCAGCGCTGACAGGGCGGCCGGAAGCCGACCCTCCGGGGATTTAGTTGAGTTCGGTTTCGGGCGTGGCTTTGACCTGCTCGACGGTTGTGACGAGCGCGCCCTCCTTGAGGGTGACGATCGTGAAGGCGTTTCCGTCGCGGCGGACCTCGGGGATACGCCGCGCCTCGACATAATGCTCTTGACCGTTCGAGTCGACGACCTCGAAGCCGTCACCGCTTTGCGTGGCGGAAATCGCGACACATTCATGGCGATTCTGAACGCGGGCGATGATCATCCGTACGCCCTTGCCGCCACGGTGTTGCTTTGGAAATTGCTCGCGCGGTGACAATTTGCCGCGGCCCGACCGGGTGAAAATGGCAATTCCGAGATTCGGGTCAGAGGCCTCTTCGGCGGTGAGCACAAGGGCGTCGACGACCTCGTCGTCCGAGTCGATCTTGAGGCCAGCGACTCCCTTGGCGGCACGTCCCTGGACTGATACTTCGGAGACATCGAAGCGAATACCCTGACCGAGCTTTGTCAGTAGGAGCAGATCACCCTGTCCGTCCGTATCGATGACCCGCGCGAGCGCGTCGCCCTCGGGTACCTTGAAGGCGGCGATTCCCGAGCTGCGGTTGCTCTCGAATTCGGCGAGTGAGGTCAATTTCGTGAGCCCCTGTGTCGTGATGAACAAGAGGTAGCGAGAGGCCGAGAAATCCGCGCAGGGGATGAGGTCGACGAGGGTCTCGTCTCGCGAAATACCGCACACGTTGACGAGCGCGGTCCCGACCTCGCCCCATTTCGCTTCGGGGATTTGATGGACGGGGATGGGGAAACACTGCCCGGTGTTCGAGAACGCGAGCACGGTGTGCGTCGTCCGCGTGTGGATGAGGCGCAGCATGCGGTCGCCCGGTCTCACCCCGCTCGTCTTGCGGGTCGCCCCCTGCGCGTTGAAGCTCGCCATGGAGCTCTGCTTCACCCAGCCCGCGCGGGTGACGCCGATGACCACCTCGACGTCCTTGACGGTCGCCTTCAAGAGGTCGACCGTGGGCTTTTCGACCACCTCTTCGATGGTCGTCCTGCGGTCATCCGCGAAGCGGCGGCGAATATCCTCGAGTTCGGTGATGACAACGCGATCGAGTTCTTTCCGGTCGCGGAGAATCTTATCGAGTTTCTTAATCAGCTTTGCGAGCTCGCTCGCCTCGGTCTGCAAATCGAGGAGCTCGAGGTTGGTCAAGCGATGAAGCTTCAACTCGAGGATCGCTTCGGCCTGGACGTCCGTAAACTCGAAAGTCTCGACGAGGTTCCTCCTCGCGTCGGACTTGTCTTTTGACGCGCGGATGGTCGCGATGACCTCGTCGAGGATGTCGATCGCCTTGATCAGCCCCTCGACCTCGTGGAGGCGCTTCGACTTCTTGTCGAGGTCGTGGCGCGAACGCCTCAGCACAACCCTCTGGCGGTGCTGAACGAAGGCCTCGAGCAAAGGCTTCAACCCCAGAAGAACGGGGGTGTTGCGCGAAATCGAGACGAGATTGAAGTGATAATTGATTTGGAGATCGGTCTTCTTGAAGAGGTAGGCGAGGACGACATCGGCATCTGCCCCCTTCGTCAATTCGACGACCAGCCTCAGGCCCTCACGATCGCTCTCGTCGCGGACGTCACCGATGCCGATGACCTCTTTCTCGAGGCGCATCTCGTCGATTTGACGGACGAGTTCGGACTTGATGACGTTATAGGGAATCTCGTTGAACACGATGAGGTGGCGGCCATCCTTCTGTTCCTCGATGGTGTGCCTCGATCTCAGCACAACCTTACCGCGACCGCACTCATAGGCCTCGCGGACGCCCTCCATTCCCATCATGATGCCGCCCGTCGGAAAATCCGGACCTGGCACATACTGCATCAATTCGGCGAGTTCGATGTGCGGATTTCGCATGAGCGCGAGGGTCGCGTCGATGACCTCGCCGAGGTTGTGCGCCGGAATATCAGTCGCAAATCCGGCCGAAACGCCAGATGCACCATTGACGAGCAAATTGAGAAAGCCCGCGGGCAGAACGACGGGCTCGAGGGTCTTCTCGTCGAAGTTCGGCTTCCACGCGACCGTGTCTTTCTCGATATCTCGCAGCAATTCGTAGGCGATTTCGGAGAGCCGCGCCTCTGTATAGCGCATCGCCGCAGCGGGGTCGTCGTCGAGAGACCCGAAATTGCCATGACCATCGATGAGCGGATAGCGCATCTTCCAAGGCTGGGCCATGCGGACGAGGGCCTCGTAAATCGAAGAGTCACCATGCGGGTGGTAATTACCCATGACGTCGCCGACCGTCTTCGCGGACTTGCGATAGGGCTTGTCGTGCGTATTTCCAGACGCATACATCGCGTAGATGATGCGCCTCTGGACGGGCTTCAGACCGTCGCGGATATCAGGGATGGCGCGGTCGAGGATGACCTTTTGTGCATAACGACCAAAGCTGTCACCGAGCTCGGTCTGAAAGAGGACTTCTGCAACGCGTGCGGCTTCCGTCATGCCTCGTCTCCCTCTGAATTCATACCCTCGAGTCGCAGCGCCGCGCCCTCGTTGTCATCGCCAAAATGGACATGGGCTGAAATCCACGCCTTGCGCGGCTCGGCCTTGCCCCCCATCAACACATGGACTTGTTTTTCCGCGGCCGCCGCGTCTTCGACGGTGACCTTGAGCAGCGTGCGCGTCTCGGGGTTCATCGTCGTCTCCCAGAGCTGCTCGGGGTTCATCTCACCAAGACCCTTGAAACGCTGGATGACCGCGCCGCGCTTGTCCCTCATCTTCGAGAGATGGGACTGGAGCTCCTCGTCGCTCCAACAATAGACCGCTTGGGCCTTGCCCTTCACTGTGCGCTCGACCCGATAGAGGGGCGGCTGCGCGATGAAGACCCGTCCCTGATGAAGCAGCGGCTTCATGAAGCGGTGGAAGAAGGTGAGCAGGAGACAGCGGATATGGGCGCCGTCGTCGTCGGCATCGGCAAGGACGATGACGCGGGCGTAATTTGCCTCTTCGAGGTCGAAATCCGCGCCAATGCCTGCGCCGATGGACTGGACCATCGAGAGGATTTCTTTGTTGGAGAGCACCTTCGCGAGGTTCGCCTTCTCGGTGTTGAGCGGCTTGCCCTTGAGCGGCAAAATCGCCTGATGCTCGCGGTCGCGCCCTTGTTTGGCAGACCCTCCCGCGGAGTCACCCTCGACGATGAAGAGTTCGTTGAGTTCGGCTTTCTTCGAGGAACAACGCGTCAATTTGCCATCGAGGGAGGTGCGCGTCTTGCTCGACTTGCCCGTCTGGACGGCCTTCTTCGCCTTCTGCGCGGCTTCGCGGGCCTCGAGCGCCGTCGCGGCCTTTTCGACAATCGATTTCGCGTGCGCGGGGTGTTCGTCGAGCCAGGCCGACAAATAGCGCGAGATGAGATCGTCGACCGCCGAACGGGCCTCGGGATTGCCGAGCCGGGTCTTCGTCTGCCCCTCGAACTCGACGTTCTGCATGCGCACGTGGACGACCGCCATGAGGCCTTCGCGGAGGTCATTGCCCGTGAGGTTGTCCTTCTTTTTCCAGAGCCCCATGCGGCGCGCATACTCGTTGACGATGCGCGTATGAGCCGCCTTGAAGCCGGTCTCGTGGGTGCCGCCCTCGCCGGTGCGGATGCAATTGCAGAACGAGGTCACTAGCTCGCCGTAGCCGTCGTTGTACTGGAAGGCGACCTCGACCTCGACCCCCTGGGACTCGCCCTTGAACATGACGGCCGGGTGGAGCACATCCTGTTCGGCATTTAGAAATTGCACATATTCGGCAAGCCCTCCGGGAAAATGGAAGGTCTCGTCGTAGGCCTTTTTCGTCTCGGCGGTGTCGAGCTCGGCCTCGAGGTCGTCGCGCGTGTCCGCGGGCTCGGGCTCGCGCTCGTCCTTCAAGCGGATCATCAGTCCCGGGTTCAGGTAACTCAGTTCGCGGAGCCGGGTCTCGATGGTCTCGAGCTGGTATTGGGTCTTCGGGAAAATCTGCGGGTCGGCCTTCCACCGGACGATAGTGCCGTTACCCGAGGCCGTCCCGAGGACCTTCAGTTTCGAAGTCGGGATGCCGCGCGCATAGGTCTGTTGATGGACCTTGCCCTCGCGATGGATGGTGACCTCGAGCCACTCGGAGAGCGCATTGACGACCGAGGCCCCGACGCCGTGGAGGCCGCCCGAAACCTTGTATCCGCCCGTTCCGAATTTGCCACCTGCGTGCAATTTCGTAAATACGACCTCGGGCGTCGGGATTTTCAGGTCGGGGTGGATGCCCGTGGGGATGCCGCCCGTCGTCCTCGACCCGGACGACATCATCGGGCTCGAGGGCAACGAGGATGGTGCGGCAATATCCCGCAAGGGCCTCGTCGACAGCGTTGTCGACGATCTCGGTGACGAGGTGATGGAGACCGCGGGCAGACGTCGAGCCGATGTACATGCCCGGACGCATGCGGACGGCCTCGAGACCTTCGAGGACTTTGATCTGCGACTCGCCGTAGGAGTCGCTCGGAATGGCAGAAGGAGTGACCAAGGGAGCCTCGGTGGCAAAAGGGAATCAGGACTCGAGACCGACGTAGAGCGAACGGACCCAGCCGTTCTCGTCCTCATCGAGCGTGAAAGAGGACGCGTGAGCGGCTGCGTCGACTTGACCGGGGTGGCGTTGACCGAGCAGCACCGTCCCCGTCGGACAGTCGGCGAGACAGCTCCCGACGAGCGCGCCGATGACGGGCTCGGGGTTGCGTTCGGAAAACCGCGTGCGAAGAGCGCGCGCGTTGTCGGCCATGCGACGGATGGTCTCGGCGTCGCGGAAGCCGGGGTCGGAATTTCGGAAATCCCCGTGGGGGAAATTCGTCGGCGCGGCATATTTGCCGAGCAGCAGCCCGTGACGGAGTGGTGAGAAGAAGGCCACTCCGACGTCGCGCTGATGGCAGTAAGCGGCAAGCCCGGAGGTCTGGTAGTGGTCGTGGGTGACGTTGCGATAGGGTTGGACGACGTCAGGGTCGACCTCGGAAATCACCCTCATGATGGCGGAATCATTCCAGTCGGACAGCCCGAGGAAGCGGATCTTGCCCGCCTGCTGCGCGTCTTTGAGCAGGCGCAGGGAGGTGTGGAGCCAGCGGTCGTCGGGGCCGAAATTACAATGATGAAGATAGAAGAGATCGATGACCTCGGTCTTCAGGCGGCGCAGCGACCCTTCGATTTGGGCTTTGACGAGGTCGGGGTGGTAGAAGTGCGGATAGTCGCCTCGATACCAGCCGACCTTGGTGGCGAGAAAGATGTCGTCGCGGGGGATGCCGCGCGCCCACATCTCGCCGATGAGCTCCTCGGAGCGGCCGTTGCCGTAGACGTCGGCTGTGTCCCAATGGGTGATGCCGAGGCGGTGGGCGCGCTCGAGGGCGGCGATTGCCTGCGCATCGTCATGGCCCGACCAGCCGACCTCGGCCGTGCCAGCGGTGTTCTCGCCGCCAAAGGCCCAGGTTCCAAGCGAGACACGGGGGACCATGGCGTTCGTGCGGCCGAGGCGGATACGGGGGACCTCCGGAGAAGTAGAATCGGACATCGGGACCTGCCTATTATCTTGAATGACGAGCAACTTGAAAATCGTGATATATGAAATTCATGGTGTTCAGGGTGTGGGGGAAAAGACCGTCCGCCAGACATCGAGGGCGCCGCCCGGCGAGGATGAGAGTCCCGAGAGGAGAAAAAGACGGCGCTCGTCGGCTTTGCCGCCAAGCCCTTCGAGGTGCCTACAGAGGGCGAAGTCGCCAGTGCATGGGCAGCCCGCGGCGACAGACGACGGGAGGAGATCGACAAGACTGCGCCAGACGACGAGCGGGGCTTTTTCGACCGACGAGAGCGAAAGGACCTGGTCGAGCCAGGTGCGCTGGGCGTCCGGAGAGGATTCGAAGAGGGGTACGCAGGCGCCTTTTTCGGTCTCGATGAGGGTCGAGGGGATGGCCGTGCCCGCGATAAAGACGGGGAGCGTGCTGAGGTCGGCGAGCGTGGAGAGCCAGTCGGACGGGATGTCGGTTGCGACGGTAAATGCGCGGAAGGGGTAGGATTCGAGCCCGAGGAGGTCCGCGTCGAGACCGGTGAGGAGGGACTTTCGGGACTCGAGGCAATCGGCGGGCGTGCCTGTCTGGCAGCGGCCGGGCTTTTTCGGGAACCCATAGAGGTCCTCGACGTCGACGGTCACAGCGGTAAGCGGCTTGTCGGCGGCGAGGCTCGAGGAGAGGCGTCCGCGGGCCGTTGTGGTGAAGTTCGCGACGGCCGCGTAGGCAGAGGGGCCGCAGGTCGCCTCGTAGAGGTTCAGTCGCTCGCCGAGGATGACGAAGCGGGGGGCGAAGCGCTCGACCATCCAGGTAACGTAGCCCGCGTACTGTTTCGCGTGGAGGTCGGGGTTGCTGTCTTTCGAGGGGTCGTAGCAGGCAGGCTTCCAGGTCGGGTTCAAGACGAGGGCGCCGCTCTGGTCGGAGGCAAGCGGTGCGAGGGTGTCGAACTCGGGCGAGAGCGGGGTGAGGGCGAGCACGACGACGGTGTTGGATTCGGCTGCGAGGGACTCAAGGGACTCGACGGCCGCGAGCCAGGCGGCTGGGAGCTCGGAAGGGCGGTTGTCGGGGCCGTTGAACGAGGTCCAGGGTATGCCGATGAGAGATGCTGGGATGACGACAGCCTCGACGGGGCGATCGACCTCCGGAACAGGCTCGGCGGGCGCGAACTTCGGCGTCGAGCCGGGAAACGTGAGAGACGCGAGAGAAGCGATGGCGGGTCGAGCTGCCGTCGAATCGTAGGACTCTGCACGGGCGGCGAGGAGGTAGGAGCGGCCACCAGGAAGGGTGTCGGGCGAGGCGTCGGTCGACGAGGAAGGGTCTGCCGGGCAGCCATGCAGCAGGGCGAGGGACACTCCGATGAGCAGCCATCGGAGCGGCCAGTTCTGGTGGGTTCGCGGGGTGGTGAGCGCCTTCATACTGAACATCCGTATCGCATCCATCTCCCCCAGCATAGCGGGCATCTCGAGGTCGGTGAAAAAAACCATCTGCGTCGGCGCCTGAAGCCCGTCGGATGCGAATGCACGTGAAGCTTGAGTCCCAGAGAGGTTCGGAGGTACAGTTGGAAGGTCTCGGGGTGAAGTGTGGGTTCCGGTCTCGTCGCGACCAGAGCGTACCGCTCGGTCTACGAGCGCACCAAAGTCTTCGTGGAGTATCCCCATGGCCGTCTACGATCAGCCCAAATCAGCCGCGAGCAAGCAGTCCGTCCAGCGCGAAGCCGCCGCAGAAAAGCAGGACAAGAAGCGGAGTGCTGAGGCGGACCTGGTTCCCGAAGAGAACAAGGTCCAGATGAAGAAGTCGGCGAGCGCGGCCAAAGAGGGGGCCGAGACAGTGGCGCCGTCCGAGGCGAAGAAGACAGAGGCTCCGGCCGCAGAGAGCAAGGACGCCGCTGCGGCAAAGGACGGGGATGCGAAGAAGACCCCGGAGGAGCAGGCGAAGGAGAAGAAGGCCAAGGAGGAGCGCGCGGCCGAGGTGACCGCAAAGTGGGAGGAGCTGCTCGGGAAGACGATCGGCGCCCCTCTCGCGAAGCTCGTCCTGCAGCATGTCTCACTCGATGCGCTGAACGGCTATGTCCAGGCCGGCCTCAACGCGGCCGCCCCGGGTGTCGGCGCGCTCTTGAAGTCGACGGTCGACGGGGCGGACAAAGAGGCGAAGGCAATCGAGACCTTTTCGAAGGGGCTCGCGGGGGCCGTGACCGGCCAGGTCGACGCCTGGATCAAGAGCGAGAGCGGCCAAAAGGTGCTGAAGGCCATCTCCGATTGGGTCCAGGACAATCCTGCATGGGTCATGACTATCGTGGGTTCAGCGGCGATTCTTGGAGGAATCATCGCGTACGTGGCGAACCCGTCGGTCGACTTGTCGGTGCCGTTTGGGCTCGGCAATGGGTGGGAGGCAAAGGTCGGGCTCGATATGGGCAAACTGCGTGAGCTCGCCTTCAAGGGGGCCTCGGCAGAATTGTCATACAAGAGTGCGAATATCGCGCTCAAGGGAAGCGCCAAGACCGAGAGCAAGGACGGTAAGAACACGACCACCCTCGGGGCCGAGGTCAAGGGGGCCGTCGGTGCGGGCACGACCATGGAGGCGAACTCGACCGTGGCGATTGCCGAGGACAAGACGACCGTCAAACTCGGCGGGAAGATGAACACCGAGGTCGTCGGCAAGAACGTCGAAGTCGGCGGCAACTACAGCACCGACGGCGAAATCAAGGGCAGTATCAAGGTCGGCGAGAAGGGTAATTCGCGCGAAATTTCCGGCACGAAGAAAGGCGATGAGATCACCTTCTCAACGAAGCAAATCTTTGATGGTGGCACCATCGAGCAGACCACGAAGAGCGATGCGAAGACTGGCAAGGACAGCCAGCAGACGACCGCCACGGTCGACGTCGCGAAGGGTCAGTCGCTCAAGATGAGCGGTGGGACGGATGGGACGAGCGTCGCCTACCAGGGTAAGGACGTCGGCGTGAAAGGGCTCGACGTCAAGGCGGGTGCGGGTCAGGGGGCTGATGGCGCAGCAAACCTGAATGCCGGCGTCAAATACGATGACGGTACTCTCGCCGCGAATCTCGACTACACGATGAAGCAGGGCAAGAGTTCGCTGAGTCTCGGGGCGAGCGCGAAATCCGCCGACGGCTATCAAATCGGCGGCAGCCTGAAGCTCGACGATGGAATGATGACCGAGCTCGCGCTCAAGATGGGTTACCAGAGTCCTGACCAGTTCAAGACCTTCCTCCTCGGGTACAAGCAGACCTGGGTCAAGGAAAACTCCGAGTATGCGCATCACTTCGATGCATTGCTCGAGTACTCGATCGGCCGCTGGTATGGCCGTGTTCAAGGTGGTCTCGACATCATGGGCGGGCGGGTCAACAAGACGAACCTCGACCTCGGGCTCGGCTACGGACTCAACAAGGACTGGAAGGTCATCGGCGGCTTGCAGATGAACGGGGCCCTCGACCAGAAGACGAATCAGTTCGACATGGGCTACAAGCCGTATGTGGGCTTGCAATACCAGAATGTCGGCGTCGGCGTGTACTACGACACGCAGAACAAGACCGGGGGAGCGATGCTGACGATCCCGTTCGGCCGCTGAGATCATCCCGGATATCCGAAAGTGCCACGAAGAGAATTTCGTGGCATTTTCATTTTCGGCATTTGTTGTCAGGGTGGAAGGAGGACACCGTGCTCGACGAGGGCGCGCATCAGGCTATCGACCTGGTCGCGAGGGGCCTCTAGTAGTGCGGTGATTTCGTCGACGGTCCGGGTGCCGTCGCAGAGAGCGACGAGCTTGTAGCCGAGGTCGCCAAGCTGGTCGGAGGCAAAGAGTCGAGAGCCGATGGGGGTGTGGCGGGCCGCCTGCAGGCGATTGAGCGGGGTGACGTTCGGCCGCTCAGGCAGCATTGACGCGCAAGCGACCGGGGTGAGGGTTGGCTCGAGGACTTCCGCGAAAATGAGCCCGACCAGGGTGCCGAGAATGGCCCGCAGGGATATGTCGAGCGGGGTACCGGCATGCAGGTCGCAGAGTTCAGCAAGCGGGAGAGACGCGGGTGAGGCTGCGCGGAGGCGCTCGAGGATGGGCTCGACCGAGGGGTGAAGCGGGATGAGGTGCCCGCGACGGGAGCGGACCGAGAGGTGGGCTTCGCGGACGAGGATGTGCTCGCGGGGCAGACGAAGGTGAAGTCGCGCGAGCGCCGCGGAATCGAGTGTGAGCCCCGGACGATGATGGTCGTGAACGAGGAGTGAACGTCGGAAGCGGTTATTGAGCTGCTCGTCGATCGCCTGTTGCTGAACGATTGGGTCGTCGCGGCGAACGAGCGGAAGATGGTCGATGAGGGCGCGAATTCGGGGGTCCTGGGTCGCGGGCAGGACGATGCCTGGCAAAGCATCAGTCGCGTAGGTGAGACCCGATGCTCTGGCAATTTCGACAAAATCGGAAAAATAAAGCGGATGATGTTCGGGAGTGAGATATTCGTGGAACAGATAGCTGTCCGAATGCCCTTCGAGGGTTTCTTTTTCGGCGAGCAGCAGGGCGCGACGGAGGCTCTTGTCCTCGGCGGCTTCGAGATGACGGTCGAGTGTGCGCCGTGCCTCGAAGACGCGTTCGAGAGCGGACTTCGAGAGGTCCGTCTCGCGCCACATCAACTCGCGGATGATCTGACCGAAATGCCAGCCAGGGTAGACGTTGTAGCTGATGTAGGCGATGCCGTCGTCAGCGAGCAGCCGTTTTACGAGGTCGAGGATGACCTTTCGCAGGGGCGGCTTCACCCATGAGAAGACCCCATGGCAGATGATGTAATCGAAAGATTTTTCGGCAATATCATCGAGGCCTTCGAAACTCGCGCAGCGAAAGTCGATGTTGTTGAGTCCGAGTCTGGCCGCGGACTCGCGGCCCTCTTCGATTTGTCGAGGTGAGATGTCGATGCCGAGGAAAGTCGCATGCGGCAAGTCCTCGGCCATGGCGAGAATGTTCATGCCGCCCGCACAGCCGAGGTCGAGGACGCGCGCGGTCTCGACGGCAGGAGACGGGACCCCGTAGAGCGCTGCGAGGGCTCCGGTCGTGCGGGGATGGGAGCGCCCGTGGACCAGGGCTGGATAGGGTACCTCGTCATAGCGCTCGGCGTGGGGGTCGGACTGCATGTGTGCACAATAACCCAATTGGCGAACTGTGCGCCACAGGCTCAAATAGCGATTGTTTCTATGCGCTTGTGAAATGAATGAAACCATCTGCGGCCCATCGGCGCGCCGCGTTTAGGAGTTCGTTGCACTTCAGCGAGGGGATTGATATGCCGGCTGATGTGATTGCCTCAGTTGTAAAGAACCTCGTAGACGTCGTGGGACGCATCGGGGCCAGACCTGGCGCGCCCGAGAGTGAAGCACTGCAACGGCGATACCTCGTCTACATGGGCGTCCTGATGAGCTTTGGCGGGATCTTTTGGGGCACCTTCGCATTCAAGCTCGGTCTGAAGGTCGAGTCACTGATCCCCTTTGGATACACCGTCATCACCTGTCTCAACTTCCTGGTGTTCCAGCGCACCAGGCGCTTCGCGCAGGCCCGCCTCGTACAGGTTTTCATCAGCCTCGCCCTGCCCTTCCTCTACCAGTGGGTGCTAGGCGGCTTTCATGCGAGCGGAAACATCATGATCTGGGCGATGGTGGCGCTCTTTGGGTCGCTCATCTTTTCGAGCGCCAGGCATGCCGTTGTCTGGCTTGGACTGTTCATCGTACTGACTGTCGTAAGCGCAGCCATAGACCCGATCGTCGCAAAGATGCCGGCGGCGGCAGTGGCGGAAAAGGTCCAGGAGTACGCAAATATCGCGAACATCATCACCGTGTGCGGCATCACCTTTGGACTCACTATTGCGCTCGTGTCAGGACACCAGAAAACGAACGAGAGGCTCGAGCTTGCGAACAACCAGATCGTAGAGCTCAACCTTCGGCTCTCGGAGCGAGAGGCGAACCTCAGCAAGCGGACTCTCGAGCTCTCGGAATCCCTCGAGGCTCTGAAGTCGACTCAGCTAGAACTCATTCGGAGCGAGAAGCTTGCCTCTCTCGGAGGCCTCGTCGCCGGTGTGGCACACGAAATCAACACGCCTCTCGGCGTCGCCGTGACCGCGGGCTCGCTAGCGCGAGAAGCGGTCGAAGAAATGATGAAGCAGGTCGAAAGCAATCAGGTGAAACGCTCGGTCTTGTTGGGTCGCCTTGCCGATGCTCACGAGGCACTCACCACTCTCGAAGCCAACATCGAGCGTGGCGCAGCGCTCATCCGAAACTTCAAGACGGTCTCGGTCGACCAGACTGCTGACACCGTGCGAACGTTCGAGTTGTCCGACTACATCGGCGAGATCATCTCGAGCCTCTCACCCCTTATCAAGAAGTCGAGTCTCTTCATTCGCATAGACGCGACTGAGCCCGTCGAGGTCCGAACTCGGGCGGGAGCGCTGTCGCAGGTCGTGACCAACCTCATCACGAACGCCATTCACCATGCGTTCGATCCTGGTGCACACGGAGAGCTTGCCTTCAGTGTCTCACGGATAGGGGATCGCGCGCAGCTCATTGTCCAGGACAATGGAAAGGGCATGAGCCGCGACGTCGTCGAACATGTGTTCGACCCCTTCTTTACGACTCGCGGTGGCCGTGGCGGCTCGGGCCTGGGGCTCTTCATCGTGCACAACCTCGTGACCGAGGGACTCGGTGGGACGGTCCGTCTTGAATCAAGTTCTGGCAATGGCGCGAAGTTTACTCTAGAGTTTCCCCTGAATTGCAGATGTAGCTGAGACCTTCTCCGACTCGGTCACAGTGGAACGCTATGAGCACACCTGAAGATGACGACATGCTCATCCTCGACGAGAGTGAGGATGAACGCGAGGCCTCCACCCACAAAGCGTGGAAGGTGCTCGTCGTGGACGACGAGCCCGACGTTCGTTTCGTATCACGGCAGGGTCTCAAGAAGACGCGTTTTGCCGATAGCGAATTGACCATCCTGGAAGCGGCCTCGGGCCGCGAAGCACAACAAGCGATTGAGGCGAATCCTGACGTGGCAGTCGTCCTGCTCGACGTAGTGATGGAAAATGCAACTGCTGGTCTCGACTTTGCTCGATGGCTCGAGTCGCGTAAGGGCTCGCAGCGTCCGAGAGTCGTGTTGAGGACCGGTCAGCCTGGACTGAAGTCAGCTCACAGCGCGCAGCAAGGGCTGAACTTGCACGCCTACCTCGATAAGACTGATGTGACGGCCGAGCGATTGCGCGCGGCCGTCATCGATGCACTGAGCGCCTATGCGAACGAAGCGTGCGCGTAGACCCCGTCGTTTTCTCACCTCGCAGGATAGAGCCAGGCAAGGATGTCATTGAAGCGCGCGGCCCACGACGCCTCGTCATGCTCTGCCCCTTCGTACTCGCGGTAGGCGAGGTCCGTCTCGAGGACCCACCCTTTCGCAACCAGCGCATCTCGGAGCATCTGGGTGTCGGCCACGGTTTCTCCACTGCCCTCCTCGGTACCGATGTCGAGCCAGATATTCAGAGGCAATTTGCCATCAAGTCCTTCGACATATTCGACGATATAGCGGTCGGCCCACCATACTGAAGGTGAAATGACCCCGATGCGGCCAAATACATCGTCATATTCGGCGCCGAGATACATCGACACGAGACCTCCAAGCGAGGAGCCCGCGAGACCGGTCGATGCGGCATCCTTGCGGGTGCGATACTTCGAGTCGATGAGGGGTTTCAGCTCCTCGACGAGGAAGCGACCGTAGTCGTCAGCTCCCCCTCCGCCATATTCGAGATCGACGACGGGGGTATACTCATCCATGCGGTCGGGGGTGCTGTCGATGCCGACGATGATGAGAGGCTCGACGGTGCCTTCATTGATGAGCCATGAGGCGGTCTCGTCGACGCCCCACTCGACACCGAAAGCAGAGCTGTCGGCATCCATCAGGTTCTGCCCATCGTGCATGTAGAGGACCGGATAGAGAGCGTCAGTCGCGTCGTACCCCGGAGGGAGATAGACATGGACCTCGCGTTCGGGGCCGAGAAAATCCGAGGGCACACTACCGATGTCCTCGATACGAGCGGGCCCAGCGGGTTCTGGAATCAGGTCGGCCCATGCGGCCACCGTCATCTCGAGGCGCTGAAACATGGATGAGGCCGTGGCCTTGCGGTTGTCGAGTTCACCTCCCGAAGCGTCCTTCTCGACAGTCTCCCAGGAGCCACGGTTGAACTTGAACTCGAGATTCGTTCCGCTCGGGACGTCGACATAGGCAGCGCGGCGCCCGTCGAGGGTGGTCCAGGTCTCGAGGCCGGTCGCGTTCCAATCACCAAGGGCGGAGTGGTTGCCGGACACGAAGACCTTGTCGGCAGACGGGGTGTTGGCCGGGACGGCCGCGAGAAGCACGATGGTCGAGACGCGAGCGGACGCACCCCAGTGGTCGATCGCGAGCGATACGGATGCGGGTCCATCGGGGGTCAACTTCGCAGTGAGCACGTCCCCAGTAGCATCAAGTGCAAGGAGTGAACGGGGTTCGACGAGCGTGACCGAAATGGTGTGCTCGAGGCCGAGGGGCAGGGACAAGGACACGTTGATGGCCTGAGCGCCCGGTGTGGCGCGGACTCCCACCGTGCCAGCACTCGAAGTGGCAGAGACTTCGATGATGCTCGATGCCGGGGTCTCGACGGGAGCCTGCACGGAGACGGTGACGGTCACGAGCGGACGGCTCGTGCCATCCTCGGAGGCGTCGCTCATCGAAATGTCGGACGGTCCAGCGTCAGGGGTGGGCGAGGAATCCGAGGCCTGGCTCGAAGTGTCTGGGGTGTCGGTTCCACCTCGCGTGGAGATCACCTCATCTCCACAGGCATGGAGACACAGCGCAAGTGCAAGAAAATGAATGCTGCTCATGGTCTTCATCGGAGTCCTCCGGTCAGGGGAGCGTCTTAGGCGTTCGTTCGCCGAAAGGGAAGCTCAGGAACTCGGGAAGACCTCCAAGCCGTGTTCTTTCAATCTGTCGGCGATGGCCGTTCGGGCCCTATCAGCTTGCCCCTCTTTCCGAGGTAGCTGACGGCGAGGATCATCGACACGACGCTGATGCCAGTGAGACCGATGAGCTTGAAGGTCGCCCAGGTCTCTGTCGAGAAGTTGGAGGCAACCCAGAGGTTGACCCCAGCGGTCAAGAGAAAGGAGCATGCGAGCCCGTCGTTGACACGGAGCCATACGGGCCGCTCCGCTTCGGCGACCTTGGAGAGCATGCGCTGGGCGAGAGGCTTGTCTCCGATGAAGCGGGAGCCGAAGAAGGCAAGCGCGAAGAGGGCCATGAGGATCGTGGGCTTCCACTTGACGAAAACCTCATCGTGGAGAGCAATCGTAAGGCCGCCGAAGACCACCATGAGAACCGCGGAAACGAGCGTCATCGGTGCGATACGGCCCGTCGTCTTCTTCTGGTAGAGTGCGGCGACGAGGGTCGCAGCGATGGAGACACCAGTTGCGACGTATACGTCGCCGAACTTGAGCGCGACGAAAAACGACAGGATGGGCAGGAACTCGAAGAACATCGCCATGGGTGAAACTCCCGGAGAGCCGTGCTAATCCGACATCGGAGGGCGTTGGTCAAGCGCCGAGGTCGATGGCTGGGGCAGACTGCCAGGGCGAACAAGTCATCAACCGTATCGCCCCTGACGAATTCGGTCACCGCGTCACCACTCGCTGTCGTCACCCCAATCGAAACCGCTTTCGTCTCCCGCATCTGCATCGCCCGCGTCGTTAGAATCACCGGTGTCTCCAGTGTCCTCGAGAGAATCCTCCCCGTTTGAGAGCTCGTCGGTCGTGCCGACGGGCGTGCCCGCGCTGTTGACGACGACGTAGGTGGGCTGCCAGGCCCAGCTCATCATGGAGGTCCAGAACATCATCGACGCGATATCGTGCATTGGGCTTGGGTAGTAGCGATCGTACGGGTCGTAGCCCGGCTCGCCGGGACGAGCAGGACGTCGCTGCGCGGGAGTGCGGCCGCCCTTATCCGGCTTCTGGACGCGGGTCTGCGACTCGACGGGCGAGACCTTGATATCGGCGAGGGCCGCCATCAGGCCGTCGCGAACACGCTCGACAAAGGTCTCGTATTGCAGCCGGTGAGCCTCGGTAAAGGCCGGGCTCGCGAGGTGTGGTTCGACTCGTTTGCGGAACGCCTCGGCGTCCTCACCCTTGCGAGGCTCGAACTCGGTGATGCGACCTGAGATCGTCACGAACGCAGTGGATTCGTCACGCACGTGCTCTCCGCGCGCAGTGATCTCGACAAGGACGTGCAGGCCACTCTCGCGATGCTCGACCGTCAGCGAGAGTTCCTTGAAATCGCGGCCATAGAGGGCCTCGTTCTCGTAGAAGGCGAGGAAGAGGTCGCCGACATCGTCGGCTTTCCCCGTGCGGTCTTCGAAGAGGACCTGACCGTCGATGACAAGGGCTACCGCGTTCGTGATACCCACTCGCTCGAGCGCCTTCTTCGTGCCCGAGAGAAGGTGTGCGGTCGTCATGAGCGTCTGGACGCGGCTCGTGTCGAGGTTCGGATTTCCTCCGAAGACCTTCTTGAACTTGTCCCAGAAGCCGGGCTCGCGGCGAATCGTCTCGCCTCGAGCATGGAGTCCGAAGGTGCTCTTGAACTTCAAATGTGCCTCCGCGCGAAATGCGGCCTCGTCATGGCCGAAGGGGTCGAGGACGAGGCCGTAGGCACAGACAACATTTGTTCAAGACTCCTCAGCGCGGTGACTTCGCAATGTCGTGAACGAACAAGCCATCGGCGAGCTTCGGCTCGAACCACGTCGATTTCGGCGGCATGATGGCGTCCTGGTCGGCGACGCGGAAGAGCTCGTCGAGGGACGTTGGGTACATCGAGAAAGCAACGCCCACCTCGGCCGCCCGCTCTTCGAGGGTGCGCGTCCCGCGGATGCCGCCGACGAAATCGATGCGATGGTCACGGCGCGGGTCAGCGATGCCGAGGACCGGATGGAGCAGTTTGTCCTGAAGGAAGGCGACATCGAGAGACGCGATGGCATCTGTCTCGTCGACCTCTTTCATGGTCAGTTCGCGCCATGTTCCGCCGAGGTACATCGAGACCTTGTGACGGGCACTCGGAGTAGGCGAGGCACCGGCCGGACCGACATCGAAGTGCGCATCGAGGGCCGCGAGGAAGCCGGTCTCGCTGTGGCCATGCAGGTCAGAGACGACGCGGTTATATGGGAGGATCTTGAGCCAGTCGGAGGGAAAGACGACCGCGAGGAAATGCTCCCAAGGCCCGTCGGTATGGCCCTGCTCGCGTCTCAGACGGGCGACTCGCATGGCAGAAGCGGCCCGGTGATGACCGTCCGCGATATAACTCGCAGGAGTATCGGCAAGCAGCAGGCTCAAACGCTGGCCAACCGGCGTTCCCTCATCGATGAACCATGCCTCGTGCCGGACCCCATTCGCCATCCAGGCATCGAGGTCCGGCTTGCCGAGGCTCGCTTCGACGAGCAGGTCCTTCATGTCGGAGGAGGCCCGCATGGCGAGAAAAACCGGGCCCGTCTGTGCCTCGGTGACATCGATGTGACGCGTGCGGTCGTCCTCCTTCTCTGCCCGGGTGAGTTCGTGCTTTTTCACGAGCCCTTGTTCGTATTCGCGGACGGATGCGAGACCGACGAGCCCGAGCTGGGCATGCGCGCCGCGGGTCTGGCGATAGACGGCCCAACCGGCATTGTGTCTTGGGACGAGAGCCTCGGCCTGAATGAGTCGGTCGAGGTTCTTTCGCGCGAGTGCGTAGACTTCCGGGCCGTACGCATGCTGAGACTCGGCGAGCTCGAGCTCGGAGCGGGTCACGCGAAGAAAGGATAGCTCGTCCGCACCGAGGACACGTGCCTCTGGGGTCGACATCACGTCGTAGGGAGGACTGATGAGCCTCGATGCGATGGAAGGATTCGGACAGAGGGGGCGAAAAGGGCGAAAGTCCATATCTTGATCCTAAAGATACTCGAAATGTCAGCTACTTGAAAATCAACCTATGGCGACGGCGAGCGCAAGCGCCGACATCGCCTGCCATGACGGGTGGTCGGCTTCGGACCCGAAGATGGTCCCCGGGTTGCCGGTGTGGAC
>VFQT010002159.1_pt1 | contig 21017 bp, 19 predicted proteins | sample 3512381 | NCBI WGS metagenome assembly VFQT01 (sample SAMN10412376, study PRJNA504923) | tailings metagenome | isolation source: Relicate 2 Philex TSF3 active mining site | place: Philippines: Tuba, Benguet | collected 2017-08-29
GGCAGCCTGCGTGGAACTGGTGCCCGGCTTGTGGGCCATAACGGGAGGGCGAAGCTCCTGCTGAGCCGCAGTTCGGTTGAGCACTCAGGGGCTCGGCGGGAGCCTCGCCCTCCCAAGGGGGCCGGCTTGCCCCCTCACCCCCGACCCCTCTCCCCCTGCGGGGGCGAGGGGCGAGTTGGTTTTCAGTACTCTGGGGGCAGTGGGTGTCAGCACACGTGATCGGAGCGTGTGACTCCTTTGCTGAGGCTGTGGGTTCAGGGTTGCAGGGGAGACTGGTTGATTTCTGCTGTTTTGTGAAACAGCGACTGGAACTTCTCGCCCCTGCTTCTTTCCCGGTCTCACTCCACTGGCGGCGTGATGCCGAAATCGCGAATTGTCAGCAGTGCCGAGAATGACAGTCCTCGCGCTTTGAAGGCCGCTTCACCGCCCTGCAGTCGGTCGACAATTCCCACAACATGCACGACCTCGCATCCAAACTCCTGGACTCGATCCACAGCCTGCAGTGCACTGCCGCCGGTCGTCACCACATCATCAACAATGACAACTTTGTCACCGGGGCTGATGGGGCCTTCGATGAATCTCTGAGTCCCGTGGCCTTTGGCTTCCTTGCGAACCATGAAGCCCTGCAGCGGGCGATTTTGTGCGGCTGCAGCGACAAGCACACCGCCCACGATTGGATCAGCACCGATTGACATGCCGCCAAAACCGCTGAACTGGATGCCCTGCAGCAGTTCAAGCAGTCCCCAGGAAATCTGCAGGAGTCCTTCAGCGCTGAGTGTGACCTGTTTCCCGTCGAGGTAGTAGGGCGATTTTTTGCCGGATGCCAGCGTAAAGTCGCCGAACTTCAGAGCTCGTTCACGGATCAGTTCCATCAGTCTGTTGCGATTGTACATGGCAGGTTCCAGGCGGCAGAAAGTGTGAGGTATTGACGGTTTGCGGGAAGAATAGAAGAAAGCTGTCTGGCGGGCGAGCGACGGCCGACGGGGGGGCTGCGATTTTCGCCACGGCTGCGATGGTTTTCCGGAGCTCGGGCGATCAGCTCATGGGGATGACGCGTTTCAACAGGACGGCCGGGGCAATCAGCAGAATGATTGTCAGCGCGCGATCCGCGCTGCCTGTCAGCGAAAACACCAGAATCCCGTCCAGAAAGATCAGACACAACAGCATCAGACCCACTGTCTGCTGCAGCAGTCGGGGTATGTTGCGAGTGATCGCCGCTGCGGCGCGCATGGTCAGGTTCAGTCCCAGCAGCAGCAGGGCCATGCTGCCTCCGCGGATCGACATCAGCGTGGCACCCTGACGACTGATCAGAACGGCATCAATCGCCAGTCCCGACAACAGCACCAGCAGCCCGCCAATGAGTGCAAACCGACTGGAGATTCCGGCTTCATTGCGGGCAAACCAGGTGACACCAATAATGTACACCGCCAGTGCGCTCGCCGCGGTCAGCACTGTGCCGGCCGGCATCGCTCCCAGTGAAAGACTGACACTGGAACCGAGGACAAAATTGAGAAACCGACAGGTCGCCATACCGAATGGTCCTGCCGGCGTGGATTTCAGAAAGCCGTTGTAGGCGAGGACCGCTGCCGCTGTCAGCACGGCGTACAGCACCGTTGAGGCCGACAGGCAGGCTGCCGTTCCCATGCCCAGCAGCAGCAGCAGTGTGCCGAAGATCGCCGCGGATCGACGACTGATTCGACCCGCTGGTATTGGCCGCTCAGGCCGCTCCACCGCATCCAGCGCTGCATCAAACACATCGTTCAGGACCATTCCGCCCAGATACAGGCCGGCCGTTGTCAGGACCAGCAGCCACAGCTGCGACAGTGGCGGTGCCTGACCAGGACTGGAAATGAAACAGCCACACAGGACATTGGAAATTGCGGTAAAGACGGCGGGCAGCCGCATCAGTCTGAGCCATGCCAGCATGTCAGAACCCCCGGGGCGTCACAGCAGGTAAGTGAAAGCGACGAGCATTGAGTATGGAGTGCAGCTGTGGATCCAGCAAACTGCTGATCCGCAGACTGGCCATGCTGAAGTCTCCGGTCGCCGTATGCCGATTTGGTACGGATACGACAACGGCTCCTGCCGCCGCGGCCGCTCGAGTTCCCGTTTCGCTGTCTTCCAGCACCAGCATCTGAGCAGGCTCGATCTGCAGCCTGCTGGCTGCTGTCAGATAGATTTCCGGATGCGGTTTTCCATGCGTCACGTCCTCCGCCGCCAGTGTGAACACGAACCGTTCGGCCAGCCCGGTGCGCTGCAGCAGCCACTGCATGTAATTCTGAGGTGACGATGTGGCTACAGCGCGAGGCAGCTGCAGCTGATCCGTCAGTTGCAGGACTTCGTGCAGTCCTGGCATTGCCGCGACCGAGTGCTCGGCCAGCGCACGAAACAGCTCCTTCGTTTCCCGCATCAGGTCCTCAATCGGTTCCGGCAGATGCACCAGCGATTTGAGTGCACTGAACGCTTCGACCGGGCGGCGGCCCAGCATTGCGCGGCGAATCTCATCCGTCATCACCAGGCCACGACGGCTCATCAGCTGCTGCCCGGCCACTTCGAAGATGTCTTCGGTGTTGAGCATGGTGCCGTCGAGGTCGAACACAACAGCGCGGATTTCGGTTGCAGCGGGCAAAAGGTGTGATCCTGTGGAAACGTGCGGAATCGAGCCCCGGCGGTATTCTGATCAAATCGCTTCGCGTAAGCACCTGGAACGGCAAGTTTCGGTTGGGAAATTCCTTTTCACAGGAGTTGGAATCGTCTGAGGGTGTCGCATTTTTTCAACACGAATGAACGAGAGGTTGGGAAACAGAGTTGTCATTGATTTGGATTGCGTGTGTGTGTGGCTATGCTGGGTTACAGGCTGGTGCAGGGTTGAGGCAGCGGTTGGGAGCAGGGGTGATGGTGGGGGCGGGTGGATTACTGACGGTGCAGCAGGCGTTGCAGCTGGCGTTGCAGGCGGCGGTGGTGATGGACGCTGAGGACGTGCTGCTGGAACAGGCGGCTGGTCTGCGGCTGGCCACAGATCTGCTGGTGCCGCAGGATCTGCCGGCTGCTGACCGGGCGATGATGGACGGTTTTGCCGTTTCGCAGCCTGCTCCTGCGGGTTCAGAGCAGGATCCGCCAGCCGCGGCGGTGTTCACTGTGGTGGAGACAGTGACGGCCGGGATGGTGCCGCAAAGGGTACTGGAGTGCGGTCAGGCAGCTCGCATCATGACGGGGGCGCTGGTGCCGACGGGTGCCAGGTGTGTGGTGCCAGTGGAGCGGACTTCGCTGCTGGCGGCCGCTGCTGGTGCGGTGGAACAGGTTGCGGTACCGCTGGAGTTTCTGAAAGCTCAGGCGCACATTCTGCCGGCCGGGTCACTGGCGCGGCGGGGCGATGTGCTGCTGCCCGCGGGGACTCAGATTCGCGCCCAGCACATTGCTCTGCTGGCCGAACACGGGTTCGCGCGGATTCCCGTACACCGTCGCGTGGAGGCTGCGGTGCTGGCGACCGGCAACGAACTGGTGCATCACTCCGAGACTCCGCCGCCGGGCTGCATTCGCAATTCCAACGCTCCCATGCTGCAGGCCCAGCTGGCGGCTGCCGGCGCTGTCCCGAGGATGCTCAGAACGGCCAGTGATTCGCTGGAGAGTCTCCGCCGTCAGATCCAGATGGGGCTGCGAGCCGATGTGCTGCTGCTGACTGGCGGAGTCTCCGCCGGGATCCTGGATCTGGTGCCGCAGGTGCTGCGTGAAGAGGGTGTGCAGCAGATTCTGCACGGAGTGCGGATGAAGCCTGGTAAACCGCTGTTCGTGGGAGTGCTGCGGCAGTCCGGTCGCCAGTGTCTGGTGTTTGGTCTGCCGGGCAATCCGGTCAGCAGTCTGGCATGTTTTGAGTTGTTTGTGCGACCGGTGCTGGAACGTCTGGGCGGCCGCACAACGTTGTCTTCGCTGCGAGCGTTGCTGACTCGCAATTTCACTGTGCGTGGTGACCGCACGATCTGTCAGCCGGTGCAGCTGCGACTGTCAGAAGGCCATCTGACGGCCGAGCCACTGGCGTGGAACAGTTCGGCCGATCTGAAATCGGCCAGTGACGCCAACGGGATGGCAATATTCGAGCCGGAGCGGGGTGAGTATGTGGCGGGTGAAATGGTGCAGGTGATCAGTTGGGACGGCTGGGGTTGAGTGTTGTTTGAAGCAGCAGTGACCGGGCGGATCCGGAAAGCGGAGGGAGTGGGTGCCGATACTGACACAGGACTATCTGGTGGAGCCGAGTTCGCCGTTTGCGGGAGTGCGAGCGGATCGACTGGTGCAGCATCTGACCGGCGGCTCGCGTTCCTTTGCCACCGGTCTGTTTGACCATGACTGCGTGCAGCTGAATGGTGAGATCGAGCAGAACAGCGGACGTTTGCTGTCAGTGGGTGATCAGGTGCGTCTGCGTTATGAGCAGGGTCGTCGCTATTCTCCGCGACGTCGTCCCGAGCAGCAGCAGAATCGTGGTTTTCGGGTGGTGTTCGAGGATGCGGATCTGATTGTGGTGGAGAAGTCAGCGGAACTTTTGACGGTCCCCACAGATGGTCGCGAGCCCCACACACTGATTTCCCGCCTCGGTGAATATGTGCGTCGCACCTCAGCGATTCGCAGCGTGCATTTGGTGCATCGGCTGGATCGGGGAGTTTCCGGGCTGTTGGTTTTCGGTCGGACTCGCGAATGTGCCGAGGAGCTGCAGCGGCAGTTTGCGGAGCGGAAGCCGGAGCGGCGTTATGACGCATTGACTGCCGGATCGGTGTTGCAGGATCGTGGTACGTTTCGCAGTTATCTGGCCACGGGGAAGAATCTTGGCCGGTATTCGGTGCGTGACGCGGACCAGGGCGAGCTGGCGATTACTCATTACCAGGTGGCTGCTCGAATACCTGAGGGCCCGCGCAGTCCCGCAGTGACTCATGTGCAGGTGCAGCTGGAAACCGGGCGGCGGAATCAGATTCGGGTGCAGTTTGCTGAGGCTGGTCATCCGGTCCTGGGCGACGATCGTTATCGCCCGGACCTGTGGTCGCGAATTCCGTGGCAGCCGAAACGTCTGGCGCTGCATGCGTCGTCACTGGGTCTTGAGCATCCTCGTACAGGAGCGCCACTGTTCTTCGAGAGTGCTCTGCCGGAGGAGTTATCGGGATTTCTGAGGTATGTGGGAACGGGCGTGCGGGAGGGGCAGCGGGGGCGCAAATCGGGACCGGCGGAATCTGCTGGTTTCTGAGGTGTGTTCGGCTGCCCTGGGGGTCTGGTGGGATTGTTGTGGTGGGTCCGGGGTGTGTTTGGCGTGCCGAGTGGGGCAGCAGTTCGTCGATAATCAGGATGGAGTCAGGTCCTGTGGTTATTGAGCGGAGTGCGGGCGATGTCGATTTCCAGCGGAAGATCTCGAGCCATGTCGCGGCGACAGCTGATTCCGATGCTGCATTCGCTGTCGTCGCGGGAATCGCGACGGCGGTTGTGGCACATGACGCCGGGCTTGCTGGCTTTTCCGCTGCAGTTCATATCGCATGCGGATCCGCTGTCACCGACTCTGCGGGGGATAATTCTGGCGGTGATCTGCCTGCTGTCAGCTCAGATCTATCTCGGTTTTCGTCGGATCCAGCGTGAGCAGCGTGAGAACGGTCTGTGGGCTGTGGCCGGGTATGCGCTGTCGGTGCTGGGGACGATCGTACTGTTTCCGGATCGGCTGGAGGTGGGTCTGGCGCTGCTGGGGATTCTGGCCTTTGGCGATGGTTCGGCGACTGCGTTTGGAAAGATGCTGCGGGGTCCGACACTGCCGTGGAACCACGGCAAGACGTGGGCCGGTTTTCTGGCTTTCATCATCAATGGGTCACTGATGGCCGGCTGGATTTACTGGGGTGAGACTCAGAACCCGGAAGCCCTGGAAGCTCCGCTGTCACTGAGTCAATCGCTGCTGTTGACCGCGCCGGCGGTGGTCTTGTGTGCGATTGTGGAATCTGTGCCGTCGAAGATCAACGACAACGTGCGTGTTGGGATTGTGGGAGCGATTTCGTTGCTGCTGCTGAGCGGGATGAGATAGGAGTTGTCAGTTTGCAGTGGTCAGTTGTCAGTGGGCAGTGGTTCGTCTGTGGCCGTAACGGGGCTGCGACGGCGGATTTTCACAATCGGCGTTCAGGGCTGACGTGCTGCTTGCCGGACAGATTTCGGGTTATGGATTGTGTCGGCGAGTTTCAGCCGAAGGCGGGCAGGCGGTAGAATTTTGCCGCGTTTCCGTGCAGCAGTTTTTTCTGATCTTCAAGCGGTCGATTGGCGATCAGGCTGCGGAGAGTGGTCAGCCAGTCCTTGTAGGAACCGCCCAGCAGGCAGACTGGCCAGTCACCACCAAAGATGACTCGATCCGGCCCGAACGTGTCCAGGCAGTGATTGACGACAGGCGCCAGAGAGTCGGCAAACGGGACTCCTGCAGGAGCTCGCGCGATGACGCCGGAGATCTTGCAGATCACATTGGAACAGTCGGCGAGGGTTTTGATGTCATCGCGCCACTTTGCGGGGTCATGCAGTTTGGCGTCTGATTTGGGTGGTGTCTTCAGGAAGGCTGCGGGATCTGCGTTGCCGCAGTGATCGACGATAAACCGGGTACCGGGACATTTTCGTGCGAGCGCTGCACCGTCCGCCAGTTCGCCCGGGCGCATGCACAGGTCAAAGCTGAGGTTCAGTTCGCCGAGGAGCAGCATGGATTTTACGAACTGAGCATCGAGGCACATGCCGGCGGCTGCAGTTTCGGCGTGCAGCACCTGACGGACGCCGCGGATTTCCGGGGCCCGGGCCAGTTTGCGAATGTAGTCGCCAAAGGTTTCGAGGCCGGGGCGTCCGGAGATGACGGCCGCCACGGTCGGTGCCTTTTTTGACCGGCAGATGCCGATCAGTGTTTCCGCTTCAAGGACGTGATCTTCCGGACGCACGTCGACTTCCATGTAGACGGCCTGCACGACGTTCAATCCGGCGGTGGCTGCTGCGTATTCCGTCAGCCCGTAGTCCTGTTTCAGCACCTGAGGTGCGCCTGTCAGCCAGGGAAGCTGCAGTTTCTTCAGGTCCCAGAGGTGCTGGTGGGTGTCGATGGCCGGGATCAGATCGGCGGCGGGTGCGGCCACGGCCGGGCTGGAACTGAGCATGGCCGTACCGGCAGCGGCAGCCGCTGCGGTCAGAAAATCGCGACGAGTGGCGGAAGCACCGGAGTGATTCAGAGACATGGTGGCACCGTTTGGTCAGGAGATGTGGTGGATTGGGGCAGTGGGCAGTGAGGATTATTTGGAGCGACGGTCCGTGCGGTCACGCCATGGCAGTTCGAGGTCTTTGGCATTCTTTGTCAGGAAATCGATGATGTCCTTCTGCGTGGTGGCAGCGAGGCTGCCTTCGAGAAAGGCCTCGGCATGTGTGGGCGTGCTGGTCAGCAGCATTTTGCGACTTTCCTTGAACTGTTCGCCCTTCAGTTCGATGCCTTTGAAGACCTTTTCGGCATCCGCTTTGTCTGTTTTGTTGCCGCCACCGGCGACGACATAAATTGGCACTGCCAGGCCTTTGACAGTCTTCAGAATGCCGGCTGTGTTGATGCCCTTGACCGAGGCATTGGGGCTGTACATCACGAGGGCTCGTACATCCTGCCCGCGGGGAGTTCTTTGATCGAGTGTTGGAGCATCGGGGTATGGAGTTTTGGCCCAGTCTTCGACAGTGAAGGCGGCGGCCACCATGCAGCTGGAGCCAAAGGCCACGATGCTGAGTTTGCGGATGTTGAGTTTCTCGGTGCGGTGCTGTTCCATGAGAAAGGCTTTGATCGATTCCAGATCGCCACTGGCCATGAGGGCGTAGTCAGCAGGTCCGATTTTGACCGGCAGCGGTTCGCCGGTGGGTGACATGGGTACACTGTCACCGTGTTTGCGGAGGTCTGCGGTGATGACAGCGAACCCGGCTTTCTGCAGTGCGACGGCTGTGGGCTGGAAGAAGCGGCGATTGCGAGTGTCTTTGGCGACGACTCCGTCGGTGGAATTGAGCATGATTACGCAGGCCGATTCGCGGCCGGCGGGTGATTCGTAATACGTGCAGTGGATCTGCCAGCCATCTGGTGTGGGCAGCACCAGATCCTGAACTCCGTCCTTCGCGGCGGATTTGGACAGGGGAGTTCCGGTGGGTGATTTTTTGGAGTCCGAATCGGCTTTGGCATCCTTCTGATTTTTTGCCGGGGGAGTTTTGGCCTGGGCGTGGGCGGAGGGTGAAGCTGCGAGCTGGCAGGTAATCAGAAATGCGACGACGGAAACAGATTTCCAGATGGTCATGGGACAGCTCCGGGCAGTTTTCAGTGGTCAGTGGTCAGTGGTCAGTTGAAAGGCGAGCCGCAGACGTGAGTCTGCGGGTGTGAGTGCTGGAAGAACAGTGTTTTGGGCGACATCCTGGGTGATGTTACTTCGGTCCGTGTGTGTGCTGTGGTTTTCGGGTTGGTTTTGCCCCCTCACCCCCGACCCCTCTCCCCCGTTCCGGGGGCGAGGGGAGGATTGTTGGGTTGGTTTTGCCCCCTCACCCCCAGCCCCTCTTGCCCGTTTCGGGGGCGAGGGGAGGCCTGGGGTCAGTGGTCAGTTTTAAAGGCGAGCCGCAGACGGGAGTCTGCGGGTGTGAGCGCTGACAGGGCTGGTTTTGGGCTATTGTCCGACACCTTCAGCGAACTGGAAGAAGTCGAGGATCACGAGTGGGCTGGTGCTGCCGACATTGCGGTTGGTGGGGCGAGGAAACCCGTACGCGATGACTCGGCCACTGGACAATTCCGCGACGTAGATGATGCCGAAGGCTGGCTGGACGCCTCCTGAGGACCTGAGGTTTGCGGGTCCTGTGACGATGGCGTAGCGGGGGTCCGGAGTGTTTCCTGTCTGGAAGTCTGCGGCGACGTTGTGAACGTAGCGGTTAGCGAATTTCGAGGTGCTTTCATTGATGGCACCTCCGACGAGCATACCGGTGAGGTTGTTCAGTACGAACACTCCTTCGGGGACCCCGGTTTCCTGAAGTGGCACGGTGATCATGGAGAACTTGTCGTTGCCGTTGGCGACGGGAGCCTGGGCCTGTCGCTGGGGCAGTACGGTCAGGGCAGCGGTGGCGGCGACGACACCGGCGCAGAAGATACCCACGGATCGCAGAAACTGAGTTTTCATGAGGTTGCCTTCGGGAATCGCTCGACAGCAGGGCATCGAAACCATCACGATGCTCCTGATTGCGTTACAGAATGATATAATTTCCGCACCGCGTCGACCATGAAAGCCTTTGAATTGCGGGTTTTCATGGTGTCGATTGTCTGTGCAGCCTGTCTTTTCTGCCGTTTTTTACTGTTCTGCCATGTCCAGCCAAACTGAAGTCATTGAAATCTGTCTGTGGAATGAGATTCGTCAGCGGGCTGCTGAGCGGACTGCTGCGGAGCCTGTGCTGGCCAGTTTTCTGCACGCCACGATTCTGAATCATCACGAATTGTCAGAGGCGGTCAGTTATCATCTGGCCGGAAAACTGGCCTCGGAGACTCTGCCGGCCATGCAACTGCGTGAGATCATGCAGGAGGCGATGTCTGCGGATCCGGGGATTCTGCAGTCGGTGTGTGCGGACATTCGGGCGGTACTGGAGCGGGACCCGGCGGTGAAGTGCTGTCTGGTTCCGCTGTTATTTCTGAAGGGCATTCATGCGCTGGCGGCGTGGCGGGTGGCGGCGTGGCTGTGGCGTCAGGGTCGTGAGCTGATGGCGGTGTATCTGCAGAACCGGATTTCTGAGAAGTTTGGCGTGGATATCCACCCGGCGGCTCGGATTGGCCGCGGGATTCTGATGGATCATGCGACATCGATTGTGATTGGCGAGACGGCGGTGATTGAGGACGACGTGTCGTTGCTGCACGAGGTGACCCTGGGGGGTACGGGGAAAGCGACGGGCGACCGTCATCCGAAGGTGCGGCGGGGCGTTTTGATTGGAGCGGGAGCGAAAATTCTGGGGAATGTGGAGATTGGCGCGGGTGCGAAGGTGGGTGCTGGCAGCGTGGTGCTGCGTGACGTACCGCCCAACTGTACGGTGGCCGGGGTTCCGGCGGTGGTTGTGGGGCGTCCCATCAGCAGTGCTCCGGCTTTGGACATGGACCATGGGATCAGCACGGGGGACGCAATTTAGGCGGTTCTGAACGTCCGGGGCGTCCGGCGCTGGTGATTCTTTGAGAATTCCCGCGTCGGCAGGAGGGAAATGGATTGAGGTGTGTGGCGGGGGTCTATGATGGCGGACGTCCGGCAGTCCGGGGGTGGAACAGTTTTGGGGTGATTTCGCCCCCTTGGGTGTCTCCGTCTGTGTTGCTCCGATGGGGCGCGGAAGTGTCGGTCTGGGTTTTGGGTGTGTTAATTCAGGTTTTGGTCACAATTTTTCAGGCAGTGCTCATGGCTGACCCGACTCGCGATATTCTGGAAACTTTCGACAACCCGTTTCCGCACCGCAATTTTGTGGTGGAAACGATTGCTCCTGAATTCACATCGATGTGTCCCAAGACCGGTCAGCCCGACTTTGGGACTCTGACGATCACCTACGTGGCGGACAAAGTTTGTTACGAGCTGAAGTCGTTGAAGATGTACCTGCAGCAGTACCGGAACCATGGTGCGTACTATGAGCGTGTGACGAATATGATTCTGGACGATCTGGTGGCGGTGACTCAGCCGCGCTGGATGAAAATCGAAGCCGCTTTTACTCCCAGGGGCGGGATCCGGACGAACGTGATTGTGGAACACGGGCGTCGTCCCGAGTAGACTGCAGGCTGAGCTGCTGAGCATCGGGCCCGCGGGCATCGGCAGAAGCCGATCCGGCGGGCTTTTTTTGTTGCAGGTGTGGTTTTTGGCGGGAGAGTGGCAGTGGCAAAGGCATGGGGTGGGCGTTTTCATCAGGCTACGGATACTCGAGTGGAAGCTTTCACTGAGTCGATCAGTTTTGATCGTCGTCTGTATGCGGTGGACATTCGCGGTTCGATGGCTCATGCCACGATGCTGGCCAGTGTGGGTCTGATCACAGCGGAAGAGCGGGATCAGATCTGTTCGCATCTGGATCAGATTGGCGAGGAGATTGCTGCGGGGCAGTTTACCTTCCGGCAGGATCTGGAAGACATTCACATGCACATCGAGAACTCGCTGATCACTCGGATTGGCGACGTGGGCCGGAAACTGCATACGGGTCGCAGTCGCAATGATCAGGTGTCGACAGATCTGAAGCTGTATACGCGGGATGCGATTGATGATCTGGATCGTCTGCTGGCGGATGTGCAGCGGGCGTTTGTGGATCGCTGTGAAGCGGACGCCGGAGTGATTCTGCCGGGTTATACTCATCTGCAGCGGGCTCAGCCGGTCCTGGCGGCTCATTACTGGCTGGCTTATGTGGAGAAGTTCCAGCGTGACCGTGAGCGTCTGGCGGACTGTCGTCGGCGCGTGAATGTGAGTCCGCTGGGTGCTGCGGCACTGGCGGGCACATCGTTGCCGATTGACCGCCAGATGACGGCTCGCCTGCTGGGTTTTGAGTCTGTGGCGGCGAACAGTCTGGATGTCAGCAGTGATCGTGACTATCTGGCGGAGTTTGTGTTTTGTCTGTCGCTGATATCGGTGCATCTGAGTACGTGGGCGGAGGAGTGGATTTTGTGGTTTACGACGGAGTTTGGTTTTCTGCGTTTGCCTGACGCGTACACGACGGGTTCGTCGATTATGCCGCAGAAGCGGAATCCGGATGTGCTGGAGCTGATTCGTGGTCGTACGGCGCGAGTGACGGCGGCGGTGCCTCAGTTGCTGATGCTGCTGAAGGGTCTGCCGATGGCATACAATCGGGATCTGCAGGAGGACAAGCTGGGCGTGTTTGCGGCACTGGATGCGCTGCGACCCTGTCTGGAGCTGGCGCCTTCGATGATTGCGGGGGCAGAGCTGCAGCGGCAGCGAATTGAGTCGCGTCTGGAGGATGGTTTTCTGGACGCGACAGCGCTGATGGAGTATTTGATTAAGCGTGGAGTACCGATGCGTACGGGTCATGAGACGGTGGGCCGTCTGGTGGCGCATTGTGAGGCCCGGAGCTGTCGTCTGGCGGATCTGCCGCTGTCTGAGCTGCAGGAGGCGTGCAGTTTAATTCGTGAGGACGTGCGGGATGTGCTGGGTGCGGCGAATGCGAATCGTGCGCTGCAGAGTTTTGGTTCGGGTGGGGCTCACTCCGTGGAGGCTCAGGTGGAAGTGTGGCGTGGTCGTCTGGCGGGTGGGTGAGGCCAGCCCCTGAATTCTCACATTGCGGATTTTTCCATGGTTTTGCAGCCGTTTATCGGTTTCCGAAGCGGGTTCTGAGTATTTTTGGATGAGGCAGACGCGTTGCCTTCTGTGATTTTTCGGCGGGTTGGTGACCGGGTTCGGGGCAAACGACATGGTTCGCAGTTGTTTTCTGGTGATGCTGTCAGTGGCGATCTGTGTGCTGCAGTCGGCCCCGGTGCAGGCTCAGGCTGCCCAGTCCGCCGCCGTGTCTGCTCCGATTCCGCTGATTTTTGATACGGACATTGGCAACGACTGCGACGACGTACTGGCGCTGGGTTTGATACATTCACTGCAGAGTCGCAATCTCTGTCGACTGATTGCCGTGACGATCACCAAGGACCACGACCAGTGTGCTCCTTTTGTCGATGCGGTGAATACATTCTACGGTCGAGGGGACATACCGATTGGTGTCTGTCGTTCCGGGGTGACTCCGCAGCAGAGCCGCTTCACAACTCTGGTGAATGAAAAGCAGGGTGAGGCAGACCGTTACCCGCATGATTTGAGAAGTGGTCGGGACGCTGCGGATGCGGTGGCTGTGCTGCGGCGATCGCTGGTGGCTGAACCGGACGGATCTGTGGTGATTGTGCAGGTCGGATTTTCGACCAATCTGGTGAACCTGCTGAAATCCGGTGCGGACGACATTTCGCCGCTGACGGGACGCGAGCTGGCGCTGAAGAAGGTGCGTCTGGTTTCGGTGATGGCTGGTGCGTTTGCTCCGATCAATGGTCAGCCGCATTTTGAATACAACGTGGTGGAGGATCTGGCTGCTGCGAGGGCTTTATCGCTGGAGTGGCCGACGCCAATTGTTTACAGCGGTTTTGAGATTGGTCTGGCGGTGCCGTATCCGGCGGTCAGCATTGAGCAGGACTATCTGTATGTGCCGCATCATCCGCTGCGTGAGTCGTATGTTCTGTACGAGCCTCCGCCGCACAATCGTCCGACGTGGGATCTGACCAGTGTGCTGTATGCCGTGTATCCGGACCGCGGATATTTTGGATTGTCGCCGAAGGGGACGGTGACGGTGAATGAAAAGGGTCTGACGACGCTGGTGCCTGGTGAAAACGGGCTGCACCGCTATTTGACGCTGACGGCCGAGCAGCAGATTCGTGTGACAGAGGCTTTGGTGCAGTTGTGCACCGAGCCGCCTCGGCAGGCTGCGCCATGACCGGGGAACGGCGAACGCCGCGGATCGTGGTGGTGGGCTCGGTGAATATGGATCTGGTGTTGCGATGCACCGTGATTGCTCGTCCTGGCGAGACCTTAACGGGCCGGGATCTGCAGGAGCATTTTGGGGGCAAGGGTGCGAATCAGGCGGTGGCGGCAGCGCGTCTGGGTGCCGAGGTTTGGCTGATTGGCCGAGTGGGTTCGGACGGTTTTGGTGATTCGCTGCTGCACGGATTGCAGTCGGCGGGTGTGCGGACCGACTACGTGCAGAGGAGCGCGGGTGCCAGCGGTGTGGCTGTGATTCAGGTGGAGGATTCGGGGCAGAACAGCATTGTGGTGATTCCTGGTGCGAATGGCTGTGTGACATCAGCGGATGTGCTGGTGGCAGCGGATGTGATTCGCAGAGCGGACGTGCTGCTGGTGCAGTTTGAGGTGCCTTTGGAAGCTGTGGAAACGGCCGTTGGGATGGCGGCTGCGGCGGGTGTGACGGTCATTGTGGATCCGGCTCCTGCGCGGCGTGAGGTATCTGCGGCGATTCTGTCAGCGGACTGGCTGGTACCGAATGAGACTGAGGCAGAGGTGCTGACGGGCTCGGCAGTGCATGACCGTGCAGCTGCCGTGCGGGCTGCCCGGCAGCTGCAGCGGCTGGGAGCGAAGCGGGCGCTGGTGACGATGGGTGCCGACGGCGTATTGCTGGCTGATACTGCGGGCCGGTTGCTGGTGGCTGAGCCGTTTCGGGTGCGGGCGGTGGATACGACAGCGGCTGGGGATGCATTTGCCGGAGCCCTGGCGTATGCGCTGGCTGGTGGTGTGAGTGAGTCAGAGGCGGTGCGTTTTGCGTGTGCTGCCGGAGCCCTGACGACGACTCGCCATGGTGCTCAGTCTGCGGTGCCGGGCGGGGAGGAAGTGCGGCAGCTGCTGCAGCAGCAGCCGGAGGCGGGGTGTCTGCGGATCTGTACTGAGTGAGGGGACCGTTCCATGCAGCGGTGTCGAAGCGGACTGTCTGACGGAGTGGCTGGTTATTGGCTGCTGCGGGGGGTTCTGCTGGCGGTGCTGGCCTGCAGTGTGGGTGTGGCGGCGGGCGTTGCCGCGGCAGAGCGTCCGAATGTGCTGCTGATTTTGGTGGACGATCTGAAACCGGCGCTGGGGTGTTATGGCGATCCTGCTGCCAGGACTCCGCATATCGATGCCCTGGCTGCTCGCGCGGCGCGTTTTGAGCTGGCGTACTGCAATCAGGCGGTGTGTGCGCCGTCGCGGTTTACATTGATGCTGGGCGCGCATTCGACCAGTACGGGGCTGTATCATCTGCACAGTCGGCTGCGGGAGCGCTGGCCGGAGGCGGTGACGCTGCCGCAGTATTTCGCGCAGCACGGTTATCGGACCGAGTCGCTGGGCAAGGTGTTTCATGTGGGGCATGGCAACGAGGGAGATCCGCAGTCGTTTGTCGTGCCGCATTTTGGGGATCGGGTGATTGAGTATCTGGATCCGGCCAGCACGAGTGGCGGCCAGCTGACTCGCGAGGAAGCGTATTTTACCAACCAGCAGCTGCAGAATATTCGGTCATTGCCGCGTGGTGCGGCGTTTGAGCAGCCGGATGTGGCTGATGATGCGTATGCGGATGGTCGCGTTGCGACTGAGGCGATGCGGCGGCTGCAGTCTGCAGAGCAGCGACTGCGTAACGGCGGTGCTCCGTTTTTCATGGCGGTGGGTTTTGTGCGTCCGCATCTGCCATTCAGTGTTCCGCGGAAGTACTGGGATCTGCATGATCCGGACCGGCTGCCGCAGCCGCAGCGTCGGCAACTGCCCGCAGGAGCTCCGACGGTGGCCGGAAAACGGGGTGGCGAGATCAGCAATTATCTGCCGGTTCCTGAGAGCGGAGAAGTGGACGAGGGTTTGCAGCGGGAGCTGATTCATGGGTACTACGCCAGTGTCAGTTATGTGGATGCGCAGATTGGCCGGGTGTTGAGTGAGTTATCGCGGCTGGGGCTGGATCGATCGACGATTGTGGTGTTGTGGGGTGATCATGGGTTTCATTTGGGTGATCTGGGGATCTGGACGAAGCACACGAATTATGAGCAGGCGAATCGAATTCCGCTGCTGATTGCGGCTCCGGGTTTGGCTGCCACCGTGACGGCGCAGCCGGCCGAGTCTGTGGATTTGTATCCGACGCTGGTGGAGCTTTCCGGTCTGACTCGACCGCAGTTGACGCCGGCTTTGGACGGTGTCAGTCTGGTGCCGGTGCTGCGCGATGCCGGGGCGCGTGTCCGCGACCATGCGTATCATGTGTTTCCGAAGGGGCGATTGGGGCGAGCGATCCGGACTGAGCGTTATCGGCTGGTGGAGTGGCGGAAGGTGGATGACGCAGCGGCGGAACCTGAGTATGAGCTGTATGATTATGTGACGGATCCATTGGAGAGTCGCAATCTGGCGGGTGAGCAGCCGACGGCGCTGGGGCGTCTGCAGCAGATACTGGCGAAGTATCCACAGCCCTTAAAACCGTAGTCGGGGAGGGTGACTGGAATGCAGCTGATTGGCAGTGAAACGGAGCTGGAGGAGGTATTGAGTCGACCTGACGCGGCGGTGCTGCAGTCGGTGCGGGAGCTGCAGGGTGACTTTGTGGTATTGGGTGCTGGCGGCAAGATGGGACCGACGCTGTGTCGGATGCTGCGGCGGGCGCTGGATGCTGCGGGAGGTCAGCAGCGGCGGGTGCTGGCGGTGTCCAGGTTTCAGGGCGGTGCTGCTGCAGCGGCACTGCAGCAGCATGGCATTGAAACGCTGTCCTGTGATCTGCTGGACCGGGACGCGGTGGCTCGGCTGCCGGATGCGGCAAATGTGATTTTTATGGCTGGTCAGAAGTTTGGCACCAGTGGTCAGCCTGAGCAGACATGGGCGATGAATGTGCTGGTGCCGGCGATTGTGGCTGAGCGATATCGGGCGTCGCGGATTGTGGTGTTTTCGACAGGTTGTGTGTATCCGCTGATGCCGGTGACGAGTCGCGGGGCTCGGGAGGATGCACCGCTGACTCCACCGGGTGAGTATGCATCATCGTGTGTTGGTCGTGAGCGGATGTTTGATTTTGCGGCGCAGCGGTATGGGACGCAGGTGCTGCAGTTTCGGCTGTGCTATGCGATTGATTTACGGTATGGGGTCTTGCTCGACGTGGCGACTCGCGTGGCTGCCGGTCAGCCGGTGGATGTTTCGATGGGCTGGGTGCAGGTGATCTGGCAGGGTGACGCGTGTTCGCGGGCGATTCAGAGTCTGCAGCATGCGGCGTCACCGGCTGTGGCTCTGAATGTGACGGGTCCGCGGCGGATTTCGGTCCGCGAGCTGGCTCAGCGTTTTGGTGAGCGTTTGGGTTGTTCGGTGCAGTACAGCGGGACAGAGAGTACCTCGGCATGGCTGTGGGATGCCACGCGTTCGTGCGAATTGTTTGGTGAGCCGCAGGTGTCAGTGGACGAGATGATCGAGGCGACAGCGGCATGGGTGCAGCGTGGCGGCAGAGTTTTGAACAAACCGACTCATTTTGAAGTGCGTGATGGAAACTACTGAACTTCGCAGTCGACTGCGGCGGGGACTGGTGATTCCGGCGCATCCCCTGGCGCTGACGGCAGGGCGGCGACTGGACGAGCGGCGGCAGCGCGCGCTGACTCGCTACTACCTTGCAGCGGGTGCCGGTGGTCTGGCGGTGGCGGTGCATACGACTCAGTTTGCGATTCGTCAGCCTGAGCACGGGTTACTGGAACCGGTGCTGTCGCTGGCTGCGGAGGAGGCGGAGCGTGCTGATCGGTCGACCGTGCTGATTGGCGGCATCTGTGGTGCGACCCGTCAGGCGACAGCGGAGGCTGAGTTGCTGCAGCGGCTGGGGTATCATGCCGGGCTGGTCAGTTTGGCGGCCCTCGGGACGGCAGGTGAGGACCAGTTGATTGAGCATTGTCAGCGGATTGGTGAAGTGTTGCCGCTGGTGGGCTTTTATCTGCAGCCTGCGGTCGGGGGACGATTGCTGTCGAGTGCATTCTGGCGGCGTTTTGCTGAGATTGAGCAGGCGGTGGCGATCAAGATTGCACCATTCAATCGGTATCAGACGCTGGATGTGGTGCGTGCGGTGCTGGAATCCGGTCGAACGGATCTGGCGCTGTATACGGGCAATGATGACAATCTGATCGCAGATCTGCTGACACCATTTCGTCTGCAGGGGCGGGAATGTCGGATCGTGGGTGGGTTGCTGGGTCACTGGGCGGTGTGGACGAAGCGTGCTGCGGAGCAGTTGCAGCGATGTCAGGAGGAGCCTGTTTCGGCGGAGTTACTGGCATTGAACGTGGCGGTGACGGACTGTAATGCGGCGTTTTTTGATGCGGCGAACGGGTTTCGTGGCTGTATCGCGGGGCTGCATGCGGTGCTGCAGCGGCAGGGGTTGCTGGAGGGCATTTGGTGTCTGGACGAATCTGAGGGATTGAGTCCGGGTCAGGCAGCGGAGATTGAGCGAGTCTGTCGGAGTTATCCGGAGTTGTCGGATGACGAGTTTGTGCTGGAGCATCGGGACGAGTGGCTGGCGGGGTGAGCCGTGCAGTTGAGGTCTGGTTTGCAGGCAGGTGTTGTTTTTGCGGGGGTGTGCCTGGGCTTTCCAGCCCGAGATCTGCCCCCAAAAAACGACATTTTTGCGTTCCGATTGTGCCGTCTTACGGTCGATGTGGATTTTCGCCGCAGGCCTGCAGCAGGGTGCGCTGGACTGCAAGGTCATGTGCATACGGGAAGTCCGTGGTTTTCTCGCCGCGAATGATCCGGGCCATGTCGGCAGCGTCGTCCACATAACGAACATAACGCGGAAAGCTGACGTCCTGGGTACCGGCTTTGAAATTGCCGTGTGCCGCTGCCAGGGTCAGTACCGCGGCAGGATTGTCCAGTGGCTGCAGGTGAAAGGTGCCGGCAGTGCCGCAGACTGTCAGGTGTCGTCGGCGGAATCCGTCCACTTCCAGCGCCGTTGTGCGGACCGTTGCGGTTGCCTGAGCATACTGCAGGACAGCCAGCATGTTGTCGTTCAGGTTGTCACTGAGCGGTGCGGAATGGCGGATGTACGGAGTGACTGCAGTGGGCTCTCCGAGGATTCCCACGACCAGATCCAGAATGTGGCAGCCCAGTTCAAACATCATGCCACCACGAAACTCGGACAGTGCAACCCGATCTGCTGCATCCACGACCTTACTCATCACCGTATGCACTTCGAAGATCTGTCCGAGACAGCCATCGCGGAGCAACTGCCGCAGCAGCACGATGCCTGGGTTGTAACGATACATGTAGCCCATCTGCACCAGCAGTTTTTGCTGTTCAGCGGCCTGCAGAATTGCGGCGAACTGTGACAGTGACTGTCCGGCCGGTTTGTCGATATGCACGTGCTTGCCGGCGGCCACGCAGACTGCCGCCTGATCCAGCAGATCACGCACCTGCGTTTCCACCAGCACGGCCTGCAGTCCTGGAGTGTTGAGCAGTTGTTCGCGAGTCATCCAGTTCAGATCGCGGTATGGGTCGCGTGTCTGGGCAGCCCGGCGCAATTGTTCGTCAGGTTCCACGATTCCGACGACTTCGTAATCGGGGTTATTGCGGTAGACGGACAATTTCGAAGCATGGGCATGTCCGACTCCGATCTGTCCGATGCGGATGGGTCCCTGAGAGCTGGAAGCGGCTGTGGTGACAGCGCAGAGTCCGGCAGCGGCGGTGGTTAGAAACGTGCGGCGTGCGGTGAGAGCAGACAGCATGTTGGTGACTCCGAAAACGGTTGATGAACCGCAGTGTGGGCGGTTGGGGGGTGCTCGGGCTGGAAAGCCCGAGCTACGGTGAGTTGCTTGTGTTTGGGGAGGTGGAGTGTTGTTTGAGTGGGCGGTGCTCGGGCTGGAAAGCCCGAGCTACGAAGTTGGGTCTGGGGTGGCGGGTGGGGGCTGTTATTTTTTGCGGGCTTTGCCGGCGGATTTTTTTCCGCCGTTCTGTGGCGGGTTGTCCTGCTGATCCGGCAAGGCCGGGAGCGGCAGGTAGTCGAAGTCGAGGATCATTTTTTCGGCCAGAGCTTCCCGCAGTTCTTTTTCGACTGCGGCCGTTTCCGGACGACCGGCAAGGTTATTGAGTTCGGAGGGATCGGCGTCCAGATCGTAGAGTTCATAGACCGGTCGTGGTGTGGTGAAGTAGGTGTTGATCAGTGGTGTTGGCAGGGTTTTGCTGTCAGCTGCAGCGAGCATTTGTTTCCAGCCGGGGCCGCCTGCGGAATCGACGGGTGAGTAGGGTACCCAGGGCGTACAATTGTAGATGAACTTCCAGCGATCACTGCGAACGGCGCGGGCAAGATCATAGCCGGAGCTGGTGATGTCGGTGCGGACGGGCGCGTTGGAGCCGTGGGAACCGCGTTCGACAAAGACGTAACGGCGGGGTGTGAATGGCTGGTTCTGCAGCAGTGGCAGAAAACTGTGACCGCTCATTTTGGGCCCGGGTTCAATTCCGGCAGCGGCCAGCAGTGTGGGAGCCACATCTTCTCCGCTGATCAGGGCCCGGGAATCACCGTGAGGCTGCACGTGCCCGGGCCAGCGAATCAGGAACGGAACGTTGGAACCGGGGTCGTAGAGGGATCCTTTTCCGTGTGGCAGTGCCGCACCGTTGTCGCCGGCGAAAACAATCAGCGTGTTGTCGTAAACACCTTTTTGTTTCAGTACATCCAGCACATTTCCAATGGTGCGATCGAGGCGATTGATTTCGGCAAAGTAATCAGCCAGTTGTTCGCGGAGACCCGGCAGGTCAGGCCAGTGAGCGGGCAACTGCAGCGTGGCGGGATCCGGCCTGAGCTGCGGATCGGCGTTCCAGGGATGGTGCGGATCACTGAAATTGGCCCACAGGAAAAACGGACGATCGGCGGGTTTTTTATCGAGAAATGCGGCGGTTTGATCGGCTACTTCCGCATCACCGCAGGTATTCAGAAAGTCGACTCGATCGGCGAAAGTGCGGAGATTGTTTTCGTCGTAGATGCGGTTGAGTGTGGGGGAATTTCGGGACGCACCGTCGAGGTGAAAGCTGCGGCCGCAGATGCCGGTGAAGTAGCCTGCATGTTCTTTCAGCAGTTCCGGCAAAGTCACTTCATCGCGTGGCAGCGGAGCTGAGAAACGGGTCATGCGGGCAGCGACGGCTGAGCGTCCGGTCATCAGACATGCTCGTGACGGCACACACTGCGGTGCTCCGGTGAAAAACCTGTGAAAGCGAATGCCTTCAGCGGCCAGCTGATCAAGGACGGGAGTCCGGATGTTTGGATTTCCGTAGGTGCTGAGGAACGGGTAGCTGTGGTCATCGCTGAGCAGCAGCAGGATATTGGGGCGGTCGGCGGCGTGACCGGTGGCGACCACCGCCAGGCTGATGGTGAGGAGCAGGCAGCGGATGCCGGTCAGCAGTGGAGCGGGGTGAGACATAACGGGGGTTTTTCGAGTAAATCAGGGGCGAATAGGGAGCCACTGCTGCAGGTTAGTGAGTGGAGCGTTTGGAGACAAACAGCGGGGCGAGGGGATTGGCGGCGTTGGCCACGGATTCGGGCGT
>VFQT010002161.1_pt1 | contig 21003 bp, 18 predicted proteins | sample 3512381 | NCBI WGS metagenome assembly VFQT01 (sample SAMN10412376, study PRJNA504923) | tailings metagenome | isolation source: Relicate 2 Philex TSF3 active mining site | place: Philippines: Tuba, Benguet | collected 2017-08-29
TCGTCTGTGGAAGACATTGGATCTGATCACTGACGGCATTGCATGGGACGCCGAACTCACAGGAACGTCGATCGATCCCACTGCAAGAGTCCATACGAGTGCGGTTATCGACGAATCTCACGGTCCGGTGATGATCTGCGAGGGTGCTGTTGTTGAGCCACTGGCCGTTCTTATCGGACCAGTAGTGATCGGACCCAACGCGAAGGTGCGTCCGCACGCTCACATCGAACATGCAATCATCGGTCCCGGCTCGAAGGTTGGCGGTGAGGTTGAAGCCAGCATTTTCCATGGCTGGAGCAACAAGCAGCACCTTGGCTTCGTTGGTCATTCATACATCTGCGAATGGGTCAATCTCGGGGCTGGGTGCACGACATCCGACCTCAAGAACACCTATGGCCATGTGCATGTCACGATGCCATGGGGCCGAGAAGACACACAGCGCATGTTTGTGGGATTGATGATTGGTGACCACTCAAAAGTTGCCATCGGCACGCAGTTCCTCACCGGCACAGTTTGCGGCGTAAGCTCGAACGTTGTCGCCAGTGAATTCCCGCCGCAGGCTATTCCCTCGTTCCGCTGGCTCGACACACAGTATGATGTCGACAAGGCCATTGCAGTTGCACAAACCGTCATGCAACGTCGGTCGCAGATGCTTGGAGAAGCAACGGAACTACTACTTCGTGCATGTGGAGAGCACAGCGCATGACGTCACCGCTCCACATTTGGATCACCGGCGCGAGCCGCGGTATTGGCGCAGCCATTGCTCGCGCTGTCCATGCAGGGAATCACTGCACGATCTCGGGTCGTGATGCCGCAACCCTCGAGGAACTCGCAGCCACATTCCCTACCGGCACTGTGTGTGTTGCTCCGTGTGACGTTGCAGACCACCAGAGCGTGCGCAGCGCGAATGAGGCAGCAGTTGCAGCGTTTGGCACAGTGGACGTTCTCGTGAACAACGCTGGCGTAGCGTCGTTCCGTCCATTCGTTGAAACATCCGTCGAAGACTTCGACAATCAGATTGCGATCAACCTACGTGGCGTGTATTCGTGCTGCAGCGTTGTTGTTCCTGCGATGATCGCGCAACGAGCTGGCATGATTGTAACGATCAATTCTATCGCTGCTACGACCACGTTTTCGGGCTGTTCGGCCTATAGCGCATCGAAGGCTGGCGCTCGTGCGCTCACGCAGGTGCTTCGAAGCGAACTGCGAGATCACGGAATAAAGGTGAGTGATATTCTCGTTGGTGCAACCGACACGTCGATTTGGGATCAGTCGATGCGTGACGATCATGGTCATCGCATGCTACTCGATAGCGACGTCGCGCAAGCTGTGGCAATGCTCATTGAGTCGTACCACAACCCACGCGTCTTGTTTGAAGAACTTACGCTACGACCTCAACTTGGAGATTTATAAATGAAGAAGTACCTCCTCCTTCTTGCTGCATGTACGCTCGTAATCATTGATGCGTCATCGCAGGCCAATCAGTTGTATAGCCACGGTGATCCAACGCCAGAAGAGCAGTTGATGCTCGAAATGGTCAATCGCGCGCGTGCCAATCCGACGGAAGAAGGCATCCGTTTGATGGACACTGATGATGCGCGTGTTCAGTCAGCATACAGCTACTTCAACATCAATAAGACAACTACGAAAGCAGCGTTCACTGCATACCCACAGCGTCCGCCGTTGGTGTTTCATCCTGACTTGATTACAGCTGCTCGCAATCACTCAAAGGACATGGACGCCAATAATTTCCAGGGTCATACCAGCTCTAACGGAGATGATCTTAGTCGTCGCTACGCTAAGGTTGGTTACGCCTCTCAGGGAATGTATGGTGAAAACGTCGCCGCGTACAGTGAGAGCGTGTGGCACGGTCACTGTGGACTCAACGTCGACTGGGGCGAGCAGAATCAGATTGAACTCGGCCACCGCGAGAACATCATGAATTTCAAGAGCGCTGTCTATACCGAGATCGGTGTTGGCATCCTGTTTAACGGCAAAGGTCTCATGCAGGGCTATGTCGGTCCGTATGTCATCACGCAGACGTTTGGCACCCGTTCTGTACGATACATTACCGGTGTTGTCTACGACGATAAGAACAACAACGGATTCTACGATATCGGTGAAGGCCTTGAAGGCGTCACAATCAAGCCAAACCGCGGCTCGTACTATGCTGTATCGAGCACATCTGGTGGATATGCGATCCCTTTCACTGGATCGGGCTCGGTGACCATTACTGCGTCTGGTGGTAATCTCACTGCACCGGTTACGAAGACGATTGACTTTACCGGCGACAACACAAAGGTTGACTTTGTACCGGCATCTGCTGGTCCGGGCGCGGTAACGTTGCAGGCTCCTGCAAATAATGCTACGGGCCGTACGCTTGAGCTCGCACTTACGTGGGGCAAGGCCTCGATGGCGGATGCGTATCAGTGGCAGGTGGCTACGATGCAATCGTTTGCTGCTGCCTCAATCATTGACTCTGGAACTGTAAGCGGAACAACGGCGACAGTAACACTTCGTTCGTGTAATCAGAAGTACTACTGGCGTGTGCGTGGCATGAATAGTGTCGGACCTGGTGCATGGTCGAATGTGTTCGCCTTCACAACCGGCGGAAAGAACCCTGCGTCGTGCGCTGGCATTGCACCGAAGGGTCAGGTCACAGCAGACAACATGGCAACTGTGCCATTTTCGTGGTCGGCTTCAGCAGATGCAACCACGTACCACCTTCGCATCAAGTCTGCCGTGAGTCCCTACAACGTGGTCTTTGAAGATTCCACAGTCACGAACACATCGGCAATTGTCCAGACCAGTAAGATTGGCTCAGCCGGTGGGTATACATGGGAAGTTCGTGGTGTGAATACATGCGGCAAGGGTGGCTGGTCGACTCCGCAATCGTTCCAACTCACAGTAACGAGTGTTGAGGAGGAGTTTGCTGCCGGATGGTCATTGCAGGTTGCACCGAATCCGATCGACGCATCGTCAGCATGCACGATCACGTGCCCAACTGCTGGTCGCGTTCGACTGTCGCTTGTAGACATGCTCGGCCGTCAGACATCACTTGGATCGTACGACATTGCAGCTGGTGTTGCTCGCGTTCCATTCGAACTCAATCAAGCATGGTCAGCCGGCTCGTATGTACTTATCGTAGAACTTGATGCTCGTGTTGTGTGTCGTAGCACGGTTGTTGTGCAATAAGTCGATACACACCATTCAATAGAACTCTACGCAAACAGCCGCTGTATCCTTTTGGAAGCAGCGGCTGTCACACCTGTGTGACTGTGTATATCGTGAGACGGAGCGCATGATGGAAGATCGAGTTTGACAACAGTGGACATTTTGTATATTGTCCACATGTTGTAGATCATCCTGTGGATAGCATCATGCAAACTAAAGCTCAACTCGGCGCTCGTCATCGTCAGATTCGTGAAAGTGTTCTGCGACTCTCTGTAGCTGATTATGCTACGACGATCGGTGTCAAGGTCCCGACAGTGTATTCCTGGGAATCAGGTCGCACTGGAGTCCCGCAAGAGATTCTAGCGCTCCTTGAACGTCGTTATGGCGTTTCTTCTGGTTGGTTGCTTACAGGTGTGGGCTCGCCCACGGTAGCGCGTGACGGTGAGGATGCTCCCCGTCCGAAAAGCGCGTTGGAACGTCTGGAGGAGCAGATTCAGGCCATGAAGAGCGTTATTGCAGAACTGCGTGCCCAGGCACCTCTGGTGGTCGCTCCTGCCATGCCGGGCCGCTCAGGACCGCGCATTCCTATGCTATCACTTGGCGTAAGCGCTGGATTGCCAGCTGCTGCCGACGATACCATTGAGCGGGAAATCGATCTAGCGGACATGCTGCTCGAGCACCCTGAGAGCACATACTTCATCCGCGTTGTGGGCGACTCAATGACTGATGCAGGCATTAGCGATGGGGACACGTTGATAGTTGATTGTGCCATCCAGCCTCGGTCTGGACAAGTCGTTATTGCAAAGGTCTACGGTGAACTTACCGTGAAGCGCTACATCAAGGTGGAGGGACGTCCAGTATTGCGCGCCGAGAACCGCCGCTACAAGGACATCGCGATTACAGCCGATATGGACTTCACCATTGTCGGCGTCGTCCGCAGCTGCATCAAGAAGCTGTAAGGGGCTCACACACCTCAAGAATCAAGGTTATCAACATCCCGATTCTCACGTTGTCAAAGTCTTTGACATTTTGTAGAATCGCGTATGATTGTAACCATCATTCTCGACTCTTCGATTTCGCCTGCGTCGTGGGACGCCGTCGTCGAAGCAGTCCATCAATGTACGCCACTTCTCGTGGTGCGCCAACACGGCATCCTTCATGCAGGTACGGATCATCTGGCCGATATCCGTCACAACGTGCGTCGTTGGTCTGCACGAGCTGCAATGGCACCGGACCGTACAAGCTCTCTCCTATGCGCACTAGGAGCGATACCTGGACGCATCGATGCCCATGCTTCGGCTGAGCATGTGCACAGCAGTGTGCTACAGCACATTCCTGAACTGCGTATTGATGACGTGTTCATCCACCGTCTGGGATTATTCGGCTGCTCTACAATCGGCATGCTAATGAGGCTCTCGGAGCGTCATCTCCGTGCTCAGTTTGGTGAGCAAGGCATCGATCTTTACCGACTGCTGCACACGACGTCCGACACGCTACCGCTGTATCAGCCCCCTGACGAGATATGCGCAACATCGATGTTTGATGAAGCTGCATCCGAGCCCGGAGAGCTTTCCTCTGTCGCAGCGCATCTGTGTGAAGAGGCCGTAGTTCTCTTAGCTGGTCGTGAAGCATGGCGAGTTGACGTAGGGTGTCTTGATCGGAGCGGACAGGTATGCTCGCGTCGTGGACGTGTGATGCGGGCTGCACTAACGACGCTGCAACAGATGCAAACGCATGTACAGGCGTTGATGTCACAGTTATTCTCATCCGTACGCCGCTGGTGGGGCATTAGGGTGCGATTAACATCACTGCGTGTTCCAGCAAGCGAACAAGTAGCCTTGTTTTCACCTCAGGTATCTGCGCAGGACATACAATCGTCGCTGGTCCCGAAGTATGGCCCTGTGATTAAAGACATCGAAATACTGAATCCATGGTCTGTGATCCCTGAAGAGTATGCACGGATTTGTGGACGACAGCCATGAAGCTCATCCTCGAGCAGATCGACGTTGACTGTCGATCTGATATGCCCTACATGGTGTGTTGGCGAGGTGGCACCTACACGGTTGAATCTGTGATTGACCGATGGTCTACGCGTGGACCATGGTGGACCACTGATGAACGCCGTGAATACATCCTACTATCTACCTCATGTGGAGTCATCGAGATCTACCGTAGCTCTCTCCATGGTTGGATGATGTCACGTCTTTTCGACTAAGCAATGTTTGGATCTCTTCACACCCGCAGCCATATGTCCTTCCTCGATGGTGCTTCGTCACCTGAGGATCTGGTTGCAACAGCAGCAGCTTTAGGACATCATGCGATAGCACTTACGGATGTGTATGGTGTGTACGGTGCTGTGCGCCTCGAACGTGCTTGTACGGCACATAACATCAAACCGCTGATGGGATGTGATGTGGTCATGGATGGCATCACAGTGTCGCTCATTGCCCGTACACATGTCGGATATCAGCAGATGTGTCGCATGCTTACCATGTACTACCAGAGCACTTCTATCTGTGATGCAAATGCTACATCACTGCTCGATGACTGCATTGCGATTATTCATGGTACAGGACATGACGTGCAGGACGTACGTACGCTCGCTGATAGAGTTCATGGCTACTCGGTGTACATCGGCATCTCGCATGATGCACGTCCATGGTCACGTCGACGCACTACGCGCCTGGTGGATCTCGCTCGTGAGCTCGGACTGCCAATTGTGGTTGCACAAGACGTTCGATATGCGACGGCAGATTGCTATGCTGTACATGATCTGATGATATGTATTCGAGAAGGCATTACGATATACGACCCGCATCCGTTACGGGCTGTTCACGATAGACACTGCTTACGCACAGAGGACGAGCTTCGGTCGTATCTCCCCTATGATGATGCGTTTGCCAATGTTGACCAGATTATCCGTCAATGCTCGTTTTCGATTCTCCCTGAGCACATCACACCTCCATCAGCGCGCATACCCGAGGGCACGACGGCATCGGAAGTGCTAAGGACGCTTGCTCAACAGAGATTGTGTCAGGTATATCAAGGTGATCTTCTCGCTCGTGCACAACAGCAGCTACACCATGAGTTAGACGTGATCACACAACTTGAGTTGGCCGACTTCTTTCTCGTCGTTCATGAAGTTGTCGCTGAGTCTCGTCGTAGAGGTATACGATGTTCCGGTCGTGGTTCGGCTGCGAACTCCATCGTTTCATACCTGCTTGGCATCACAGCAGTATGCCCCCTACAGCATAATCTGCTGTTTGAACGATTCCTGCATACAGGACGTAAGGGTACACCAGATATCGATGTCGACTTCGATAGTGATCGGCGGAATGAAGTCATTGCGTGGATGGAAGAACGCTTCGGCCTCGATCATACGGCGATGACAGCAACATTGATCACCTATCGCATGCGCATGGCTATTCGCGATACGGCCAAGGCTTTGGGATGGCCAGAAGAGACCGTACGTGCATTGTCGAAGAGTGTACCTGGGTGGACATCACATGATGTGTATCGATACCGCGAGGATCTTGCTCGTGTCTGTGGAGAGATTCCCCTCCTAGATCTTCTTCTGCGCTGTGTCGATGCGCTCCTTGGACATCCACGTCATCTTGGTCTTCACTCCGGGGGAATGATTCTATCGTCACGTGAGCTTTCACACTACACCCCTGTACAGCGCTCAGCGAATGGCGTTGCTGTCATACAATTCGATAAAGACGATGTTGAGGCAATGGGGCTGGTAAAGTTCGATGTACTTGGGCTACGCATGCTGGCCTGTATCAGTGAATGCGTCGAGTTGCTTCGTCTCCATCAAGGTCTTGATCTTGATCTCGACAGTATCGCGCTCGATGATGAAGAGACGTTTCGAATGATCCAACGCGGAGAGACACTAGGAGTGTTTCAGATCGAGTCGCAGGGTCAGATGCACTTGCTGGCGAAACATCAGCCAGAGACATTCAACGACCTCATCATCGAGGTCGCACTCTTTCGTCCAGGTCCGCTTCAAGGCGGCATGGTCCATCCATACATCGCTCGTCGCCGTGGCACGGAACCCGTCACCTACCTACATCCAGATCTCGAGCCGATCCTCTACGACACACTAGGTGTGATTCTCTTCCAGGAGCAGGTCCTTGAGATAGCCCATCGTTTTGCTGGAATGCCCCTTGACCAAGCAGACGACTTTCGAGCACTTGTTTCAAAGAACCGCGATCGTCGAATGATGGAACACATGCGAAGCATCTTCATCGATGGTGCTGTTGCCCGCGGCGTTGATGCTTCAACTGCGGAGATCGTCTATGAAAAAGTAGCTCACTTTGTAGGCTATGGCTTCTGTCGTTCTCATGCCGCTGCATTTGCCAAAACGGTCTATCAAAGTGCGTGGCTCAAGACGCACTACCCTGCTGCATACTTAGCGGCATTCATGCAGCATCGTCCTGGGATGTACAATCTGATGACGCTCGAAGAAGAGGCACGACGGTGCGGTGTTGAGATCCTGATGCCTTGCCTTAACGCATCATCACTTCGCTACTCACTCACACGACTGCACGATGGAAGGCTTGCTATCCAAAAGCCTCTTACATCGATTCGAGGCGTCGAGCCAGATACCGCTCGTGCTATTATCTGGGAGCGGTCGCAACGTCCGTTTCGTGATATCGACGACATCGTAGATCGACTCTCTGCAATCCCACGCGACATTCTCGAGACCATAGCTCTAAGTGGGGCGATGAGCGCCTGGGAGCCTGATACACGTCGCGCCCTATGGATGGTAGGCGTCATTGCACAACGAGTTGGTCATGGTGCTCCACCACTACTTGATGTCGTGCACATTCATGAGGACGATATCCCTGCCCTGCCGGCCCTTCGTGCGCAGGAACGGCTTGCATACGATTACATCTCACATGGTGCAGCACGTCTCCATCCGATGACGCTCTATCGACGACACCTGACGGATCTCGAAGTTCGTCCGATAACCGTCCTATCGCGCTTACCAGCGTCAACAAGTGGATACGTTACGACAGCTGGCATTGTTATTCTGCGACAGGCGCCCCCTACCGCACGAGGGATGTTGTTTATCACACTCGAGGATGAAACGGGGTTTCTGCAATGTGCCGTACCACCCCAAGTACGAGAACATTTCCGGGTCGAGCTACGTCATGCCTCGCTCGTCGTGCGCGGTAAGCTGCACGCAATCGGTGCCTGGCGATCCATCATGGTGGAAGATGTTCGCGTGCTCAATAATGTCATCGGCGGATATCACGGACATCTCTCGTATGCAGGTGGACGCGACACGATGGAGTTGCAAACTGAGATTGATGCCCAAGGTATGGTGAACAACGAATAGATTTGCGCATGCAACACACCGCCCTGTGTATTGAATACGACGGTACAGCCTACGCCGGATGGCAACGCCAACAGAATGCCCTCAGCATTCAAGAGTGCGTCGCACAGGCCCTTGCTCTCTGCTACGGACTTCCGCTCGATATCGTCGGATCTGGACGCACCGATGCAGGTGTGCATGCGCGTGGACAGGTGGCACACGTCGCGATACCAGAGCACGCGCCCAACATCCCGGTCGAGAAGATTCCGATTGCACTCAACACACGTCTGCCAGCAGATATTCGCATACGTGCTGCTGAACATATTGCGTCTGACTTTCATGCACGCTACGGGGCTGTGCAACGCGAATACGTCTACCGTATCAACAAGAAGGTGTCGGTATTCACCCGGAACTACGTCTGGACGCCAGACCTTGCGTTTGATGAGGATCTCTTCGCTGAAGCGCTCGGATGCATGCTTGGAACACACGACTTCACAGGATTATCCAAACACAACCCTGATACTCCGTCGTACATCTGCTCGGTGACGACATGTTCACTTGAGCGTCACGATGACGAACTCCGTGTGCGCATCAGCGCGAATCGATTCGTCTATGGCATGTGTCGTGCCATCGTTGGCGCGGCCTACACAGTTGCCCGTGGCAAGACATCTCTTTCTGACTTGCGTCAGCAGCTCGCATCCGGTGAACGCGGTAGTCAGACGCCCCTTGCACCACCACAAGGATTATCTCTGAATCGTATCACGTATCCTGTCCCGATCTTTACCAACCTCGAGATGTACTAGTTCCCTCTGCTCGCTATGCATTCGTTTCTTCGCATTTCTCTCGCTTGTGTGCTCGCGCTATTTCTCACGAACTGTGGTGCAATCAACCTCTTTCCCGTGAGCGAAGATCAACGTCTCGGCGCGTCATTCGATGCCGAGATTAGAAAGGATCCGAAGCAGTACCCTCCATACGCGGACCCTGCTGCTACGAGATATGTCCAGACCATCGTCGACAGCATCACAAAGGCTCCCCAGGTTCGCTACCGTGGCATTTTCCCGTATCGTGTGCAGCTTCTGCGCGACGATGCAACGATCAATGCGTTCTGTACACCAGGTGGCTACATCTACGTCTACACGGGTCTTCTCAAAGCCATCGACAACGAGGCAACATTGGCTGGCGTCCTGGGTCACGAGATCGCACACGCTGAACGGCGTCACTCAACGAATCGAATGACAACGCAATTGGGACTTCAGACGCTAACCAACATCGCCATTGGTTCCACCTCGGGACGCGAAGTGCAGCTCGCCGCAAATGCATTTACCGGACTCGGTCTGTTGCAGAACAGTCGCAACGATGAAGAGGAAGCCGACGCATACTCCTTCACGTACCTCCAGCACACCCATTGGTACCCGGGTGGCATTCTCTTCTTCTTCGAAAAGGTAAAGGGGCGCTCAGGGTCCTCGCTCGATCGCCTGCTTAGCACACATCCACTGCCAGAGGATCGCATCACGCAAACACAAGCACGGCTTCAGGACGCAAATATCGCGCCGCCCACGGACGCATCACTTGGCGAACGTCCGTACGCTGCGTTCAAACGCTCATTGCGATAATGCTACTGCAACCAGATTGGCTGTTCTTCCAAGGCCATCGTGCACGCCTTCCACATCATTCGGAAGGCATCGTGCGCTGTTGATGCAGTCGCACGCATCGTCGAGTCACCGATGAGCTCGATCCCTTCACATCGTGCACCGCGTTGTGCCTGCTCACGCCGATGAGTAACAACGTCGATCGTCGTCGTAGACGCAGGTATCTGCGGAGTCCTCCACGAGCGCTGAAGCGCACGTTCCACTCCGTCGGCAAGCAACTGTCTCGTCCTTGTAGGGGGCAGGCAGATCGCCGCGGTCGGACCAAGCACCGTCTTTGTGGCAACGAACTCAGGTTGCTCGTCAAACAACGACAGTTCGTCAGCGAGATCATTATTACCGCTCACGAAACACACCGGAACGCCATAGCTATGAGCGATCGCGGTGTTCATCGTGATCTCCCCTATCTCATGCCCGTTAAGCTTCCATGCCGACACAAGACTTCCAATGTATGTATGCGCCAGCAGTCCACCGGGCGTACCAGCCTTGCTGTGATATCCAATCTGCATCATCATTGAGAACGATGCATCGAGACCTTCGAGCTGACACAGCGGCTTGTTATCAGGTCGTGCTGAGCCAACAACAACGTCAACATTTGCTGGAAGATCTTCGAGCATGATGTTGCGCATCGTGGCATGACCATCACCAAAACGGATTGATGCGTCTGGATACACACGATGAATGCCGCTAATCACTGCATGCACATCGCTCATGAGGAGCTTCTGTGCCGATGCATAGCCCCTTCCCTCGGCCATTAACTGATCACCATGAACGACACCTGTGATGCCCTCCATATCGACGGCGAGAAAGATCTTCATGGTTGGTCCTCCATCAATGTACCAAACGCCTCTGTGTCAAGTCGACGATCCACGCGAACGGGATACACGCGTTTTGGCATATCCGCAATGCCATTGAACGTCACAGCTACGTGATGCTGCGACCAACCACGCCATGTTCCTGTCGATTGATCGAATGTCTCTGGCAATACCTCGACAATCGACCCAACCTGCGCATCTATAAACCGTGCGTGCTTCCAATCACTGAGCGTACGTAAGCGATGCGTTCGCATACGACGCAGTCCTCGATCGAGCTGCTCCATGGTTGCAGCGACGGTGTCATCGCGTTCTGAATACGTAAAGACGTGTAGATACGACCAAGGCATTTCTTCCAACAACGCATACGTTTCCTCGAACTCCTGTTCCGTCTCTCCGGGGAATCCTACAATCACGTCAATACCGAGAGCAAGACCAGGGATCCGGTCATGGAGCTTTGCTACAAGTGCACGATACTGCCCTGCGGTGTATCGACGTCGCATGCGCCTCAGGACGCTCGACGAGCCGCTCTGTAGCGGAATGTGCAGATGCGGGACGATCTCTGGAGATGCTGCGATGAGTTCAACAAGATCATCGGTAATCGTGTTTGGTTCAATTGATGAGATTCGGATGCGAATCGGTGGACGCTGCTCAACGATATCGCGTAGCACGTCTCTGAACCGCGATCCATCGGCGTCTTCGTACTCACCAAGATTGACACCCGAGAGGATAAGCTCTTGATAGCCATCGGCGAGAATTCGATCGAGCTCACGTTTGACATCCTCGCGGAGCATCGAGCGTGCGCTACCGCGTGCCTTAGGAATCGTGCAAAACGAACAGGAGTAGTCGCACCCATCCTGAATTTTGAAGAAGGTTCTCGTGCGAGAAGCTGTGCGGTGCGTGCGTGACGGCTCGAACGTGATATCGTCACTCAGGTCTTCTGCATCGACAACAACGTGCGTCGATGAGGCTATCTCACGTATGCGATCAGCAATAGAGAACTTCTTGGCAGTACCGATAACCGCACGGACGCCATCGATAGAGGCAATCTCCTGCGGCTTAAGTTGCGCGTAGCATCCTGTGACGACAACAGCAGCGTCAGGCGACCGACGCAAGCTGCGTCGGACTAGCTTACGACACTCGGTTTCTGCCTGCTCAGTGACACTACACGTATTGAGTAGCACCATGTCTGCCTGCTCCTCGAGCGACACAATCTGATGGCCCCGAGAAATCAGATCATCACATAACCGCGAGGTCTCACTATAATTGAGCTTACAGCCGAGTGTATGTACTGCAATCCGCATGTGCAAAGTTATGCGATCGCAGTCATGCTTACGAACAATCACACAGGACGCTATGCATCCGGACGTACTTCATGGCATTGGCACGGTGGATATCACAGTAACACCGGAAATGACAGCAACACTCGATGGTAAAGAAATCCACCGTGTGTACTCGACATTCTGGCTTGCCTATCATGCGGAGGTAGCTGCTCGCCGCGCCATTGAACCGTATTTCGAAGCGGATGATAATGCCGTTGGCAGTGGTCTCGAGATCAAGCATCTAGCAATGGCGGCCATAGGTGCGCATGTTCGTATTACTGCAACCGTTTGCTCCGTGGAGGGTCGTGCAATCCGATGTGCGATCGATGCTCGTGTGATCCCCTCTGGCACCGTGATCGCCACTGGAACACAGGATCAGATCGTTCTACCTTCACATGTATTAAGCGACAAGGCGAGTAAGGCTTTGACTACTTAAGAATGTGCCCCGTCATCGCACACCAAAACAGCAGATCGAGCTCGTCCATATCGATGTCAACATCCTCTGAGTACCGATGGAATGATTCTTCGACGGCCCAGTATGCCGCTCGTGTCGAGACTGATGGGATCTCTTTGTACACACCACAACGAACCAAGAGTCGCAACAGATGTCGGTCCAGAATACCTACGCCACGGAATCCTATGTTTCGCATGGCATGGCTTGCTTCCTTGAGTCCATAGCCATTGACACGGTCGGCTAACTGATTCCTCTTCTCACGAACGTTCGCCGATGGCTGCGTCAAAAGCTCTTCGACCTCGGGCCACTGGCGTCGAAGGTTGTGCAATCGACCATGCTTTGTGACATGGAAGCGGATGTACGCTGATGGGTTGCGCAGGAGATGTTCAACGTCGTGTCCATTCGCATAGAAATCTTCGTCTTGAAGTTGTCGCACGACGGCATCTGCATGCACTGCCGACGATTGCGGCGTGAGAATGCAAAAGCAACACTCGTAGAACCACTGGTGCTTTGGGATGGCCTGAAAGTCTGCAAGGCGCTTGCGAATCTCGTCGCGACGCTCGTCGTAGAGCGCTGCAATGTCGTCGGGAAGCGACAACTTACTCACACCATGCCCCGTCGCTTGCGCAGCGCCCACTCAGCAAAGAAGCTTGCAAGTGCGATGATAATAATCCACGGCAGGTGGTACAGCGGATGCTCGCGGTCGCGCGTTTGCACGATGTCACGCATGCGAGGATCATTCGCCAATGCGTGTCGAAGGGAATCGATTTGGTCTGCACTGATCGCAATTGCACCTGTTCGTTGCGCCAGCGAACGCAACAGCTGCGCATTACGGACAACGGCAACGTCCTCGATGTTCAAATCCCCCACGGTAAAGCGTCCTCGACGTGTTGCTAGCTGTTCACCCTTACGAGTGACGGTTCCTACATACGAGTAGTCGCCTGGAGGCAACGGACCGAGATCCACTGCATACCTGCCACTACCGAGCTGCGAGAGCACGCGCTGTTGGGTTCCAGCTGCAGTTGTGAGCGCGATTGTCACCTCGGCGTCGTCGATCGATGCAAATGACTCGTCTTGAACCGTTGCGATAAATCCAACCGGCTCCCCCGTAGCATAGAACGACTGCGTTGGTGCCACCATGATACGACGATCAGTATCGCGCACACGCAGCCATGATACCGAGTTCGTCACAAAGGCATCAAGTACATCAACAGGAGAGGCACCTCGCGACTGTTGCGGAGCGGTGCCTAGGAGTCGCCAGCGATAAATACCATATCCAAGCATGGCGATACTACGTGTGCGACCGTCGTCGCGCTTGAGAATCAAGGGCTCATCCAACGATGCATTGCCTACGCGCATGGTAGCGAGCACTTGCGCACCGGGTGCTGGCTCGACGAAAGTCTCGGTCCGATAACAGGGTGGGAGTGCGGTCCACACAGTAGCATCATTGTCCCCACCGCTGATGCGCATGATAGGATCCGATGCACGACCATCGCTGACTTCCGGTGTAACGAGGAACTCCTGTGGTCTGCTGCTTGTGACGCGGAACGGAAGGAGACGCTCCAACGATCCTAGACGTCGGTAATCGACCTGCACAGACGGCATGAAGAACAACGCCGTGCCAGAGGAAGCCGCTGCTGCCACGGTCTCGACAGCCGCTGCATTTGATGCCGAGGTGGGAAAGCCCACCAGAAGCACTGCCTCGACATCCGTCAGAGCCGCACGTGTAAGCGTACCTTCGTAAAACTCGCCCGCTTGCTTTTGGATGAACGTTGTAACGCGAACCGACGGGTCCCGTTGCAACGAGGCCTTCACGAAGGCAACGTCTGGACTAGGAGCTCCGGCAATCATGACCACCGTGCGCTTGAAGGAACGTACATCAACAAAGGTTTGCAAACGGTTGTTCGCTGTAGATACTTCCCCCGCGACTGGACGCACAACAATCGCGAGTTTGCGAACGCCTTCTTGATTCGGCTTCCACGCAATGGTCAGCGTTTGTCGTCCGGTCCCACTGCGAAGCGTTACGCGTTCGGACTGAACCTTCACACCGTTGTCTTCGATCGTCACATCATACTGACCATCTGGTAGCTGCTGCGACTCAATATCGAAGGTGACAGGCATCGACTCACCGACGACGCCAATTCCGGCTACAAGCAGACGCGTGAGTGCGATGTCGCGTGGCATCACGGTGTCTCCGAACCCAACACTATAGACGCCCATGCCGAGCTGATCGGCAACTCGCAACGGACTATCAGAACCGTTATGCTGTCCATCAGATACTACCACGACGGAGCCAATGCGTCGCTCTAGCGAACGATTTCCCAGCGCTGAGAGTGCACCCGTCAAGTTGGTACGATACCCGGTGGTTTTGAGCTGCTCATCAGGCGATACATCACGCAGAGCATCCGAAAAGCCGTAAACATCAACCTCAAATTCATCCGATAGATCTGCCACAATCGATGCGACTGCGTTCCGCATTGCCACACTATCGAGCTTGGCAAGGCGTGGCATCGATCGCGATTCATCTACCAACACTGCAAGTCGTGGCTTCACGCGATCACTTGCAACAACTCGCAGGATGGGCTCGAAGATCATCAACACAAGACAGCTGATACCAAGCGCACGCAAAAAGCGAAGGCCTAGGAGCGTCCGAGGTGATTGTTGCGGAACAACGGAAGTGTACGTGTACCACGAGGCCGCACAGCCCACAAGAACACTCAGGGCATACACCCACCACGCGCCAGATGCAAGATCAATGAAGAGATGTTCCATCATGGATGCGCGGCAGGTACAAGGAGAATGGTACTCTGAGCAACGAGAAGACTCGTTGTGTAGAAGAACGCTACTTCCTCCCACGGAAGCACACCAGCGAGCTGATGTCCCGTCGTCTGCGAGTGATCGAAGAACCAGATTCCGCGACGCACCGCCCAAACGTCAGCAACCGATAGGTAGGTGCCGATGATAAGGGTTGCATAGATCACGACGTCGATACGCGGCAACAGCATTCCCGCACCGAAGAGCCACTGCACCACGATGATGGGAAGAAACCAGTAGCCGAGATGCCAGGTATAGCGGATCGAACGGTTTGCTACTCGCCACGCACGCGTCACGCGTCCGACGAGATACCAGAGTCCTAATGTTACACCAATACGAATGCCTACTTCCGGTGTGAACGATACCGGTGAAAGCGGCTCGGAGGGAAGCAAACGACATACGATCGCAGTCAGGAATGCTACTTGAAGCGTCTGAATCACAAAGAACGAAATCTCTTCAATAGGAAGGCTGCGAATGCGGAAGAGCAATCGGCTTTCAGGAAAGTCCCATATCCCCTGTTCAACCGCCCAGTTATCCCACGGGAACGTAAATAGGATCACGACTACGCACAGCGCAGCGAGGATGCCAAGGGTGAGCACGTTCCCATCAATCTGGAACCATGCAACAGCAAGTATTGCAAGCAGTGGAAGCGTCCAGCGGTAATGAAACCCCCGATATGTCATGCCTTGCTCAGTCATCTAACCGCATCGCAACACTTACACGGTGAACGACGCTTGCTGCACCGAGCGAACTCAATGCATAGTCGATATCAAGTGTTGGCAGGTGAATGCCGAGTCCACCCGAAAGACCTGTGAGCTGACCTGGGACATTCACCGAGGAGGTATTGCGGACTGCATTCGTATAACCGATGCGTGCTTGAACCACTTTGCCAAGGTACAGCTCGCCCCCAACGGAGAAATTCAGGAGTCGATCGAAGAGCGATCCCACCTCATCCGTCAAGTGATTGAGCGACGCGTTCACAAGAAGAGGCAGACCACGGAGGCGGTGATTAACACCGATGCGTAAATCAACAGGCAATCGATCTCGCGTACCATCATAGGTCGACAGTTGCGTGCCGAGGTTCATGATACTAATGCCAATGTTCGTTCGCTGCTTGGGAAACTGGAACAACATCCCTGCGTCGAGAGCTACCGCAGTTGATGCCATGTTGTCGAGCGTCGAGTGAAGGACCTTCGCCGTGACACCGTACGAAATCAATGTGTCGAGCTCTCGCGCGAGCGATACGCCCATCACGACATCGTTCGATTGGAATGTTCCCGTAATTGTGCCTTGTGCGTCAGCACGGTCAAATGAGCCATAACTGTTGTAGCTCACCGTTGCCGCCATCGTACCTACACCATCAACTTCCCGATTGTACGTGGCATATCCTGCACCGATATCGAGCACATGCTTGATAAATGTTCCACCGACACTGCTCTCTGTCAAGGTGGCAAGACCAGCTGGGTTAAGGACAACGTTTTGTCCATCATTCACCATGGCGACTGTGGATCCCGCCAATCCGGCTATACGTGCGCTCGTCATCGAGTACATGAACGGGAAGATCGTAGCCTGCTGTGCCCATCCAGTTTGGACGAGAAGCACCATACTACCAACGAGAGCAGCTACACGAGTTTTCATACACGCTAGTTCTGGTGAAGGAATCGCTCAATTCCCTCGACAAAGCGACGAGGGGGCCGAACCGGACGAAATGTCTCAGCGGATACGAAGGAGTGACGCGTCCATCCGGTAACAAGTGTATCACCATTTCGATGTACACGATACTCGAGCAACAGCACAGCCGAAGGGGCTGGTGTGTACGATGTCGTAATCACCACTTCTTCGTCGTACTTCGCCGGTGCATGATACGCAGCGTGTGCTTCGAGAACCGGAAGGAAAAGTCCCTCAGCCTCGAAGGTTGCATACGCAATACCAGCAGCACGAAGAAGCTCTGTACGGCCTATCTCAAAGAGACGCATATAGTTTCCGTAATACACGACACCCATCGTGTCGGTGTCGCTGTATCGGATCCTATACACCGTATCATGCACAACCGTGCTCATAGGCTACTGTTGATCTGTCGATTGCATGGTAAGCATCACTTCGAGCAGACGCTCGAGTTCTTCCATAGAGTAGAACTCAACTTCAATCGCACCGGCCTGGTCGTTTTTGAGTTTAATGCGGACTTGCGTTGCGAAGATGTGGCGCAAGCTATCCTCAATATCACCCAGCGTTGATGGACGCGATGGCGAAGTTGCTGTGGTTTGTCGTGGACCCTGCGCACCTGCGGCTACCGAATGAATGTCGCCATTACGCTCGATGTATTTTCGACCAAGCTCGAGATCCTTCACAAGAGCTTCTGTCTTACGAACACTAAGCTCCTTCTTGATGATCTCACGCAATACCACGAGTTGTGACGACTCCGATGAGAGCGCTAGAAGCGCTCGTGCGTGCCCCATTGAAATGCGACGTGTTCGCAGTGCGGCTTGTGCATCGGCTGGCAACTTGAGCAAACGAAGGAAATTGGCAACCGTGCTACGGTCCTTGCCAACCTTCACTGCGACGTCCTCTTGCTTCATGCCACATTCGTCAATCAGACGTTGATAACCGATCGCAACTTCAAGTGGGTTGAGATCCTCACGCTGAAGATTCTCCACAAGTGCGATCTCGAGCATCTGTGCATCAGATCCGACAGAGATAACGTATGCAGGAATCGCTGTCAACCCGGCAATCTTCGAAGCACGAAGTCGACGCTCACCGCTGATGAGTTCGTACTGATCAAAATGCTTACGGACGGTGATTGGCGTGATAACGCCATGCACGGCAATTGACTGCGCCAGCTCTTGCAATGCCCCTTCATCGAAGTGATGACGGGGCTGAACAGGATTGGTTGAAATGCGCTCAATATCAATAAGCGCAACACCTGTCACTTCGTCGGGTGTATCCGAGATTGGCTGCTGTGCAGAAGAATCAGGTCGGATAAGTTCCTTCGGGATCAGAGCTCCGATGCCCTTTCCGAGGCCATGACCTTGCTTCATTGTTGTGCCCCTTATTGCGCGACAGCGCCCGGAACGACGCCGTTACGTGTGAGGATTTCTGTTGCAAGTTCGAGGTAGTTCTGAGCACCGATACTTGATGCATCATAGAGCAAGGCCGGCTTACCGTGACTTGGTGCCTCGGAGAGGCGCACATTACGCGAGATCACCGTGCGACATGCCTTGTCTTCGAAGTGGCGGCGAACTTCTTCCACAACCTGGTTCGACAACCGCAAGCGTGAGTCGTACATCGTCAACAAGACACCTTCAATGTCGAGACGTGGGTTTGTTGTGCGACGGACGATCGAAATGGTGTTCAACAGCTGACCGAGACCCTCGAGTGCATAGAATTCGCACTGCACAGGAATCAGCACCGCATCAGCCGCTGTAAGTGAATTCAGTGTGAGCAGACCAAGCGATGGCGGACAATCGATAACGATGAAATCGTAGTCCTGACGAACGCTGTCGAGTACTTTGCGGAGCAAGTGCTCACGCTGCGGAACGTCGACCAATTCGATTTCCGCTCCGACAAGATTGATGTGCGAAGGAACCAGATCGAGAAACGGCATCTGGGTATGAACAATGACGTCGGCAATCGGGAGATTGTTGACGAGCACTTCGTAGACAGTCTTATCAAGCTGTGCAGTCTCAACACCGTATCCGTGCGAGGCATTAGCCTGCGGATCGATATCAACCAGCAACGTCTTTTGCTCAGCTGCAGCGAGTGAAGCAGCGAGATTGACGGCCGTCGTTGTTTTTCCAACGCCACCCTTCTGGTTGGCGACTGCGATAATCTTACCCATTCGAGGGGAACTCCTTAGGAACGATGCTTGTGGCTCAGGAGCCACGGTGATGAACTACGAAACTACGAAAGTCCGACCACGGCTGTACCATGTTTCATGGGCGTTCCACGCTATCGACCACCGGAGATCGAAAGACGGATATCAATGCCCACCTGCGATGTGGAAAACCCTGGATTTGCAGCCCCTTCGCTGAAGTTACCCTCGTACCGGAAGAAGGCGGAGGCTGTTACGCGGTTGCTAATCGTATACCGCGCACGTGGTTCGATGGTTATCTGCGTCGTGCCGTCAACGAGCGACCCATCGGGCCCCTTGTAGTCCAACACGTCATACTGTGCCCGCAGGTTACGCCGAACCTGCGTATTGAAACTGAACTCCATGTCGTTTTGGAGATCTAGGCCGAGGAACTTCAGCGAGACACCACGTCGGAGGTACGACGCTTGAATCTGTAGTTCGTGTGACGTTTCGCGCGAGATTGTGCTTCGTGCGGATGCATTCAGACCGTGGGTTGTTGTTACGTTATACCGCGCGGTAGCCGTTAGCAAACCGTTGAGTCGCCGCTCATCAAACGACATGTTCACGCCGATCATTGGGGTAAACCCTGCGCGAATCTGCTGCACTTCAACGACGCGGCCGTTGTCGTTGATTCGTGCATTCTCGGTATACGTTCCTTGGTAGGCATGCTCAATGAAGATGCGCTGTGCGAGACCCTTAAACGGACCGATCTTCTCGATACCATCCCAGCGCAACGTCCAGTTCAGTGATGGAAGGACACGACCAAGTTCCCCGTTGAACAGCGATAAAGCGCTAAAGCCATCGCGGAACGATTCGCCAAGTGCATCGAGAAGACGCAAGCTGCGACCAATCGTATCGACATCTGCTTCAATGACAGCCTTGCGCTCATTGTAGAGTCGAATCACCGATTCGACGTTATTCCCGAAGAGGCCGAACGGCATATCTGGGAAACTGATGAAGCTTCGCTCGAGCGTTTGTCGCTTATTGACGTTAGTGAACGTCGGCAGTCCATTCGCGTCAGTTACAACGCGCTGGTTGCGCGTATAGCCAAGATCGGTGCGCATGTTGAGGTCCAGCGTTGCACCAGGCCACAGCGGTCGATTGGTCTGGAACTGGAATGTCGAACGCTGGCTGTAATCATCCTGCATAACGGCATTGGCAGGTCGAAGTCCGGGTGTCGTCTCAAATCTGAAGAATGGGAACACAGGGCTACCCACCATCGAGATACCGCCGTGAGGATTTGAGACGAGTCCCAGCTGATATGCTGTGCTCGGACCCCAGATAGCGTCATTGCCGCGGAACGTGAGGCTTCGGGCCCACAGGTTGGTGAAACCTGTGCCACCGAGCACACCATTATTCACCGCAGTATTTGCTTGATTGAATGTAAACGTGAAGTTGTCAAATCCAAATAGCACTTCCTGCAGGACTGAGAGTACGTCGGCACTCCCTTTCTTCGCAGGACCGAATATCTCCGTGCCAATTTGACGCCAACGGAACACCGGACTCAATCGGAATGTGGATGTATACCGCGCGGTACGCACAACATCGCGTTGCTGTGGGTCAGGCTGCAGTGGATCCATCAAACCAAAGTTGACGTTGTACGAACCGGTTGTC
>VFQT010002162.1_pt1 | contig 20988 bp, 3 predicted proteins | sample 3512381 | NCBI WGS metagenome assembly VFQT01 (sample SAMN10412376, study PRJNA504923) | tailings metagenome | isolation source: Relicate 2 Philex TSF3 active mining site | place: Philippines: Tuba, Benguet | collected 2017-08-29
GCAAGGCCGCGGCGATCCAACCGAAGCTGCGGGACTCAAGCCGGAAGGGCAGCAGTTCGCGTTGCCGGATCGCTTGGGCTGACCACCACAGCAGCCCGGCCGCCAGCAGCGGTCCAAAGGCATGCCAGCGCACCGATTCGTCCAGGTTGCCGGTGAGGGCGGCACTGGTGGCGCGGGTGAGGAAGCAGGTGGGGCAGGGAATGCCGGTGAGTGCCCGAACAGGGCAGGACCATCCCGCGAGGCCGGGATGCAGACCTTTGACCCACAGATACCCCGTGAGGCTCGAAGGGAGGAGCCAGCCAGCTTTGCTTAGGCGTCGCAGGAAGCGATCCAGGCTGTTCAGCGATCGACCGAGCCCATGATCACGTCGATCGAGCCGAGGATCGCCATGATGTCGGCCACCTTCGCTCCCTTGAGGATGTGGGGAAGGATCTGCAGGTTGTTGAAATCGGCGGCGCGGATCTTGAAGCGCCAGGGAGTCACGTCGTCGTTCCCCTGGATGAACACGCCGATCTCGCCTTTGCCCGATTCCAGGCGGGTGTAGAGCTCGCCGCCAGGGATCTTGAAGGTGGGCGCCACCTTCTTGGCCACGATCTGATAATCGAAGCCGGCGAATTCGCTGGTTTTGCCCTCAGCCATGCGGCGGGCTTCCAGGTGCTCGGTGGGGCCGCCGGGGATCATCGCGCAGGCCTGGCGCAGGATCTTCAGCGATTGGCGCATCTCTTCCACCCGCACCCGGTAGCGGGCGAAGCAGTCGCCCTCCTTCGCCCAAGCCACATCCCAGTCGAAGTCGTCGTAGCACTCGTAGTGATCCACCTTGCGCAGATCCCAGGGCACGCCTGAGGCGCGCAGCATCGGGCCGGAGAGGCTCCAGTTGATCGCCTGCTCGCGCGTGATCACACCCAGCCCTTCAATCCGCTTGCGGAAGATCGGGTTGTTGGTGATCAGCTTTTCGTATTCGTCGATCTTGGGGCCGAACCAGTCGCAGAAGTCGAGACACTTCTCCAGCCAGCCGTAGGGAAGATCAGCGGCAACACCGCCGATGCGGAAGTAGTTGTTGTTGATCAGGCGCTGACCGGTGGCCGCTTCCCACAGGTCGTAGATCATCTCCCGCTCGCGGAAGATGTAGAAGAACGGCGTCTGGGCGCCCACGTCCGCCAGGAAGGGGCCAAGCCAGAGCAGGTGGTTGGCGATGCGGTTGAGCTCCAGCATCAGCACGCGGATGTAGCTGGCGCGCTTCGGCACCGGCACGTTGGCCAGGCGCTCGGGGGCGTTCACCACGATCGCCTCGTAGAACATGCCGGCCGCATAGTCCATGCGGCTCACGTAGGGCACGAACATCACGTTCGTGCGGTTCTCGGCGATCTTCTCCATGCCGCGGTGCAGGTAGCCGATCACCGGCTCGCAATCCACCACGTCCTCACCGTCGAGCGTCACCACGAGCCGCAGCACCCCGTGCATCGAGGGGTGGTGCGGCCCGAAGTTCACCACCATCGGCTCCGTGCGCGTTTCCAGCTGCGTCATGGGGCCGAGGGTGATGGGCTCTCTGGCGGGATCTTAGGAAGGAAGGGCCGCTGCTTCTGGCGCTGCGCTTGAGCGATCCGCAGGATTCCGCCACGTTTGATCACGTTCCGGTGTTGGCGGGGCCTGTGCTGGCTGGGTTTGCCGAGCTTGAGGGCTTGCTGGATCAACGCGGTGAGGGTGTGTTGATCGATTGCACCCTGGGCGGAGGGGGGCACAGCGCTCTTTTGCTGGAGGCCCATCCGCGCCTGCGCCTGATCGGCCTCGACCAAGACCCCACCGCCCGCGCCGCCGCCGCGGAGCGCCTGGCTCCCTTCGGTGATCGCGTACAGATCGTGGCCACGAACTTTGCGGCCTACACACCAGCGGAACCGGCCCTGGCGGTGCTGGCAGACCTGGGGGTGAGCAGCCCGCAGCTGGATGTGGCGGAGCGGGGCTTCAGCTTCCGCCTGGATGGTCCGCTCGACATGCGGATGAACCCCAGCGCCGGCGAAACCGCCGCGCAGCTGATCGAGCGCCTCGAGGAAACCGCGCTGGCGGATCTGATCTATGCCTACGGCGAGGAGCGCCTCTCTCGGCGCATCGCCCGGCGGATCAAGCACGATCTGGCGGAGCAGGGCCCCTACAGCGGCACCGCCGCGTTGGCCTATGCGGTGGCCGGCTGCTATCCGCCCAAGGCGCGGCGCGGCCGTATTCATCCCGCCACCCGTACCTTTCAGGCGCTGCGGATCGCCGTGAACGATGAGCTGGGGGTGCTGGATCACCTGCTCCAGGTGGGCCCCGATTGGATGCTGCCCGGCGGCCTCTTCGGGGTGATCAGCTTCCACTCTCTGGAAGATCGCCGCGTGAAAACGGCGTTTGTGAGCGATGAGCGCCTGCAGCGGATCACCCGCAAACCGGAAACGGCTGCGGAGGAGGAGCAACACTCCAACCCCCGCAGCCGTTCTGCCAAATGGCGCCTGGCGCGCCGCCGCTGAGCGAGCGCGGCCCGCCCGCGATCAGCCGTTGCTCAGGATGCCGGTGTGGTCCTGGCTGCCGAACAGCTGGCGGTAGGCGGCGGTGCTGATGCAGATCACCACCGGGAACACCACAAACAGCCCGCCGTAGCTGAAAAGGGCGGCCACGGCGTGGATCACGCTCTCCACGATCGCCAGCCACAGCACCACCCACCAGCTGGGGTTCAAGCCACTCACGCCGGCCTGGATGGTTTCCACAGGACGCTTCACCCCGAACAGCGAGAGCTGCAGCAGGAACTTCTGGCTGATCAGGAACCAGATGTAGAAGATGCCGAACACGATCACCGGAATCACGGTGAGAGCTGTGTTGAGGGCGTTGAGGCCTGTGCCGATCAAGGTGGCGATCACGCCCACCACAGCCAGCACGATGGCGAGCAGGATCGCTGAACCGAGCAGGCGGCCGGCGGCGGCTCCATCCCAGCGGGTGAAGTTGCGGAAGGAGGGGCGCTGGCCATCGAGGCTCATCCAGGCGCAGCGGGTGATGCCCACCACACCCCAGAGGCCCACGATCACGTAGCCAATCGCGCCCACCACCACGGCGATGCCGGCGGCCACGGGATGCAGCAGCGGCAGCTCACCGCTGTTGAGCCGCAGCAGGCCCGCCAGCAGCAGAGCGCCGAAGGGCACCAGGATCACGGTGACGAGCACCTGGAACAGCAGGAACGGCCAGGGAGCTCTGCAGAAGGCCTGCCAACCGTCTTCCACGGCGCGCAGCACCTGCAGCTTGTTGGTGCCGGGGGTCGGCAAAGTCATGATGAGCTACGGGAGATGCTTCAACCGTAGCGATTGCGGGTGTCAACGACTACCGCCTGAGAGGCGATTGAAGAATCAGAAGCGCCAGCGGAAGCCCCCGCCGTAGTTGATCGACTGAGTGCTGCCTGGAGACAGTTGACCAAGGGCGCCGCCATACAGGGTGACACGGTCACCGAGCTGTACATCCAACCCAAGCCCAACAGTCCACCACTGGGAGGGTGCGGGCGTACCTTCCACATCGAAGGAGGCGCCCGGCGCTGCCGTGAACTGGGCATTCATATTGCGTTGGGTGTTAGCCAGGTCGAAGGAGTAGCCGATGCCCAACCGGGGGATCCAGGTTGTGGACCCCTTCTTGATCGGCTGGCTGAACTCCACCCCAAAGCTGAGCGGAACGCTCGTGTAGGTCTCGCTGGCCACCTTGAGTGAGTAGGAGGCCTTGCCCGGTGATGGCACCGGATCGAGCGGGTTGCCAGGTTGCTGGAAGGCGGCTCCACTGGAACTGGTGGATTCACTGAAGCCCGGTTGCTTCAGTTGCAGCCAGCTGATTCCCAGTTTGGGTGTGAGGGAAGCGCGGCCGATTGGCACACGGTGGCTTACCCCCAGCTGAGCGGAGTAACCGGTTGCATTCACCGTGCTCTGCTCGGTGGCCGGGGCGCTGAGGCTGAGATTGCGCCGGATGTCTGCGCTGTAGCTGCCAGCTCCCAGCATGGCGGTGAGCCTGGTTTCGGGGCCGAGGGCCTGCTTGGCGTAGAGCATGCCGCTCCAGCCGGTGGTGACCCCTGAGGTGCCCAGCGAGGAGGCGGTAGTCCAGAGGTTGTCCCAGCGTGCGGCGGCGCCGACCAGGGTGCCGGGACGCACCAGGGCGTCAGCGCCGATGGTGGTGCCGAAGGCGGTGGTGTCGTAGGAGGCCTGATCCGAGCTGCCTTTTCCGGGGGTTGAAGCGTTGTAGCCACTCATCAGGGCCCAGCCGCGCCAGGTGCCGCAAGGGGCCACCGCAGGTGCCGGCTGTTGTTTCGGCTGATCTCCGAGCCCTGTGGGTTGGCGAGGAGCCTGCTGCTGTTCTGCCAGGCAGCGGGCTTCGGGGTTGAGGGCAACCTCATCGAGGTTGTTGTTGACGGCGATCTGGAAGTTTTGGGCGGCATCGATCGCCACCTGGCTGAAGGCGGTGAGTGCTTCACCGGAGAGTTGCCGGTAGGTGTCGTCCAGCTCCGACACGGTTTCGTCGTAGAAGACAAGAGCAGCCGTGGGTTCGAACTTGCTGGTGCTGCCTGCGGCCTGGATCTTGTTGATCGCCTTGCCCACTTGGGTGGAGTTGGGGCTGAGACCTTTCGGCGCGTAATCCACGCTGTAGTCGAAGGCCAGATCGCGGCCGCCTTCGATCAGGCGCATGGAGAAGTCGGCCACCGCAGAAATGGGGGCCACCAGCTCCAAGCCATCAAGGCTGATGCCCGCAGCGGTGTCGATGATCCCCTGGCTGGTGAAGCTGCCGGGTTTGGCCTGACCAACCTGGTTAGGCAGCAGCGTCACGGTGCCATCGATGGACGTGGCGGCGGCCGCATTCAGCTGATCGGTGACACCGCTGCGCAACACCAAGTCGGCTTCATAGTTGCCGGTGCTGGTCTGGATGTAGTCAGCCCAGATGTCGAGGTTTCCGAGGCGGTACGGACCATTGGGTGAGATGGTTCCTGCGTTCAACACGATCGACTGCTCATCGAGATCGATGAACTGAGCTTCGATGCGACCAGTTGGGGCGTTATAGAAGTCGGTGAGGGCTCCTGGGATGGCGACGTTGCCGGCGATGGTGCCGTAGTTGCGCACGTAGTCGTTGCCACCAACGCCCTCCAGGGCCATGGCGCGACCTTTGTCACCGGCAATGATCGAGCCGCGGTTGATCACCCGCTCCACCTGATCGGTGACCAGCACGATGGCCGCACCACCCGCTCCGCCCTCGATGGTGGCGCCTTCGGCGTTCTCCACCCGGAGGTTGCCGTGGGTGTCGTTGGCATTGGTGGATTTGGTGATGCCGATGCCGCCGATGCCGGTGGACTGGATCACACCGGTGTTGGTGACCACCACTTCACCCGCGCGGCTGCTGTCGCTGTCCGGTGCGCTGGAGACAGCGCTCACGGTGCCGTCCGGGTTCTGATAGAGGTAAGCGCCGCCGCTGGCGTTCTGGAACAGCAGGGCAACGGCGTTCTCGCCGCTGGCACTGATCACACCGTTGTTGTTCACCGCGATGTTGCCGCTGCGTCCGGTGGTGGCCCCGCTGCCGGAGCCGCTGTCACGCCTGACGCCGCCGAGCACGAAACCACCGCCACCAGCCAGGGTCTGCACCACCAGGGCGTGGGCCCCGCGGCCCGTGGTGCTGATGCGGCCGCTGTTGTCGATCCGGATCGAACCGGAGTTGGTGGCGGTGTTGGCGTTGCTCGCCAGGCTCACGCTGCCGCCGCTGGCGCCCGCCACGCCACCGCCGCCGCCGATGGTCTGCACCAACATGCCGAAGCTGTTGCTGCCCTGGGTTGCCACGGTGCCGCTGTTGGTCACCGTGATGTCACCGGCATCGGCGATGCCGGTGTTCGTGCTGCGGAAGGTTGTGCTGCTGCCGCCAAAGCTGTAGCCGCCGCCGCCGCCGATGTTCTGAAGCACCACCGCCGGAGCGTTGTCGGAGCTGGTCTGGATGGTTCCGGCGTTGCTGAAGTCAAGGCGCGCTGCGCTCTGGTTGCCATTGGACCCAGCGGCGCTGCCCAGGGTCACAGTCCCTAGGGCGGAGCTGCTGAAACCGCCGCCGCCGCCGATCGTCTGCAGCACCACCGCGGGGCTGGCTTCACCGGAGCTGATCAGCACCTGATCAGAGCCGATGCTGGCGGTGATGGCACCGCCGCGGCTGTCGCTGGCGATTCCGCCACCGCTGCTGCCGAGGCTGAGGCTGCCGCCCACCGCTGCGGTGGCGCCACCGCCACCACCAATGGTTTGTCCCAGCAGGACGGCGCCATTGCTGCCCGTGCTGGAGAGATTGCCGCTGATGGTGATGCTGAGCTCGCCGCCGCGACGGTCACCGTTGCCGCTGCCGCCGAGGTTGGTGTTGCCGCCCACGCTGCCCGTGATGCCGCCACCGCCACCGATCGTCTGGGCTGTGAGCGGAGCGGTGTTGGCGCCGCTGCTCAACAGATTGCTGTTCACCGTGATCGAGAGGCTGCCGCCGCGGCCGTCGGGCTCGAGGCCGGTGCCGTTGCCACCCATCTCAAGGGTGGTGCCGATGTTGCCGCCTCGGCCACCGCCACCGCCGATGGTCTGGGCGAGCAGGGCAGGTGCGTTGCTGCCGCCGGTGCTCACGTCGTAGAGGCTCACCACCGTTAGATCGCTGCCGCGGGAGCGGCCGGCGAACACACCACCGATCTGCGCGGAGCTGCTGGTGCTGCCGGCGAAACCGCCACCACCACCGATTGTTTGATAAACGAAACCGCTGGAGTTTTCACCGAGGGTGTAAACCTCGCTGAAGCTGTTGGTGGTGAAGCTGAGGCTGCCGCCGCTGCCACTGGCACCGCCGAATGAGCTGCCACCGCCCAGCAGCAGGCTGCCGGAGGCCACGGTGCCGGCAGGGAAGACAACACCGCCGCCGCCGCCGATGCTCTGGAGCAGGAATGCCGGCGCCGTATCGCCGTAGGTGGCTACCAGCCCGTTGCCCTTGTCGCTGCCGTTGAGGTTCAGGGTCACGGCACCACCATCGCCGCGGCCGCCATCGGCGCCGAGGGTCACCGAGCCGCTGGCATCGCCGGCACGGCCACCGCCCGCTCCCACGCTCTGGCCAAAGATGCCGATTGCGTAGTTGCCGCGGGTGACCACGCGGGCGGCATTGTTGATGGTGACGTTGCCGCCGTCGCTGCTGCTGAGCACCGCCGGATCGACGGCACCGCTGCGGCTCGCCCCCAGACGCAGGCTGCTGCTGCTGCTGCCCGCTAAGCCACCGCCGCCGCCGATGCTCTGGGCCAGGATGCCGTCGGCTTGATCGCCGTAGGTGTCCACCGTGGCGTTCTTGCCGCTCAGGGTCACCGTCACGTTGCCGGCACTGTGGCGTGCGCCGTCGATGGCACCCACCCGCACGCTGGTGCCGCCAAGGCTGGTGTAGCCACCACCGCCACCGATGCTCTGTGCCAGCACACCAATGCTCTGGGTGCCATTGGTGCTCAGAGCATCGCTGAAGCTGAGATTCACATCCGCCGCCTCGGAGATGGCGGCGTTGCTGCTGCCCAGGCTGATGGAGCTGGCCGTTGCGCCGGCTGTGCTGCCCACGTAGCCACCACCCCCAGCGATGCTCTGGGCAATCACCGCAGGCGAGTTGCGGCTCTGTTCCGGATCGATCACATCACCGGCTCTGTTGGCGCTGCTGTTGCCCGATGTGCCGCCGCTTCCGCCGGTTCCGATGGTGGATTGGCTGCTGTAGGTGATCGAACCGCTGTTGCTGTTGCCCTGGGGCGATCCGCCCAGGGCGATCGCGCCACCGCTGGCCGTGGCGAGGGCGCCGCCGCCGCCGATGCTCTGGAGAATCACACCGGGTGAGTTGATCCCCCGGGTCTGGATCGCATTGAGGGTGGTGAGGTTCAGGTCGCCGGAACGGCTAACGCCGGCCCCGTTGCTGCCGATCGTGACGCCAAGAGGGGAGCTGGCGATCAGACCACCACCACCGCCGATGCTCTGCAGCACCACGGCTGCGGAATTGTCGCCGTTGGTGATCAGTTGAGCGCGATTCACCGCCGTGATCGCGGCACCACTGCTGAAGCTGCCGGCTGACGTGGTGGTCCCCACGCTCAGGGAACCGCCGAGCGAACCCACCAGGCCACCGCCGCCGCCGATGCTCTGGAGCACGAGAGCGGGGGAGTCGCTGCCGTTGGTGGAGATCTGCTTGCTGCGACCGGTGTAGTTGAGGCTGCCGCCGCTGGCAGACATCGCCGCTGACAAACTGCCTCCTAGGCTGAGGTTGCCGCCCACGTTGGCCACCACACCGCCGCCACCGCCGATGCTCTGAAGGGTGACGCCGGGGGCGTTGTCACCGTTGGTCACCAGCTTGTAGCGCAGGGTCAAGTTGAGATCAGCACCGTCGGAGCGGCCAACGGTTTGACCGCCGAGGCGCACGTTGCCGGTGGTCACGCTGCCGATCCAGCCGCCGCCACCGCCGATGCTCTGGTGGATCACGCCGGCGGAGTATTGACCGGTGGTCTGGATCTTGCCTTTGTTGTTGGTGAGGGCCACCACACCACCGCTACCGGCCGTGCCGCTGCTGCCGCCGCCCAGGACCACCTCGCCGCTGGAGCTGCCGGTGCCAATCCCCACGACGCCACCACCGCCACCCACCGATTGGATCAGGTAGGCCGGTGCGTAGTCGCCGGAGGTGGCGATCAGGCCATTTTTGTTGTTGAGCAACACCGAGCCGCCATCGCCGGAGCCACCATCGGCACCGAGGGTGATGCTGCCGCTGGCGCTGGCCACCCGACCACCACCGGCGCCGACGCTCTGGGCCACCACACCGATGGAGTAGTTGCCGCTGGTGACGATCTTGGTGCCCTGGTTGCGCACGCTGACGTCGCTACCCGAGCCGTTGGCACCACCACTGGCACCCATCACCAGGCTGCTGCCGCTGGCTCCGGCTGTACCACCGCCGCCGCCGATGCTCTGAGCGATGACGCCTTCTGAGTTGTCGCCGCTCGTGAAGATGCGGCCGCGGTTCACCACGGTGACCGTGTTGGCGTTGCTGCCACGGCCGCCGCTCATGCCCAGGCTCATGCTGGTGCCGCTCTGGTTGGTGAAGCCGCCACCCCCGCCGATGCTCTGAGCGATCACCGCCGGGGATTCGTTGCCGCTGGTTTGCACCGTGCCGTCGTTGGCCAGGCTGACCGACACCGCTCCACTGTTGCCGAGCTGGTTGCCTGAGCCACCGAGGCGCACACTCGAACTGTTGCCGGTGCCGCTGCCTCCCACAAAACCGCCACCTCCGGCAATGCTCTGAGCCAGCACAGCCACAGCGCTCTCTCCGGCCGTCGCCACCGTGGAGGCGTTGGCAGTGGTCACGCTCACATCGCCGGCATTCGCCAGGCCATTAACGCTGCCCCCGAGGGTGACACTGCCCTGGTCGGTGTAGGCGATACCGCCGCCACCGGCGATCGATTGGGCGACGATGGCGGCGGCATTGCGACCCTGGGTGGTGATTAGCTCTCTGGTGGTCACCGTGACCGCGTCGCTGCTGCTGGTGCCGCTGCTGCTAGTGCCAAGTTGAAGGGTGTCGCCGCCCACCACACTGGCTGCGCCACCACCACCGCCGATGCTTTGGGCCAGCAGGGCAGACGCGTTGTTGCCCAGGGTGCGCAGCATGGCTTCGCTGGACACGGTGACGACGCCACCGGAGAGGTTGCCGTTGCCGCTGCCCTGGAGGTTGGCGTTGCCGTTGACGCTGGCCACCAGGCCGCCGCCGCCACCGATGCTCTGAACCACCAGTGCCGGTGACTCGTCACCCAGCGAGACCAGACCAACGGGGCTGCTGGCCACGGTCACCGTGATGTCAGCGGCACTGGCGTCGACGCTGCCAGTGCTGCTGTTGTTGCTCAGGCCAAGGCTGGCATTGCCGCCGGCGTTGGCGGCGCGGCCGCCGCCACCACCGATGCTCTGGATCAACACCACCGGTGCGTTGTTGCCCGTGGTTTGGAGGCTGCCGTTGAGATTCAGCTCAATCGCACCACCGGAGAGATTGCCGCTGCTGTTGATGGCGCCCAGCTGGATATCGCCCTGACTGTTGCCGCCATAACCACCACCACCGCCGATGCTCTGCAGCACGAGAGCAGGTGAGTTGTTGCCACTGGTGGCCACGTTGCTGTTGAGCAACGCGCTGACCGCGGCGGCGGAGCCGTCACGGAGCCCAGTGCTGCCCAGGGTTGAGGAGAGGGTGCTTTGCGCCAGTGACCAGCCGCCACCACCGCCGATGCTCTGAACCACCACTCCGGCAGCGTTCTCTCCGCTGGTGGCGATCACACCATCGCGATGGTCGAGTTGCACGCTGTTGCCGCTGGCGTTGCTGCCGCCGCTGGCGCCGAGGCTGAGGTTGGTGGTTGCAGCATTGTCGATCGCTTGAATGGCGCCGCCGCCGCCGCCGATGCTCTGGAGCAGCAGGGCCGGAGAACCGCTACCGGCGGTCGTGATCTGACCACTGCTGGTGAGCTCGAGGGCGCCAGCGCCGCTGTTGCTGCTATTGGTGCTGCCCAGCTGGTCGTTGCCGCTGGCGGTTGTGGCGCTGCTGGCCGCTATGCCACCGCCACCACCGATGCTCTGCAGGGTCATGCCTGCGGCGTTGTTGCCTGTGGTTTGAATCTGAGCGTTGTTCGTCACCGAGACGGCGCCGGCCTGAAGGTTGCTGCCCCCTGTGCTGCCGAGCTGCATAGAGAGGTTGCTGCTGTTGATGCCGGCTATGCCGCCACCGCCGCCGATGCTCTGGGCCACCAGGCCCGCGGCGTTGGTGCCGCTGGTGATCAGCACCCCGCTGTTGCGCACCGTGACGTTGCCGCCCTGTTGGCTACCGGCGCTGTCAGTACTGCCCAGGGTGACCTGGCCATTCACCGTTGCCACGATGCCGCCGCCGCCGCCGATGCTCTGGGCCAGCAGGGCCGGGGCATTGCTGCCGGCGGTTTGGATGCCAGGGGCAGTGTTCACCACGACCACAGTGCCGGCGTTCTGGGAACTGCCAGCGTCCAGAACACCGATGCTGCCGAGTTGAGCGGCACCGTTGATGGTCACCACCTTGCCGCCGCCCCCACCAATGCTCTGGGCGAGCAGGCCGAATGAGCTGTTGCCCTGGGTCACCAGCGCGGCGCTGTTGTTCACGGTGACCGTGCTTCCCTGCATGGACCCATTGCTTTGGTAGGCGCCCAGATGAGCCTGGCGCCCGCCATCACCAGCAAAGCCACCACCGCCCCCGAGCGACTGCACCAGCAGCGCGGAGGAGAAGTCGCCCAGGCTGGAGAGGATTGAGCTGTTGGTGACGCTCACGCTGCCGGCATTGCCCTGGCCTCCCTTGATGGAGCCCAGCAGCATCAGATCGTCGGATCCCTGCAACACGCTCCAGCCACCACCGCCACCGATGCTTTGCGCCAGCAGCACCGTGGCGGCGTTGCCCTGGGTGGCGAGGTAACGGGCCGAAGATTCAACGGTTACAGAGCTGGCATCACCCGAGCCGGCCTGGTTACTGAACTGTTGGGCCAGGAGGCTGAGCGCTTGGTTCAGCCCCGTGATGGTGCTGGAGTCCATCGCGTCAAAGGCCGCCTGGTCGGCCCGGATGTTGCCAATCATGGTGCGCCGCTGGTTGCCGTCCACCGGGGCTCCCTTGGCGCCAAGGATGAGGGTGGGGCTGGAGTTGTCGCTCACTTGGCCCACAAAGCCACCACCACCACCGATGCTCTGGGCCACCAGGGCCTGAGAGCCGCGGCCCTGGGTCTGCAGGATCGCCTTGTTGTTTACGCTCACGGTCACGCCCTGCTGGGTGCCGGTGCCGTAGCTGCCCATCAAGATCAGATCGGTGCCGCTGCTGGTGGTGGTGTAACCACCGCCGCCGCCGATGCTCTGGGCCAGAAGGGCCGGGGCATTGCTGCCCAGTGTGGTCACGGTGCCGCGGTTGGTCACCGTCACTGCAGCAGCGCTGTCGTTGGCGGAGCCAACGCTGCCCAGCAGCGCGAAGGAGGTGTCACCACTGAGGGGGCCTGTAGTACCGCCGCCGCCGCCGACGGAGTGAATCAGCAGACCGGGGGAGCTGTTGCCCGTGGTGGCGATCTGTGCTCGGTTCCGCACGCTGATACTGCCGCCCATGGCGAGTCCCGCCACGTTGCCGCCCATGGTGAGGTCGCCATCGATGCGGCCCACGTAGCCGCCGCCACCGCCGATGCTCTGCACCATCAGGGCCGGTGCCGCATTGCCCAGGGTCTGGATCGACTTGCCCCTGGAGTTCACCGTGACATTGCCAGCCTGGAGGTTGGCGTCACCCGCCAGAACCACAGAGCTGCCCATGTTGGCGCGCTCGAAGATCGAACCGAACACGGAACCACCACCGCCGCCAAGGGAGAGCACGGCTAAGCCACTGGCGTTTTCGCCGGCGGTGCTGATGCGGCCGGTGTTCTTCACGTTCACATCACCGCCGCTCAGGTCGCCCCGCAGGGCGATGTCGCTGACGCCATCTGGGCTTACACCATCGATCGCCCCCAGGGCCAGCCAGTCGGAATCAGCAGCGATCGAGCCACCACCACCACCGATGCTCTGAATGCGCAGAGCGTGGGAGTTGGCCCCCAGGGTCACCAGGTCGGCGCTGTTGGTCACTGTGATGTCGCCGCCGGGGGCATTGCTGCCGCCCTTCATGCCCACGCGGCCCTTGGCAGAGAGCACACCCTCCACGAAGCTCCAGCCGCCGCCGCCGCCCACGCTTTGAATCAGCAGCGCTGGGGAGTTGTCCCCGAGGCTGCTGACCGTTTGGCCGCTGTTCGTCACGGTGATATCTCCAGCTGCGGCGTCGTTGGTGTAGAAGCCGGAGAGATACATCTTTTCGGAGCTGTTGCCAGGGGCGAATTCCAGTGATGCGGTGTACCCACCACCGCCGCCGATGCTCTGGGCGAGCAGGGCAACGGATCCTTCGCCCTGGGTCTGAATTGAGGCGCTGTTGTTCACGGTCACGGAGCCAGCCCGGCTCTGCTGGCCGAACAGGCTGCCCATGAAGAACTTCTCGTTGCCCTCCGAGTTAGTGGCACCGCCGCCACCGGCGATGCTCTGGGCCAGCAGACCAGCGGAGAAGATGCCGCGGGTGAGCAGCTGGCCGCTGTTGGTGACGGTGATGTTGCCCGCATTGGCCACTGCGGGGCCATTCATCCCCATGGTGAGGGTGCCACCGGTGATATCTCCCGTCAGACCACCACCGCCAGCGATGCTCTGGGCCAGCAACGCCGGGGAATAGGCACCGGCGGTACTGATTTCGGCGGTGTTGGTGATCGTGATGTTGCCGGAATTGAGGATGAAACTGCTCCCCAGCGATGGAACAGTGGTGCTCGATGAGTAAGCGCCGCTGCCGAGTCGTCCCTCTTTGTTGTTTTCCAGGATGGTGCCGGTGAGGCCTCCGCCGCCACCGATGCTCTGGGCCACCAGGCCGCCGGCGTAGTCGCCGCTCGTGCTGATGAAGGCACCGGTGTTGGTGATGTTGATGTCGCCGGCGTTGGCAGTCAGTGATCCTTCAGAGCCGGTGAGACCAAGCTGCAGCTCACCTCGGATGTTGTTGGCCCGGCCACCACCGCCACCGATGCTCTGCACGAACAGGGCTGGCGAATCATTCGACAGGGTGGTGATGTTGCCGCTGTTGCGCAGGGTCACGCTGCCACCGGACGTGTCGCCGGTGCTGTCGGTGGCGCCCATGTTCAGGTTGCCGGCGGCATTGGCGATGACGCCTCCACCACCGCCGATGCTCTGAATGATGATGCCGCCGGAGCTGAGCCCTTTGCTCACCACCTCGGCGCTGTTCAGCACTGAGATCGATCCGGCTGAGTTATTGCCGGTTGCCCGGGTGGCTCCGACATCACTGGTGGAACCAGTGTCGGAATCCAGATAGGCCCAGCCACCGCCACCACCGATGCTCTGCACCAGCAGGGCACGGGCATAGTCGCCTTCGGTATAGAGCTGGGCACCGCTGTTGGCGATGTTGATATCGCCCGCAGCGCCGTTGTTCACGTCAGAGCCGCCGAGGGTGAGATCAAACACCCTCGGGCTGTTGCCAATGCGCCCAACGACGCCGCCGCCGCCGCCCACGCTTTGCACCAGCAGGGTGTCGGAGGCAGTGCCAGCACTTCTGAGCGCCGCACTGTTCACCACCGTGATCGACCCGCCGGCCACATTGCTGCTCTGGGTGCTGCCGAGGTTCACGGTTTCAGCGGCGTTTTCAGAGCCCTGGGTGGTGGCGGTGAAACCGCCGCCACCGCCGATGCTCTGCACCACGAGCAGAGGAGCGTTCACACCAAGGGAGGTCATGGCTCCGCTGTTGCTCACGCTCACGTTGCCGCCTGCTGCATCGCTGAGACGTGCCCCCCCCATGCCGATCCGGGTGCCGGTGACACGGCCCACAACGCCACCACCACCGCCGATGCTCTGGATCACGGCCGTGGGGGAATCGGCGCCGAGGCTCACCAGCTCGGAACTGCTGTTGAGACTGATGGTGCCGCCACCTGCTGCCTGCAGGTCGGTACCCCCGAGCTGAATCCCGCCGGCCGCTTCGCCCACCCGGCCGCCGCCGCCGCCGATGCTCTGCACGGTGAGCACCGGCGCTGTGTTGCCGTCGGTGCGGGCCACTGCACCGCTGAGGGTCACGCTGATGGAGCCGCCGCTGCTGCTGCCCCAGCCAGGCAGGCCTGTAGCGCCGAGATCGCTGAATCCATCTTTATCGCCACCTCCCACATTGCCGCCGCCGCCGCCGATGCTCTGGATGAACAGGGCTGGGGAGAAGTCTCCTTTGGTGTAGACCGAGCCGCTGTTGTTGAAGCTGATCGCGCCTGCATTGGCGCTGCCGGCCAGCAGCTCAGCACCGAGGTTGAGGCGGCCTGACGCTGCAGCGATCGTGCCGCCGCCGCCACCGATGCTCTGCGCGTTGATCCCCACCGAGGAGATTCCCTGGGTGTAGATGTTCGCAGCATTGGTGATCTCAAGGTTGCCGCCATTGGCGCTCGCATCCGCACCGATGGACCCCAGACGGGTTGCCGCTCGATTGGCCCCCTTGATCAGGGCATAGCCGCCGCCGCCGCCAATGCTCTGCACGTTCACGGCGGCGGAATAGTCGCCGAGTGTGGTGATCTGCCGGGCGCTGTTGCGCAGATTGATGGCCCCCCCATTGGATGAGAGGTTGCCCCTGGCACCGAAGAAGACGCTGTATTGCTCATCGCCATTCACCTCGGAGATGTAGCCGCCACCGCCGCCGATGCTCTGCACCAACAGGGCTGCGGAGCCTGTGCCTTCGGTTTGCAGGCTGCCGCTGTTGGTTACGTTGATCGCAGCGGCACTGGCATCGCCACTGCCGCTGCCGCCTAGGCGGATCAGATCGCCGCTGATGGTGGCGGACGATCCACCACCACCACCAACCGACTGCACCACCATCGCGGCTGCATTCAGTCCGGTGGTGGTGATCGTGGAGCGGCTACGGACCTGGACGGCCCCACCACTGGTGTTGCCGGTGTTGCTGCCGCCCAGGATCAGGTTGGCGCCGGCGGTGACCCCGGTGAAACCACCGCCGCCACCGATGCTCTGCACCAGGAGGCCAGTGCTATTGCGCCCCTGGGTGGCGATCGATTTGTAGTTGTTGGTGACCTGAATGGCACCAGCGCTGCTGCTCCCACCGGCCGCCGTGGTGCCGCCCAAGGTGGCGTTCCCCGACACATCGGACAGCCAGCCGCCGCCACCACCGATGCTTTGCACCATTACTGCTGGTGCTCCCGTGCCGTCGGTCTGTACCGCGCGGCCCTGGGTTTTGAGAGTGATGGTGCCACTGTTGCTGTTGGAGCTTTGGGTGCCGCTTTGGCCGAGCTGAGCGCTACCGCCCACCACATCACCCAGGCCGCCGCCGCCACCGATGCTCTGCACCACAACAGCCGGTGAGGCGTAGCCAGTGGTGTAGACGATGCCCGAGAGCTGCACCGTCAGAGGACCTCCGGAGAGGTTGCCGCTCACATTGCTGGCTCCGAGCGTCACGTTGCCCACGGCACTACCGGTGACACCACCGCCACCACCGATGCTCTGGATCACCACGCCGGCCGAGGAGGCCCCTGTGGTGTAGATGTTCGAGATGCTCCGCAGATTGACGGAGCCCCCAGTCATGCCGCCACCGCTTTCGCTGCCGATCTGGGCGTCGGGATTGCTACGCAGCAGCGACCAGCCACCACCACCGCCGATGCTCTGGGCCACCAAGGCGGGGGAGTAGCTGCCATTGGTGCGGATGAAGGGGGCTGTGTTGGTGATCGTCAGGTTGCCACCACTGGCCTGCTCCTGCCCCGTACCGGAGAGGGTCACGTCGTAGCTGTCGGTGTCGCTCGTTTCCGCGATGTAGCCGCCGCCACCACCAATGCTCTGTGCCACAAAGCCAGCCGAGCCGTAGCCCATCGTCTGGATGGCGCCACTGTTGTTAATGGTCACGCTGCCGCCACCGCTCTGCTGACCGGCTGTGCCGCCGAGACGGCTGAGGTCTCCGGCGGATTTGGCGGCTGCACCACCGCCGCCACCGATGCTCTGCACCAGCAGCGCAGAGGCATTGTTGCCCTCGGTGTAGATGGTGCCGGAGTTGATCACATTCACGGCCCCACCCATGGTCTCGCCGAGCGCGGAGCCGCCGAGCACCACCGCATTGCCCTCTGAGATCCCTGCGGTGCCGCCGCCGCCGCCGATGCTTTGCACCAAAATGGCTAAGCCGTTGATGCCGGCGGTGGCCACATTGGCGGTGTTGTTCACGCTCACGTTGCCGCCGGACAGGTAGCCGCTACCGCTGGCGCCCATGGTCACGTTGCCGGTCACAGCCGCTGCACGACCACCACCGCCACCCACGCTCTGGGCGTAGAAAGCCGGTGAGTTCTGGCCGCGTGTCACGAGGCTTTCACCCGTGTTGACGATGCTGATCTGGCCGCCCTGAGCGTTCGTGCCGGGGGCGATGTTGATGCTGCCGAGATTGGCGGAGCCGCTGACCAGCCCCACCACGCCACCGCCACCGCCGATGCTTTGGGCAATCAGCAGGGGGCTGCCGTTGGCGGTGGTCTCGAGAGAAGCGCTGTTGTTGAGGGTGATGTTGCCGCCGGCTTGACTACCACCGCTGTTGATCGAACCCAGCTGCACATTTCCGTTCACCGTGCCCACCTGGCCGCCACCGCCACCAATGCTCTGGAGGGTGATGGCGCCTGAATAGTCGCCCCTGGTCACGATGATGGCGCTGTTGTTCACCGTGATGGCACCGCCATTGGCCTGGGCCTGGCTGCCACTGATGCCGAGGCTGGCGTTGCCGCTGCGTACAGGACCCATGTAGCCGCCGCCGCCGCCAATGGTCTGAGCCAGGATCCCTGGGCTGTAGTTGCCTTCGGTGAGCAGGAAGGTGCTGCTGGAATTAATGGTGATCGCGCCGCCGTTGAGATTGGCGCTGCTGCTGGCGTTGGTGGCGCCGAGCACGGCGGACGTTCCGACTTGGGCGATGCGGCCCCCGCCGCCACCGATGCTCTGGGCGATCAAAGCGCCGGAGTAGGCCCCAAGCGTGATGATGTTGCCACTGTTGCTCAGGCTGATCGGCTGAGCCCCCTGGGCACCGGTGGCCGATGAGGAGCCGGCGATCGCGCTGCCGGAGATGCGGTTGATGCTGCCGCCGCCGCCGCCGATCGATTGGTACAGGATGCCCGGCGAGTAGATGGCACTGGATTGGAGGGTGCCGGTGTTAACCAGGTTTGTGACGCCGGATTGACCATTGCTGCCTGAGCTTTGGCTGCCCAGGACGGCATCGAGGTAGCCGCTGTTGGCGATGCCGCCACCGCCGCCGACGCTGGAGAGCACCACAGGGATCGAGTCTTCGCCGTAGGTGGCGATGGTGCCGCTGTTCACCAGGCTCACATTGCCGGCGTTGCCGCCGGCTCCACCACTGGCTCCGAAGTTCGCTGCTCCGTTGCCCGTGGTGGCGCGGCCGCCGCCGCCACCGACCGATTGGGCGAAGACGCCGATGGAGCTTGCGCCATAGGTGACGATCAGCCCGGAGTTGTTGATGTTGATTGAGCCGGCACTCCCGCCGGTGCCGCCACTGGCTCCCATGGTGAGGGTCGACTGGTTGGTGCCGGCATCCCCGCCACCGCCGCCCACCGATTGGGCAAACACCCCGACGGCGTTGTTGCCAAAGGTGCCAACACTGCCGCTGTTGGTGATGGTGATCGAGCCGGAGTTGCCGCCATCGCCACCACTGGCTCCGAATGTCAGTGCTACCGACGAGCTGCTGCTCACCGAACCGCCGCCACCTCCGACGCTCTGGGCATAGATGCCGTAGGCGGCATCGCCCTGGGTCACGATCACACCCCGGTTGGTCACCTTCACGGAGCCGGTATTACCGCCACTCCCGCCGCTGGCACCAACGCTGAGGGCTGCATTGCCTGTGTTGCTCGAGTTGCTGGCCAGAGCCATCGAAACGCGACCACCACCGCCGCCAACGCTCTGGGCAAACACGCCATGGGCCTGGGAGCCGAGCGTGTCGATGCGACCGCGGTTGGTCACTGTCACATTGCCGCCGTTGCCACCGGAGCCACCACTGCCCCCGAGCTGCAGGCTGCCGTTGAGGTTGTTGGAGGAGCTGGTGCTCGGGCTGGTGACGCTGCTTTCGCCACCACCACCGCCGACACTCTGGGCATAGATGCCCACGGAGTTGACACCGCTGGTGCTGATGCGGGCTCGATTGCTGACGCTCACGGAACCGCCGCTACCGCCACCGCCACCGGTGCCGCCCATGGTGCCGCTCAACGAGAAGCTTGACCCGTCGCCATTGCCCATGGCAGAACTGGCCTGACCACCACCGCCTCCCACGCTCTGGGCGTAGATCGCAGCTGAACTGTCACCGAAGGTGGCGAGCTGACCGCCATTCACGGTGACGTTCGCCTTGCCGGCGCTGCCGCCGTCTCCGCCGCTAGCCCCAAGGTTGAGCTGCAGGCTCACGCTGGCGTCCTGCACATCGTTCATCGTGCTCCCGGCAGCGCCGCCACCACCACCAATGCTCTGAGCCATCAGGCCGGGGGAGCTGTTCCCCGTCGTCTGAATGACCAGTTGCTTCAACTTGGCGGTCACGGAGCCGCCATTGCCACCACCACCACCAGCGCCGGGTGCACCCACGCTGCCGCCCAGGGAGTAGCTGCCGTTACCGCCGTTCGAGCTGTTGGTAACGCTCGATCCCTGGCCGCCACCACCACCAACGGATTGCAGCAGCATGGCCTGGCTGTTGTCACCCTCGGTAAATACCGTGAGGTTGCCGCTGCCCTTCTGATTGAGCTTCACCTTGCCGCCATTGGCACCTGAGCCGCCAGCACTGCCCATGCTGTAGCTGGCACCGGCGCTGTAGGTGGCATTGGCACCGGCGCCGGTATTGGTGACCGTGCCGGCCGCGCCGCCGCCACCGCCCACCGATTGCAGGAACACGCCGATCGACTGGTCGCCTGAGGTTTGGACGGTACCGGCCAGCTGAGCCGTGACAGCGCCGCCATAACCGCCCTTGCCGCCCGCACCAGCACTGCTGGCATTCAGCCCCATGCTGAAGGTGGCATTGGCTCCGCTGGCTCCTGCCGTGGCGTTGGAGGTGACGGAACCGCCCTGACCGCCGCCGCCGCCGATGGACTGGAGAAGGATGGCGTGGGAGATGTTTCCTGAGGTGAGGAAGGTGCCGTTGGCGTAGAGGGAGACGTTTGCAGCGCGAGCCCCGGAGCCACCGGCCCCGCCCATGGCGAAGGAAGCGGAGAGGTTGCCGGCGGCGGAAGCGGAGTTAACGGAGCCACCGGCACCGCCGCCGCCGCCGACGGACTGAAGGAAGACGCCGTGAGCGTTATCGCCGAAGGTTTGAACGGCGAGGGGAGCGATTTGGGAGGAGGAACCGAGGGAGACGGAGCCAGCGGAGCCACCGGAGCCACCGGAGCCGGAGAGGGAAGCGGAGGCGCCGAAGGAGAAGGAGGAGTTGGAAGCGGAGGTAGTGGCGTTGCCGGAGAGGATGGAACCGCCTTGACCGCCACCGCCGCCGATGGACTGGAGGAGGATGGCGTGAGCGCCAGTACCGGTTCCTGCGGCGAGGTTGCCGGTGATGACGGTGAGCTGAGAGGGAACGGAGAAGGAGACATCACCAGCGGAGCCGCCGCTGCCACCGGCACCACCCATGGCGAAGGAAGCGGAGGCTTGAAGGGAGGCGTTGCCACCGGAGCCGGCGGCATTGGTGACGGAGCCACCGGCGCCACCACCACCGCCGACGGACTGAGCGAAGAAGCCGATGGAGCCATCGCCTTTGGTTTGGATGTCACCGGCGATGGAGCCAAAGACATCACCGGCTGCACCGGCGTTGCCGCCGGAGCCGGAGAGGGAAGCGGAGGCGCCGAAGGAGAAGGAGGAATTAGCGGAGTCGGCGTTAGCGGAGGCGTTGGAGGTGACGGAACCGCCCTGACCGCCGCCGCCGCCGATGGACTGGAGAAGGATGGCGTGGGAGATGTTTCCTGAGGTGAGGAAGGTGCCGTTGGCGTAGAGGGAGACGTTTGCAGCGCGAGCCCCGGAGCCACCGGCCCCGCCCATGGCGAAGGAAGCGGAGAGGTTGCCGGCGGCGGAAGCGGAGTTAACGGAGCCACCGGCACCGCCGCCGCCGCCGACGGACTGAAGGAAGACGCCGTGAGCGTTATCGCCGAAGGTTTGAACGGCGAGGGGAGCGATTTGGGAGGAGGAACCGAGGGAGACGGAGCCAGCGGAGCCACCGGAGCCACCGGAGCCGGAGAGGGAAGCGGAGGCGCCGAAGGAGAAGGAGGAGTTGGAAGCGGAGGTAGTGGCGTTGCCGGAGAGGATGGAACCGCCTTGACCGCCACCGCCGCCGATGGACTGGAGGAGGATGGCGTGAGCGCCAGTACCGGTTCCTGCGGCGAGGTTGCCGGTGATGACGGTGAGCTGAGAGGGAACG
>VFQT010002163.1_pt1 | contig 20985 bp, 15 predicted proteins | sample 3512381 | NCBI WGS metagenome assembly VFQT01 (sample SAMN10412376, study PRJNA504923) | tailings metagenome | isolation source: Relicate 2 Philex TSF3 active mining site | place: Philippines: Tuba, Benguet | collected 2017-08-29
AGTCCCTGGACGGTCACAGGAAACGCCCCAAGCGGAGTCTGACTGCGCACTTTGATCTGGTTAAAACCGGTGACGGGCTGACTCAGAGTAATCTCCAGAAGTCGATTGTCCCCCTGCGCTGTGACATTCCATCCGACGACCGTTGTTCCGCCCTGCACTTCCAGAATTTCGCCGGGGCCCTGCAGCAGAATCTGCATCGACTTGAGTTCTCCCTGAAGCACCTGATAGTCGATCAGATGATCCTGCCGCAGCAATCCAGCCCCCAACTGAGATTCAATGCGGCCGGACGTGGAGAAGAACAGTTTCCCTTCGCCGGCCTGACGAGCAGACTTCCATTGCAGCTTTGCTCGCCCCGTCGCCGGGAGGAATCCAAGCCATGTGTCATTGTTCTTCAGTGGAACTACGGACTCCTGATCTCGCTGAAAATCCAGGTCCGCAGGAAGTCCATTCAGCGTCAGCGGCACCACGGCACTCGTTGCGACGGTGAAGTCCAGGTTTCGACTGTTGGCAGCGGGTTGCCCGAGTGTCGCAACAAAGTCCAGCGACAACGGGAACTCACCAGCCTTTGAAAACGACAACTTGTAAACCGGTACACCGTTCTCAACGACCAGTCGAAGACGATAGTTGGCGTCCGCAGGAAGTGCCCCCGGCGCTGCAGCTCCGGACAGAACGGTAATCTCGGCGTTCTCCACGGTGACGACTGCTTTGCCGCGATACTGGAACGCGACGGAGCTTCCGTTGGCGTGAACGGTACCGTTGAGACTCGTTTCGGCCAGTTCCACCGCGGCGGGGGTTGCTCCGCTGCGATTCACGGACAGTTTCAGCACACCGCCCGTGGTCGACTGAAAACGACTGGGCTTTCCAGTCGTCGCGGCCAACGTTTCGCTGACGGGAGCGAAACCGTTGGCTTCGATCACAGTGCCTTCGGCGCCAGGTGAGTACTGCAATGCGACACTGAGACTGAACCCAACGGCGTTGCCGGGTGTGAGATGCGTGAGTTCGATCACTTCGGGATTCTTCAGGTCCAGCCTCCGAGATCGAACCTTCACCTGCACCTTCAGTTCCGTAGTCTTTGGATTCACATTCAGGTCAAGAAACCGCGTGGCTCCTTCCTGTCGCACCGACCACGACTTGAGCTGTTCACCGACGACTTCCGTGACGGTATCCTGCCCTGCAAGTCCGAGGCTCAGTGTTGTCGCGTCTCCCTGAACGACCTTCAAAGTCAGGTCGATCGTTTGATCGATGTGCTCAGTTCCGATCTGAGCCGTCGCGTTACCAGTGGCCGTGAAGAACACAGGCGGCTTCGGAAGCTGCCCATGCGCTTCGACTACGATCGTGCCCGTTCCATCACCACCGATCGATGTGTTCACACTGGCGGCAGTTGGTTCCTGGGCGATCATCGAATGATTCAACAGCGCGACGATGCATAAGGCTCGGATAATGTTCATGGGATATCTCGATGGAGTCATTGTGCCGCCCCATTGGGGCTTGGTGTGTCTTTTGATATCTTACCTGGGGCGTTGCCCCAGGCTGTTTTGTTGATGCCCCGTTGGGGCGGAATCGCAGGTTTGTTTTTGTGAAATCAACGTTGGATGGACGTGCGTTTTCGGCCCAAAGGGCCAACAACATATCAGCCCGGGGCAACGCCCCGGGTTGGCAAACCAACATGTTATTGAGCCCTGAAGGGGCGACACAACATGCGCGGTTTTTCGATGTGCGAAACCAACGGGAAACGTCGTTGATTCAATAACATTGGTACCGGCTTCGATCTTCGATTGTGCCGCCCCGTTTGGGCTTGCTGCGTCTCTCTTTTCTCTCGGCACAAGGGGCCATCCGTTTGTGATCCATGTGTTTCGGCCCAAGGGGCCATCCATTTGTGATCCGCGCGCATAGGCCCAAAGGGCCAACAGTTTGTGATCCGCGCCTTTCGGCCCAACGGGCCAACAACATATCAGCCTGGGGCATCGCCCCAGGTTAGCAGACCAACGTATTGCGAAGCCCTGAAGGGGCGAGACAACACGCATTATGAAATTCGATTCCCCATCATGTGACCGTTAACGTGTGTGTCGATGTGCGTTGTTGTTTCGCCCCGTTGGGGCTCCAAATGTGTGGTGGGTCGTTGACCTGGGGCGTTGCCCCAGGCTGTTTTGTTGGTGCCCCTTTGGGGCGGAATCGCAGGTTTGTTTTTGTGAAATCAACGTTGGATTGATGTGCGTCGTGGCCCAAAGGGCCAACAACAAATCAGCCCGGGGCAACGCCCCGGGTTGGTGAACCACCGTATTAATTCGCCCTGAAGGGGCGACACAACATGGGTGATTTGATGGTGTGTGAATCGAACGTGAGACGTTATTGATTCGATGGCCATAGGTCTTGGTTTCGCATGGTAATTGTGCCGCCCCGTTGGGGCTTGTGTTTCATCCGATCCTTTACCCTGGGGCGTTGCCCCAGGCTGATATGTCGTTGCCCCGTTGGGGCGGAATCGCAGGTTGTCGTTGCCCCGTTGGGGCGGAATCGCAGGTTGTCGTTGTCCCGTTGGGGCGAAATTGCGGCACGGATTTTGTCCCACATGATTTGGCCCAACAGGTTCGGATCAACATCATCATTCAATCCCAGACATATCGTTCATCAAATTCCACTTCATGCTTTTGGAACAGCAAACGCAACTCATCCTGGAACGTCATTCGATGATGATGCTCGGCCTGGTTCGCGATGTACTCTTTCACGGCCGGCATATTGGATTGGCTCACGGAGAACCCCGCATAGCCGGCTTGCCATGTGAACAGTGCATTTCCAGTACCATCGTTTGTTTTCATCCATTTCGAACTGCTCTTCTTGACTTCCTCAACGACGTGCTTCAACGCACGGTTCTTCGACAATGAGAACAACGCGTGAACATGGTCGTCGAAGCCTCCGATGATGAGCGCCGGACTTTGGAGATTCGCGAAAATCCCTGCCTGATACGCCCACAAGCGTTCTTGAACGTCCGTTGGAATCCATCGCCTTCTTTCCTTAGTGCTGTACACGAGGTGAATCAGATTCTTGACCAATGATTGCGGCGTTGCTGGTTGCTCCTGTGTTGTCGTGTCATTGTGCCGCCCCGTTGGGGCTTGATGCGTCTGTTAATATCTCACCTGGGGCGGTGCCCCAGGCTGATTTGTTGATGCCCCTTTGGGGCGGAACCGCAGGTTGTGGTCGCCCCCGACGTGACGGAGTCGGAGGTTGTGGGGCCCATTTTTCGCGATAGAGTTGGTATTGGTGTGATTGGTCCTCCGTTTCAGTTGAATCGCAACATCAGTGTTCATCGAATTCGTCACGGCCCAACGGGCCATCCGTTTGTGATCCGTGCGATTCGGCCCAAAGGGCCAACCACAAACCAGCCTGGGGCATCGCCCCAGGTTAGCAGACCATCACGATGTTGAGCCCTGAAGGGGCGAGACAACATGGGTTTTGAAATTCGATTCCCCATCATGTGACCGTTAACGTGTGTGTCGATGTGCGTTGTTGTTTCGCCCCGTTGGGGCTCCAAATGTGTGGTGGGTCGTTGACCTGGGGCGTTGCCCCAGGCTGATTTGTTGATGCCCCTTTGGGGCGGAATCGCAGGTTGTCACTGCCCCGTTGGGGCGGAATCGCAATTCGTCACTCGGAGAGTGACGGCTACGTTGGCTACTTCGCCTCCAGCTGTCGAGCTTGTTCGATCATGGCCTTCAACTGCTGGATTCGAAGGTGGCTTTGCACATGAGATGGGATTCCGTCGATCAGGCGAGACAACGTTTGAAGATCGACCGTTTCTCCCAACGTTTCGCCTTTGAGCTTTGCTGCGAGCATTGCGGCGGCGGTGGCGATGCGGAGTGACGGTGTTGCCTGGTCGGGGCGAGCGGCATCGGGTTCGTACGGAATGGGCCAGCGATGTTCGACCATTTCTCCCGTCGATAAATCTCGAAACCGCACGGACACGGAACCCACGTCGCCTTCACCATCGGGTCTGGCTTCAAACTGATACATCGCGACACCCGCTTCGGCCGCGGCCATTTCGGCAGCGTCGACGGCGTCGTTGCGAAAATCTTCCTGTTTCAAAAGATGCTTCTCAAAGCCCAGCAGTTTGTACTGACCGACTCGCTTTGGATTGAATTCCACCTGCACCTTGACGTTGCTGGCCGATGGTCGCAGAGCCCCGGCGATTTGCTGGACGAAGCTGTCGTCCGCATCCTCCTGTGAATCCATGAGGTAGTAGCGACCGTCGCCTTTGCGAGTCAGGGCTTCCAGGACTTCATCATTCAAGCCATCTGCGCTGATGCCGGCTGCGTCGAATGCGATCCCGGATTCTCGCATGGATTCGACCATACGTGACAGGCTTTCCGGATTGGCATTGCCCAGGTTCACGGCTCCGTCAGTCAGCAGCACGATGCGATGCTGAGCACCCGGCGTTTTGTGGGACGCTGTTTTTTCGAAGGCCAGCTGCAGAGCCGCTTCGATGTTCGTGCCGCCTTCGCTGGGAAGCTGTTCCACCAGCTGCACGAGTTTCCCGGCCTCGGTGCCGCTGATGTTCTCCGCAAGCAGTCGGGGCTGTCGTGAAAAGCTGATGAGCGTGACTTGATCGATGGGCGTTAGCTGCTGCGAAAGCAAAGAAAACGCCTTGCGGACTGTGGCCTGACGATCTGCTCGTTCCATCGACCCTGAATTATCCAGAACAAACGTCAGTCGCAAAGGAGTGTTCGCAGCACGACCTTCGGCTGAGGTTCTCATGGAAACTCGCAGAACATTTCGCTGCTGCAGGAACGGATGAATGCCCTGTTCGACCGCACAGGAGACTCGCTCGTTCTTACCTGGCAGCGGATCGCCGTAGTCGAACGCGTTAACGAATTCTTCAATGCGGATCTTCGAAGCCTCGGGCCATTCTCCCTTCGCCAGTGCCGCAGCAGCGAGCTTGAATGAGACATCACTGACATGCAGGGAGAACGTCGAGAACGCCTCGACGGCAGCATTGGTTTCATTCAGCCCGGCTGGTGGAGCCATCGGAGCAGAGACACCTTTTCTTTCATCATTGGACACACGTGCCGGAGCTGGTTTTGCTGCTCGAGACCGAACTGAACTGGGTTCACTGCCGCGTCGAAACACGCCTTCCAGTTCCTCTCCGGATTTTCGGACTTCCTCAACGACCTCACCGTCAGACTCGTCCTTCACGAACTTAGGCTCTGGCGGCTCGATCACTGAAATTCTGTTTGACTCTGACTTTGCAGTTCCTCCCAGGGTATTGTCCGCCTCGATGACAAGTCCTTGCTCCGATCTTCTTCCTTCATCCAACACTTCCTCGACCGGTTCTTGCGAGGTCGGAGACGGCCATGTACCTGCTGCCCTTCTCGGTTGTGGCAATTCGAAGTCATCAATCGTCTGAAAGCGATGCCCCATATAGACATCTCGCTGTTTGCCTTCTGCCTCATTCTTTGGCTCTGCGGGTTTGTTGCTTTCAGCCTCTGTGCTGAGGTGTTCGAACATCAGTGTGGAAGACGTGCCGTCGGAGTTGCTGGATTTGTTGTCTTTTTCCGCATCTTTCTTGCTGGGGCGTGCGGCGAGGGCATCAGAATTTTCATCGGCATCCATTGTTGCCCGAAGGAAGCTGTCCTGTTTGCGTTCCCGAAGTGATTCATTAAGTTCAATCTGCTCCTTCAATTTGGCCTTTTCGAGCAAAATTCTGTCCCGCAACTCCCGGGATTCATCCTGTTGCCCCTTGCCGCCCATCGCTCCGTCTTGCTTATCACTTTCCGCCAACACACGAGGTTCCGAGGGACTTCCTGGAACAAATTGTTCCAGTGTTTCCGCCATGTCTGACTCTGAATCAGACCAATTCCGGGCACCACCACTTCGCTTTGCGCCATCCTCGCTTTGAGGGATGCTCGCGTCTCCCAAGTCGCCACCTCGGCTCAATCGACCGCCGCCACCTCCCGGTCCGCCACCAGCACCGCCAGCCGCCACGCCAGGCTGACCGTCAAGAACACGAACAACAGGAGCATCTGATGACGCATTCAACTTCGCACGACCAGACTCATCGACTATCGAGAGCTCGACCGGTGAATCATCAGTCGGCGATTGGGCGGCCTGTTCTTTCCTGCCGTCGACAGCATAGCCCTTGCCAGTCAGCTGAAGATCATCAATCACCGCTGGGGCTGTTACCAAACCAGGCATCGCCGGTTCCGGCGAAGTGGGCGTTGACTCGGGTGCCGAAGCGATTGTATTGCCTTGTACTGTGAGACCCGAAGTTGAAGCATCAAGGTCAGCAATGATTGCTTCGACCTTCGAAACATCCGATTGCCTTCCTTGAAGAATCGGGTCTGCTGAATCCCGCACATCCAGACGAGCCGAGAGCTGGCGGGTCGTCTCAGAGTATCTGAGCGCCAATGCATCGCTAGCACTCAACGCCTGCTGCATTTCGGCCAATGCGGAAGATGATCGTTGCGTGCTTTCGGCCAGCGAGGCGACTGGTAAGTTCTTCTTTTTGCTCGCAACGCCATCCCCGCCGCCATCCCCGCCGCCATCACGTCCAAAGGCATCCGCAAAGTCCTCTGAATTGTGCACCGCCATCCCAAATTGTCTCAATGGGTTGATGAGTGTCTCCTGTCGCTGAACACGGTCCAGAAGCGCGGTCCACCCAATAAGGCCAAAAAGGCTGGCCACACAAATTCCAGCCGCAATTCTTGCTCGTGTTCTTCGAAACCGACGCTGCACGGAATTCAGGACCGGCTCGAGAGACCCTGCCAGCATCCTGCGCAAACCTCTGGCTTTGTTCGCAACCTCGCCATCAGTTCCTCCGGCAGCTAGCGGAACGAAAGCAGTATCACCACCGACCGGCTTCGGGACAGAATCGGCCGCTTCCATAACGCCTGCTTCACCGCGAATCGCAGCCCTCACTGCATTGCGTCGCTCGGCAGGCAACTTCCATTCTGCTTCTGGCGTTTCCAGTTCTCCGGTGCTGACGTGCTTGAGGTTTCCGTGAATCTGCTCCACCTGAAGCTTGAATGCCGCAAGCTCCGGACGCAGAGCAACCAGGCGGTTCAGTTCTTCGGCTTCGAAGTCGGACGCTTCGCCCAGCACAAGAGCCACGATGCGGGCTTCGAGTTCCGGTTCGATCGGAATGTTGTGAAGTTCTTCAGTCATGACTCTTCACCAAATCCAAGCAATCGCAGCCGCGCCGCCAGCCCTTTGAGAATATGATGTAAACGATATCCCACGTTGCCGATGTTCAGCCCCGTCTTCTGACTGATGTCCCGATACTTCAGGTCGTTGAAGTACTTGAGCTTCACAAGTTCCTGATCGTCCTGATCCAGCTCGTCCACAAACTGCCGAAGGGCACTGAGTGCTTCCATGCGAGCGATCGCGGCTTCAGGAGGATCATCCTCGGAGGCAACCGCCGATGTCTCTTCGACCGCTTCACCAGTGTCCCCCAGAACCTCCCGCTGATGATCACGCAGATGATTAAAGGCACGGTTCCGCACACTGCGGTACAGCCAGGCTCTGGGAGCGTCCACGTCTTTCCATCGCTCATGCAGCTGCAGAAAGACTTCCTGAACAATCTCCTCCGCCACCGCCCGGCGACGGACGAGCGAAAACGCATAATGCAGCAGAGGCGTCTCTTCAGACTCGAACAACGACTGAAGCGTGAGCTGACTCACGCCCGGAGCAACAGGTTCGCTGGCTCGGATAGTCGTTTCCAAGATCAATCTCGATGGTGGCGAATGGCACGTTCGAATCACGACGAGTTCATCCTCTCAGAAGACAAGACCCGCCAGTGCGAAGTTTCTTAGGCGAAATTCTTCTTTTTCGCCAAAATGATGGGCTGCCTGAGAGAAATGTCGAGTTTCAGCCTTCTTCCGGAAGTCCAAAAACCTGACGAAGGAGACGGCGTTCCGGTTTGATCAGTTCCACAAATTCGGCCTCTTTGCCGCTGATCAGGTAACGAATGCCGCAGCGAAACAGTCGCAGAGGGATCTCGAACTCCCGACGGCCGATCACGCTCTGTTGAACGGCTGACACATAGCTTTCCAGGACCGTCGCGGTGATCCGTCGTGCATCCAGTTTGGCCAGCGATCTGACGAGGCCATCGGCCAGATGAGAAATCGGTTTCACGCCAATCGGTACTCCGGCGAGGGGCTGTTTCGACCGGGCACTGTGATAAAGACCGACCAGTGCTTCGATTCCGGACTACCGCCCCCGAAGAACCGTTTGCCCGTCCAAAAACTGCATTAGAGGTTACGAACCTGTCGCCGCACCTGAAGCCGATAAGACAGTTACGCAGGTGGGCTGGGGAACAAGTTTGACAAAGGGGTCATTTGTGCCCCGCAGTACAGACATTTTGCCCGCTTTGGCGCGTTTGAACGATCACACGCCGGGCATTGGCGAGGTTTAAGCATCGGACGGAACTTCCCATCCAGATGCCCATCGCGAAGGTCAATTTCCACCAGCTTGTCTTCGATCTGCTTTTCAGTGTTTCCCAGCTGGTCACGCAGGATTTCAGCCATCGCCATCAGAGCACAGCATCACACGCACCTTCAGATGATCACCGGTTAATTCGCCTTCTTCAAATACGCAGCCACCAGAACAATCACGGTGCCGTTCACTTTGCCTTCGACATGTTTGGGATTCGACGTCAGCTGAATATTCTTGACCAATGTCCCGCGTTTTGCCGTGAAGCCACCGCCTTTCACCACGAGGTCTTTGATCAAGGTGACGCTGTCTCCGGTCTGAAGTGCGTTCCCGTTGCTGTCGACGGTCGGGACAGGTTTGTCATCTTCCTCAGCCGCTTCAGAAAGCCCGGACTGAGCCCACAGCAGAGTGGGCTCATCAAGGTACACCGTCTCCAGAAGTTCCTGCGCCCACGACTCACCGGTCAACCGATTCAGCATGCGCCAGGCGACGACCTGCACGGCCGGCACCTGACTCCAGATGCTCTCATTCAGACAGCGCCAGTGAGTCACGTCCAGTGCATCGGTACTCTCGATCTGAGTCCTGCAGGTGCCACAGATCATGACGCAGTGATCGGCGCTTCCGTCGTTGTTTGGCGGCACAGGAAACACTTCCAGTCCCTCCGCTGAGCCACAAAGTTCGCACGCAGAACCACAGCGTTGTGCCAGAATGGATTCGACAGACATGACAATGCACCAGCAAGTGGGAAAAAGGCCGGAACGACGGCAAAACACGCGGCAGGAAGTTATGCGAAACTCTTTGCAAAACCGATTGGACGGCAAAAATTCACCGAATGCCGGAAAGAGATGGCTGCTGCTTCTTCCCTACTGAACCTGTACTAACCCGCATGGACCAGCCTTCTTCAGCGCGGCTGAGGTTCTTTCAGAGCACTTCGAATAAGCTCCTTCAATTCGGAATTGAACCGGTTTGCATCCAGAGCGTCTTTGAGAATCGTGTCGATTTCCGACACATGCTCAGGGGCCTTTGTCGCAACGGACTTTTCGAACTCCAGAACAGCAACAAGTCCGGTTCTGGAGTCAGGCGACAGTCGAGCCAGCAGTTGCTGAGCCACGCCGCAGCCTTCTGCAAGCGTGCCTTCCATCGGATCGACGGCCCATTTCGAATGGAGAAGAAGCAGTCGAGCCAGGAGTCCGTTGGTCGATGCACTCGCTGCTTCTGACTGAGTGGCCACAAGAGGCCCCAGAACTTCAATGACCTTTTTATGACGTCCCAGCCGAACATCAACTTCTGTCATCTTCAGGAGACACTCGAGAGTCAGTGGATGGCTGGACCCGGCGATTGATTTGGCTCTGGTGGCGGCTTCTTCAAACCGATCTGCAGCCTCCTCCAGTTGCCCAAGTACCTCCAGGCATTCTCCCAGTTGCAATGTCGGTTCAACCGCTACCAGGGGGAACATTCCGTCCGGTGTATTGCTGCACAGAGCACGACAAATCGGCAGAGCCTTTTCGGCCCGTCCACTGGAATACATCATTCGGCATTCCAGCATTCGACCCCGAAACGGACCGATCGTGTCTGCGGGATCCTGAGCCTGCAACTGACGCATCGTTTCCAGCTGTTTCTCGGCTGCGTTCAAATCCCCCGAATTGAATAACATCTCTGTCAGCTTGAAGGACACATGACTTCGTTGGGCTGCTGAAAATGCCGTGTTGGCGACCAGATCCTGCATCAGTGACACGGCTCGCTCCGGATCACTTGGAGCAACCAACACAGCGAGGTCACGCTGGATATGAAGGCGACGTTCATCACCCGCATCGAGGAACAACTGACTGTCCTTCATCAGTTCTTCGAACAGCGAAATTGCCACATTATCTTTTGCAAGCCCCTGTAATGTGCGAGCGAGCGCAAGCTTCAGCCGAAATTGGCGCTGGTGTGACAATCCTGCCATCAGTTCCTTATCACCCAGGATCCGTATGGTGAGTTCCGTCGTCGAAATCACACGTTGATTCAAACGAGGATCGGCCGCCTGGATAATTCGCACAAGATTGTCGGCCAGAAGACTGCTCTCTTTTGCTTCTGCGTCCGCTTTCTGCTGTGCCTCCCGGGCTTTCTCCGCTTCATCCCTGGCCTTTCGGGATTCCTGATTCGCCGTTATCGCTGCGTTTGTTGCATCATCGGCATAGCTCATCGCCATAAGAGCAGCTACGGACGTCGCCACGATGCCGGTTACAAGAATGACCGCGGCTGAGAGCATTGCTGTTGCCAGCGAACGATTCCGCTTTGCCCAGCGTGCGACGGAGCCGGCGATACTGACAGGCCGAGCAAGCACCGGATAGCCATCCAAAAAGCGCTGCAGATCATCCGCCAGCTCTGAAGCATCCCGATATCGCCGGGCTGGTTCCTTCTCCAGGCATTTCAGGCAGATCGTTTCGATGTCCCGCGAAATCTCGGAGCGAAGTTCGCTGGGGGAAACTGGTATCTGATTGCGAATCTGTTCAATCAGCTCCAGTGGACTGCTTCCGGCAAAGGGCGGACGCCCCGTCAGTAACTCATACAGCGTCGCTCCGAGACCATAGACGTCTGTTGAAGGAGTCAGCTCCGCCCTCTGTCCGGCAGCCTGCTCCGGCGACATGTACAGAAACGTACCTTCAATTCCGGACGAAACGGTCAGGTCAGCAGAAAGAAGTCGTGCGAGTCCAAAATCAGTAACTCGCACATCTGCCGTTTCGAGCCATTTCGTTGATGAATCGTCTGTCGCCACCTCGCGAATCAGAATGTTGGCGGGATTGAGATCGCAATGAACAATCTGAATCTCATGAGCAGCGCCGACTGCCCGACAGACTTTGACCAGAAGACTTGCGGCTGTTCGAGCATCCAGCGGACGCCCTCGCAGCACACTTCGCAGCGAACCGCCCGGAACATATTCCATCGCCATCCAGCATTGCTGCTGCATCGTCCCGACAGAATAGATTTGCACGATCTGCGGATGGCTGATCTTTGCCAGAGTCGTGGACTCACGCTCAAGACGCTGAGTCACATTCTTCGCGTGAACGTCCAGAATCTTGATAGCCGCCTGTCGATCAAGTGTCAGATCCTTCGCCAGGTAGACTCGCCCTGCCCCGCCCCGGCCCAGCAGACTCAGCAGCTGAAATCCGGGTGGCGACGGTGGAAGCGCGGCATCAGTGGACTGATTCGGAGGATAGGTTTCACTGACGGCCGCAGGCCTGGTTTCGGCGGCGGGACGCAGTGAAGCATGCACTTCCCATTGAACCTTCAGCTCTTCTGCCAGATGGGGAAACCGCTCGACAAGGCTCTGCAGAGTTACAGTTTCTTCAGCCTGTTCCCTGAGGAGCACTTCGGAGTAAATCACATCCAGCTGATCTTCCGGCGTCCATTTCATGTCAGCGTGAAGACGAAGGATCTCTTCAGCAAACAGACGCTTGCCCCGCATCCAGTCCAGATGGTGAGTTTCCAGAATCTGTGCAACTCGATCGGAAGAGCTCATGAGTTTTCGTCCAGCCCCAGTTCTGAAGAGAGACGTTTAATGGTGCGTTCGTGACGTTTCCGCACGGCTTCCGGAGTTGTTCCGGTTTGCTCGGCAATCGCCGGCCAGTCGAAGCCTTCTTTGCGAAGTTCGATGATCTGTTTCTCTTCCGGACTCAGACAGTCGTTGACCATCTGCTGGATCTCCCTGTGAGCCACATCAAGTTCCGGATCAGACTCATCAGCCGCTCGAAATCTTTCTTCACTGTCGCCAAGCTCTTCAATCTCAACATGCCCGCCGCGTTTCATGGCGGCGACACGTCGTACCTGATCAGCGACCTTATGAGTCGTCATCGTCAGCAGAAGTGAAACGAGTTCTCCGGGCGAACGCACTTCCAGGTCACCGGAGCGAAGTCGCACGAAGAAACTTCGCATCACAGACTGACGAACGTCTTCCGAATCCATCAGACGACGAAGGCGAGAATGCATGAAGCGAACTCGTGCCGCGCGACGGACGGCTGCTTCATACCTGGTGAAAAACACCATTTCGGCGGCAGTGTCTCCATTCTGAATCCGGACGATAAGGTCCACGAAACTGTCTTCTGCGTCCATAAATTCCTCCGGAGAATTGAGACCCGGAGATTGTAGATTGGCCATTGAAACCACGAAAGCACCGGTGAAGATCGCAGTGAGCACGGAACCCGGACAGGAAACTTCGGAATTTGGCCAGACAGAATCGTCCGGCTGCCTGCTGCGTCGAAAAATCGAGTCTTTCTGTGTGTTTCCGTGACGGCGGATCGAAAATCGAAAGAAATTTGTCCGAAGTGGTCACGCAGTGCGATTCCTGATTGTCAGCTCAAACTTACCTCAATCAGGAGTTTATCAATGTCCGGCTTTTCAACTCTCTCACGACTGCTGCAGCGTTCCATCCCGGCAGTGTGTCTTGCTGCGACGATGGCGGAATCTGGAAACGTGTTTGCTCAGGAACGTACCTTCAGTGAACTGATCGAACTGGCCGCACCCGTCGAACAGCCGGTGGCTCAGGAGCCCATCCCATCGGCCGTAACACGCGATGGTGAGCTGAGCGAACGAGAGAAGAACCAATCGCCGGAAGACAGCTTCGGCATGGCAAAAATTCTGGCTGAACACGGAATGCACGACGTGGCGATTCAGCAGTTCTTTCTGGGTCTGAATAAGTCCTCGTATTCAGCCTCAGCAAAGCCAATACTCGCAGATGCGATGTTCGGTCTGGCCGGCAGTTACGCAGCAAGCAAGCGTCCGGAAATGTCTCTGCAAACACTGCTTCTGATGCACAGTCATCATCCTGATCGTCGAGACGCATGGCAACTGCGAGCGCGCGTGCATCAAAGTCTCGGGCAGCATCGTGCAGAACGAGAAGCCCTGATTCACTGTATGGAACTTAGTCCGGACGACTGGACCGCGAGACTGGCTCTGGCGAAGGCCTATGTCCATTCGCCTGCGTGTTCGTCTGACGATGCGAAGCTTGTGATCGCGATGCTCGCACCATTTCTCGAATCCGCAGATCCGGTGGCAGACAATATGGAATTCTGCGAAACACTGGCGCGGGCTGGCTCAATCGCTGAAATCGGCGAGCTCGCAAAAGCCGCAATTGAGCGAGCCCTCGTGGTTGCCCCGATGGAAAGTCATCCTCGTCTGCAGCGGTTGCAGCAACAGATTGAAAAGGGACAAAGCCTCAAAGCACCAGTGGAATGGCACCAGGACGAACGACGTCCTTCAGAACTCACAGAACATCTGCAGGGTACGGTTCTTGAGGTTCATCTGGAAGGCCGCGTGCGACTCGTTCCAAATGATCGCGAGCGACCTGTGCAGGAATACCCGGTCGTTCGCGATATGCAGGCTGTCGTCGTTGGTGGTTATGGCGAGCTGCTTGTCAGTGCGAATCTCATGGAACTCCCGAAGAAGGACTTTCCGGAATATCAGGTCGATTGGGTCAAAGCTCCGAAAATGACGCTGGCACGATGGAACACAAAGACCGGCAAACTGGAATACGCCGGCGATGCGTTCCTGCATGCCGTTGATGAAGCCATGGGCCTCGGACTGCTGTGTCTTGCCGAGAATTCGGACATGGATCCACTGACGGGAGTGAAAGGGCTGCAGACAGCGAGAATTGCTGCGGACTACTACCTTGCCAGTCCCCCCGCGAATGCTCAGTACCATTATCTCCAGCCTCTTTCGGCGACGAATGAGCCCCAGATGTACAGCCTGTCGGAAGAGGCGCTTCTGCTTCAGCTTCACAACAATCTTGTGCCAGTCGGAACTCCCATCTTCAACAGCTTTGGCGAAATCGTCGCGGTGGTTCACCAGAAGCGGGCAAGACCCTCTGATCCGGCCAGCGAACAGAAGCTGGCTCTGAAAATCCCTTCAGACTGCAGTTACGCTTATGCCTGTCTGGCAGCCTATGAAAAAATCCCCCGTCGACCATTCCCGTTTCAATGGCGACTGGTCCCGCTTCCACAGGACATGCAGAACGGCGATCACACCCTCGGCATGGAGGTAACCAGCGCCGAGGCATGCACGAATCTGCAAGTCGGAGATGTCATCACAGAAATCAACAGCATCCCGTTAAACGAAACGATTGACTTCGATCTGTTTCAGAATCTCCTTCACGATCTTCAGACGGAAGACCTGACCCTGAAGCTCACCAGTGGACGTCTGGTGACAGAGCCTCTTGCCCGAAATGCTGTGCCGGACTCCACTCAGACCGCCAGCAAGCCCGTTGTTCCATCGGTTGATGAGAGTCCTGAGAATCCTGGGACAGAAACAACTGAGGTCCCGGCGGATCAACCTGTCGAACGCGAACTGTCCCGAACGGAAATGTCCAATGAGTACCAGCAGAGCCGGCAACTCGAAGAATGGCTGCATGACAATATCAAGGATCCGGAACTTGCCAGACAGCTGTTCGAATCGCATGAATCGGCCAGGAGTGCCGGGCACAATTACGTGATTCGATGCGGTGCCCTCGCCTGTCGCAATAATCAGGCCTGGTTCCTGGCACTTCACAACGGCAACTTTGCCGCGCACCCGGTCAGTGAACGTGCTGCTGAGACGATGGGGATCCAGCCCCAGCTAGTCGACAGCGGCAATAACGGAAAGATCATTTCCCAGGGTGATTCGGTCTTCAGAATCTCCCGAGTGCAGATCATTCCGATTCACGACAAAGACAAACCTGCTGATGCTGGCCACAAGGTTCTGATCAGGTTCCGAATCGAAACACTCAGTGCTCCGGATTCTTCCAAAAAACATGCGATCTGTGTGGAAACCAGCAAAGGAAAATTCCGGTCCATGACCACGATTGAAGACGTCGCCGACGTCGGCGAAGCGGTGAACAGCGAACTGATCTGGCCGAGTGATCGCATGCCGGAACATCTGGAAGACACCGATCTGCTGACACTCCAGATGGTCACCTACCAGAGCGAAAATGCTCAGGATCCCAAAACATCCAGCGACTGCTGGAGCCAGATTGTGTCCTTCGCGGCAACTCGCTGAAACACGCTTAACCGCCTGTTGAACAAGGGAGGGCGAGGCTCCTGCCGGGCTGCAAAAGGACTGAAAACCCTGAGATTGTCGCGGCCCAGGAAGACCTTGGCCTCTTCGCCCCGCACTCGTTTTTTCAACGGGCTGTTACGACGTGTTGTTCCGAAAGCCAGACTCACCTTCAGACAGGACCGCAACATGTCCAGCTTCTCATTTGCACATCGCCTTCAATTAGCCAAAGAAGCCATCGCAAAACTGCCCCGGGAGGAGAGGACGCAATCGAGGGCACGACTGCGACTCGCACTCTGGATCATGGGTCCTCTGATGGCAGTCGTGCCGCTGGTGTATCTGTTCACGGAATCGGTCACAGATATGATCGCGTGCCACGGACGACACTTACCGCCAGTCTCGGTCACGGCCAGCGAACTCCAGACGATGCCCGTTGGCAGTCATGTGTTGATCAGCAACTTCGAGATCAGCGTTCAGTCGAAAATGACGTCGACCGGAATCCATGCAACACGACACAATGTCCCGCTGTATTCTCCGAATCCGACATCAACGAGTCACCGACGGTCTGCTTTCGTGACGCTTTCTCAGGAAACAGCAGGCACCGCCGCGGTGCTCGGCATTCACTCGAAGTTCACTCCATCCTCACACGACAAGCAGATCTCATTGCCGCCTCTGGATGCCGTCATCGTTTCAGGGGATGAGACGACGATTCGTCTGGTGGAATCGACGGCGGCCTTCACTTACTCACGGATCTTGCTGAATCGAGCGATCGCGGTCAGCTGTGTCGTGATGGGAATGATGATCATTCTTCTGCTGATCCGGCAAATTGCGGCCGCCCGCACGTCCCGCGTCGGAGACACGGGCCACGTTGACTGAGGAAATACAGATGGAGTCGCAATGCGTCGCTCGGAGAGTAACGGCTGCTTAACTGTCCGATGCGAAGCAGCAAGAGCGCTACTGTAATTCATACGTCGCAAGCATCGCTCGAACCTGCTCCGGACTGTTGAACATCATGACATCCAGAATGGACAGCGATGGAAGGAACGGCAATCGGAACTGGCGGTATTCGGTGATCCCGGCCTTCAGGAAACTCAGACGAATCCCCTGCTCTTCAAAGCGATGTCTCGAGTACAGCTCAACGCCGCCGATTGGATTGATGTAATGATCTGCGTTCAACAGTCGGCAGAGTTCAAGGACTCGATCTTCGGCCTTCAGTGATTCGTCCTTCGCAAGCTCTGAACTCATTGAGATGGGAGTCCGGATGCCAAGGAAGGATGCCGTCTGACGAAGCGAATGCCCAATCAAGTCACAGGCATTTTCCGAGGCGTGGTGCAGGATGGATTGAACAAGGTCGTAGACAGCTTCAAACTGCGAAGCTCGCTGATACGCCTCCCGAATCAGCCTCAGCATCCGTTCTCGCTGTCGATCAAAATCCGCCGCGAGTTTCCGATTGCAGATCAGCCCGTTGTTGCCGCCCGATTCCACCGGCAGTGTCAGCATCTGTTCCCGGCCATGAACAGAAATGCGATTGCGATTGATCCAGCCGCCTTTGATCCACTGAACATCGTCGTGAATCAGAAAATGGTCCACCGCCGCCATCAGCTGAAAGTAGCCGATGTAGGGGAAGAAATAAGGCTGCATAATCGCAAGACGCATTGTCGTCATCACCACCAAATGCTCGACACCCTTCGGCATCAACGAATCACGAAACAAGCACGTGGTGTAACCGCAGTCGTTGAGACGCTCAACACTGTAGCCATCACTCTCTGAGTGATGAACCGCGACTCCTTCGCTGACGCAGCGGACGACGGCCCCATTGAAGCGTGATGATCTGTTCCGCTGTATTCCACACACGTGACCTGATAGTGTGAGGAATGCAGGAGTGACGTGATCGTTTCGTTGACCATGGGTTCCCGGTTCGATACGACATTCTGACGCCCTGCTGGGGCGGTATTGCTGGTTGATTCTGGTGAGTATTCTGATGGGGCGTTTTTGTCATTGTTGCGGAGACTTGCGGCCGAATGAGAAATTTGGCGGCCGAGGGCAGCGGGCAAGGGTTTGCAGTGATTGCCGTCGGCTTCCCAAGGCGACGCTGCAGCGAAATCTGGCAATTGTCGAGATCCTCGGCTTTGTCGAACAAAGCAACATCAGTCAAAAGAACATCGACAGACTTCACAGCCTTGCTTCGATCGAGGATTCGATGTTTCAGGATCTGCGTACGATGATTCTGGAGATTGCTCGACTCGCACCCCGAAAACGCAGGCGATGGAAACTGATCGCATCAAAGAACAGGGGGCTCATGAAGCGTGCAGTTGAGGCTGGACTGGCTGAGTATGATTGCGAATCATATGAGTTCGATGAACCAGATCACCTGGATCTGGCCGAAATCCGAGACCCGAGTGATTTTGACGACCCCGAGACTTTGTGATGAGCGAATACCAGTTTGTCCATTTCATCGCGATTGATCGACCGCTTGATGACGAACAACTGGCGTTCATGAAGCGGCAATCCACAAGAGCGACGGTAACTCGCCGAGAGTTCACGAATGAGTATCACTACGGCGAATTCCATGGCAAAACGCTGGAGATGATGCGGCGAGGATTTGATCTCCATGTTCATTTTGCGAACTATGGAATCCGCACGCTGATGTTTCGTCTGCCCGATGGTTTTCCCGGCGGCATGGAACTTCTGCAACCGTACCTCATCGAAGACACCCTCGAATGGAAACTCGACAAGGATGGACCAGGCGGAGTCCTCACGATTCATCCGGAATACGACGGCGGGAACTGGAATGGATACTATCACCACCTTGAAGACCTGCTCACGGAACTGACTCCTGTTCGCGAAATGCTGATCCGCGGCGACTTACGGCCTCTGTACATCGCATGGCTGGTCTGCGCACCTTTTGAATCACCAGAACCGCCTGCACCGGCCGGCCTGCATTCCCTTCCGAAGTCATTGCAAAAGCTGGCAGACTTTTACGAGATCAGCCCGGATCTTCTTCACGTCGCCGCCGAAGAATCCGAGGTCATTCAGGAGCCCGTTGCGACTCCGCTGCCAATCTCTGAGTGGTTGCAAAATAAGTCCGAAAAGCAACGGATGACACTTCTTGAAGATTTGCTGCGCGATGAGTCTGGCATCGTTCGAACAAATGCCTTGCAGTCGATCCGGAAAACGCTCAAGGCTTCAGCGTGGCCCGTTCAGCTCACGCAAAGAACCATGGAGGACCTCTTCCGAAAGGCCAGGGAACAAAAGGTCATTCGTGAACGGCAGGAGAATGACGCAAAGGAGAACCTTCGAAAAACGCGACTGGCTGACATGGCCAAAAATCCCAGCCAGACTGTGGCGGCCGTTTCAAAGCTCGTGGCGATGCGATCCATCGGAAAGTACTCAGAAGCAGTGGCTCTGCTATGCGAACTGCGCGAAGCTCTTGGTCCGGACATCGGACCGGAATTCACGTCGTCGGTGGCAGCAGAACTTCGAGTCGCTTTTCCTCGGACCAACGGGCTGATTGCGAAGTTGAAGGAGTCTGGTTTTTTGAAACGGTAGGCCCTGCTGGTCTATCCCAGTACTGCATTATGCCGCGTCGCCATTCTCTTCCGGGTGACTTCCTCGAGCCGGGCATGAAGTCGCAGGTGGTCTCCTTTGTTCAAGGACTTCTGGCGAAGTCCACTATGGCAACGGGGTTCAGGGACTTCTGGCGAAGTCCACTACTGGAATGCAGGCGAACGGCGCGACACGTCACCGAACCTGCCCTGCTCCGCGGACGATATACTTGTAGCTCATGAGTTCTCTCAGGCCGCAGGGGCCGCGGGCGTGGAAACGGTCGGTGCTGATGCCAATTTCCGCGCCAAGGCCGAGTTCGCCGCCGTCGTTGAAGCGAGTACTCGCGTTGATCACGACGGCTGATGAATCCACTTCGTTCTGGAACCGATCGGCCGCCATGACGCAGCTGGTGACGATGGCTTCGGTGTGAGCGGAGCCGTAGGTACGGATATGCTCCATGGCCTGATCCATCGATTCGACGATCCGGACATTCAGGATCAGGTCGAGATGCTCCGTGCGATAATCCTGTTCGGTGGCCGCTTTGCCTCCGGAGATCATCGCAAGGCTGCGCACACAGCAGCGAAGTTCAACCTTCTTCTTCTGCAGTTCTGCAGCGACGCCTGGCCAGAGTCTTTCAACCGCGTCCTGGTGAATCAGCAGAGTCTCCGCTGCATTGCAGACTCCGGGGCGCTGGCATTTGCTGTTCACGATGATATCGGTGGCCATCGTCGCATCGGCAGAGGCGTCAAAGTAGACGTGGCAGATTCCATCAAAGTGTTTGATAACCGGCATGGTGGCTTCCCGAGTCACTCGTTCGATCAGCGACCGACCGCCTCGCGGGATCGTTACGTCAATCAGCGACCCCAGCCCCAGAAGTTCACCGACTATGGCTCGATCTGTTGTGTTCACCAGCTGCACCGAGTGTTCCGGGAGTCCACAGCTGCTGAGTGAATCAGAGATGATCGACGCCAGTGCGCGGTTGCTGTGGATCGCCTCACTGCCACCTCGCAGGATCACTGCGTTGCCACTCTTCACGCACAGAGCAGCCGCGTCGATAGTGACGTTCGGTCGTGACTCGTAGATGAAAAAGACAACGCCCAGCGGAACTCGAACGCGCGAGACGTACAGACCGTTGGGTCGTCGATGGCCCTCGATCACTTCGCCCACAGGGTCCGGAAGTCCGATGATGTGTTCGACGGCTTTGGCCAGAGATTCAACTCGGGCCGCATCGAGTTTCAGTCGATCCAGCATGGCCGCGCTAAGGCCAGCAGCGGCCCCGGCCTCAAGGTCCTTCTGATTTGCAGCGACGATCAATGGAGTCTGACGCCGAAGTTCATCCGCGACCTTTGCCAGCCAGGCGTTCTTGACGTCGGTCCGGACAGACGCCAGTCGAGTCGCCGCGGAACGAGCCTGTGTGGCCAGTTGCTTGCCATAGGTCATTGAAGAAGACATAGGGAAAACTGCTCCATGTCGAAGTCGTCACCGGCCGCTGCCCCGGCAGACTACGCACATGCTCTGTTGATTCAAAGGAGTCGACGAAATCGTTCAGAAGGCCGGAAAACGTGGGAATTTAGCACAGGACGGCCGGTTGAAAAACACATTCGGGGAGCAGCATCCGTTCGGCAGGAGCATTGCACTCTCATTTGTAACATCTGCTGAGGAACGATGAAGGCGACAGGAATGGTCTGAAGTTGTTCGCGTCAATTTCCGAAAGCGAGATGAAAATCGGGGCTGAACCGGTTGGCCTTGATTCGGTCACTGATTGTTCATATTCCACGTGTGCAGGGATGCGCGCGGAGTCATTGCGCTTGAGGGACCGATGGCGGACGGTTCCGCTTCCTGCACGAGGTCCACCCGCCTGGATGACTCACCGGCCGTATTTTGCTGCATTTTCTGCAGTGAAACGGTTCCCGGCATACGGCGCTCCGCAGTTTGCGAAACGCCTGTGTGATTGACAGAGAAAGGGTCTGGTGTGGAACTTCCCAACTTGCCACCGTTGTTTGTTTACGGTGGGATTCT
>VFQT010002164.1_pt1 | contig 20978 bp, 19 predicted proteins | sample 3512381 | NCBI WGS metagenome assembly VFQT01 (sample SAMN10412376, study PRJNA504923) | tailings metagenome | isolation source: Relicate 2 Philex TSF3 active mining site | place: Philippines: Tuba, Benguet | collected 2017-08-29
GGGCCCTGTCGCGCAACCGCTACTGGGGCACCCCGCTGCCGATCTGGCGCTGCCCGGAGAACCACCTCGTCGCCGTCGGGTCGCTCGCCGAGCTCAGCGACCTTGCGGGCCGCGACGTCACCGACACCGACCCGCATCGTCCCTACGTCGACGACATCACGATCCCCTGCCCGACGTGCGGTGAACAGGCCCGGCGCGTGCCGGAGGTCATCGACGGCTGGTACGACTCCGGCTCGATGCCGTTCGCCGCACTCGGCTATCCGCACCGGAACGAGGCGGAGTTCGCCGCGCAGTTCCCCGCGGACTTCATCTGCGAGGCCATCGACCAGACGCGCGGCTGGTTCTACACCCTGATGGCGGTCAACACCCTCGTCTTCGGGCAGTCGTCCTACCGAAACGTCGTCTGCCTCGGCCACATCCTCGACGAGGACGGCCGCAAGATGAGCAAGCACCTCGGCAACATCCTCGCGCCGATCCCGCTCATGGACGAGCACGGGGCCGACGCCCTCCGGTGGTTCATGCTCGCCAGCGGATCGCCCTGGCAGGCGCGTCGCGTCGGCCACACCGCCATCGCCGACGTCGTGCGCAAGACCCTGCTGACCTACTGGAACACCGTCTCGTTCCAATCGCTCTACGCGCGCACGGCCGGCTGGCAGCCCGGCGACGGGGCCCCGGCCCCCGCGGATCGCCCCGTCATCGACCGCTGGGTCCTCTCCGAGGCCGCCCGCATGGCCCACGAGGTCGACCTCGCCCTCGAGGGCTTCGACACGCAGCGCGCCGGGCGGCTGCTGTCGACCTTCATCGACGACCTGTCCAACTGGTACGTCCGTCGCTCGCGCCGGCGCTTCTGGGAGGGCGACCCCGCCGCGCTGGCCACCCTGCACGAGGCACTGCGCACCGCGACCCTGTGCCTGGCCCCGTTCACGCCGTTCATCACCGAGCGGGTCTGGCAGGACCTCTTCCGCCCGACCGACCCGGACGCCCCCGCCTCCGTGCACCTCGCGTCGTGGCCGGAGCCGTCAGCCGTCGACGTCGAGCTCACCGACCAGATGGCCCTCGTGCGCCGCCTGGTGGAGCTCGGGCGAGCCGCCCGCGCCACGTCGTCCGTTCGCACGCGGCAGCCGCTTCGGCGTGCACTGGTGTCGGCACCCGGCTGGGCCGGCCTGCCGGCCGACCTGCGCGACCAGGTCGCCGAGGAGCTCAACGTCCTGACCCTGGAGTCGCTGGCCGGTGACGACTCCGCCCTCGTCGACGTCAGCGTCAAGGCGAACTTCCGCGCGCTGGGCGCGCGGTTCGGCAAGCAGACTCCAGCGGTGGCCCAGGCGATCTCCGCCGGGGATCCCGCCTTGCTGGTCGGCACCCTGCGCGCCCAGGGGTCGGTCATCGTGACCGTGCCGGAGGTGGGCGACGTCACCGTCACCGACGACGACGTCATCGTCACCGAGACCCCGCGCGAGGGGTGGGCCGTGGTGTCCGAGGGCGGCGAGAGCCTGGCCCTGGATCTCCAGCTCGACGACGAGCTCCTGCGGGCCGGCCTCGCCCGCGAGGTGGTGCGCACCCTTCAGGAGGGACGCAAGGCCGCAGGCCTGGAGGTCAGCGATCGGATCAGGGTGTGGTGGACGTCGGCCGACGACCTCCTCGCCGCCGCCATCGTCGAGCACGGAGACGACATCGCCCGCGAGGTGCTCGCCGTCGAGTTCACGAGCGGATCCGCGCCCGACGACGCGTTCGCCGTCGATGCCGACCTGTCTGCCGTCCTCCGGCTGATCCGCGCGGACTGATCCGCGCGGACCGATCAGCGCGCAGGCCCCCCGGGATCGTCGAGGGCGGTGAGCTGCTCCTGCAGCACAAGCCGCATGGCAGCACGGACGGCCTCGGCGCGGGCCTGGGCCCGCCGCACGATCTCCTCTGCCGTGCGCTGGGCCGTGCCGAGCACATCCGCCGCCTCCGGCTGGCCGGTCAGCAGGTCCTGCAGCTCGGCCGTGACGGCAGTCGGCGGCTCCGCAGCCACCGCCTGGATGCGCGCGGTCTCGTCGTGCAGATCGGCGATGCGGCGTTCAGCGACGAGGAGACGCGCCTGCACCTGCTCGAGCTGCGTGCGCAGGACCGCCTCGCTGTCGCGCGAGCGCTGCAGCTCATCCGCGTACTGGGCGATGTCCGCCTCGATGATGTCGAGGAAGGCGTCGACCTCGTCCATGTCATAGCCGGCCTTGAGCCGGGTGGTGCCGAACTGCACGGCTCGCACATCAGCAGGGTTCAGGGGCACATGCGACTCCTTTCCGTGCTGCGCGGAGGTGCGTCACCCCACCGGCGAGCAGCCGATCGAGTCCGTCACGCGAAGGACGCGCCGATCCCCCGCACGACACTGATGAGGATGTTCGTCCCCAGCAGCAGGATGAGGAAGGCCAGATCGAACGATATCTGCCCGATGCGCAGGGGCGGGATCACTCGCCGCAGGAGCCTCAGGGGCGGATCCGTGATCGTGTAGATGAGCTCGAGCAGGATCAGCAGCGGACCCCTGGGGGTCCACCCACGAGAGAACGCCTGGACGAGGTCGAAGACGAGTCGGGCCAGCAGGAACAGCCAGAAGACGAGGAGCGCGAGGGCGATCACCTCGAAGACGATCGACACCTGCTGCTCCTCCTGACCTTCTGCTCGGACGGCTGATCGGGATCGTGCTCGGGCAGGCTAGCTCTGGTTGAAGAAGCCGTCCTGGGCGATCTGCGCCCGCGCAGCGTCGCCGATGTCGACGTTCACGGGCGAGAGCAGGAAGACCTTGTTCGTGATGCGCTCGATGGATCCGCGCATCCCGAAGACGAGCCCGGCGGCGAAGTCGATGATGCGCTTGGCATCGGGATCCTCGAGCTCGGACAGGTTCATGATCACCGGCACACCCTCGCGGTACTGCTCGCCGATGCGCCGGGCGTCGTTGTAGCTGCGCGGGTGGATCGTCTCGATCCGAGCGAGGTCGCCGGGGCCGAAGCCCGGGCGCCGATCGGCGAGCGGCGCGGCGGTGGGGTTCGAGGGCGGGGGCGCATCGCTGCGGAAGGTGCGCACCGCTCGGGTGTCGGGGATCGGCCGCACACTCCGGGAGGAGTAGCGATCGTCGTCGTAGCCAGCGTCGTAGCCGCGCGACCGGGAGTCGCGCGAGTCCCGCGAGTCGCGACTGCTGCGCCGGGCATCCTCGTAGTCGTCGTACTCGTCGTAGGAGTCGTCGCCGTGGTCCTCGACCAGACCCAGGTACACGGCCATCTTGCGCATCGCGCCAGCCATCTCCTGCTTCCTCCCTGTGTCTGCCTCTGCTGCTGCCCGGGTGCCGGCATCCCTGCCGGCTCCGAGCGCGGCCGTGCGCACCCTCGAGCGCCGCACGACCACCGTCGACGTTACTCCACGGGAGGTCGGCCCCCGAGTACCGCGCCCCCTATGCGCACCTGTGTCGCCCCTGCCGCGACGGCTTCCTCGAGGTCCCCGCTCATGCCCGCAGACACCTCGCGGGCGTCGGGATGGTCCAGGCGCAGCCGCTCCGACACCCGGGCCAGACGCTCGAACGCCGCACGCGGCGAACCAGAGGGGCTGAGGACGTCCGGGTGCGGGGCGACCCCCATCACCCCGGCCACGCGCAGCGAGCCCTGCCCCGCCACGAGATCGGCCAGGGCCGGGACGTCGTCCGGCCGGGCCCCTCCCCTGCCGTCTACCGGCTCGGGATCGAGGTTCACCTGGATGAGGACATCGAGCGTGCGACCCGCGTCGCGGGCGGCATGACCGAGCGCCGGAACCAGCGACGAGCGGTCCACGGACTCCACCACATCCGCCCAGCCCGCCACGGAGCGCGCCTTGTTGCGCTGGAGCTGGCCGATCATGTGCCAGCGCAGCCGCTGCGCCGCCGCATCACCCGCGGCCCGCTTGGCCGCCGCCTCCTGGTCGCGGTTCTCGCCCACATCCGTCACGCCGAGGGCTGCCAGCACGTCGACGTCCGACGCCGGGAAGGTCTTCGTCACGACCACCAGGCGCACGGGGTCCATGCGCCCCGCCGCACGCACGGCCACATCGATACGCGCACGGACCGAGTCCAGCCCCGCCCGGATCTGATCCCGGCGCGCGGACGGATCGCCGACCGGTGCGGGCGCCTGGCTCATGACGTCATTGTGGTCATGCACGCGGTGGCTCGCGATCCGCACTGTGACTGACCATCACCAGCCCGTGCCGTCCTGTGCGCCCGTCGCGCCGGTGCGAGAACAGGCCCGGGTCCTCAGCCGTGCACAGGTCAACGGACCAGATGCGATCGTCCGGCACCCCGAGTCCGGCGAGCTGGGCCCGCACGCCGAGCCGCACGTCGATGCCGGGCTGGCCGTCGGTGCAGCGGACCAGCGCCGCGTTCGCGATCTCCGGCAGGCAGTGGTCGCGCACCTGCTGCGCTCGGTCCAGCGGCACCGGGTAGCAGGCGCCGCAGATGGAGGGTCCGAGCACGACCGCGCGGATCCCGACCCCGCGCGCCGCCAGGGCATCGACGGTCGCGCCGACCACGTTCCCGACCAGGCCGCGCCAGCCGCTGTGTACCGCGGCGACCGTCCGGTCGTCATCGCCGGCGATCCCGATCAGCAGGCAGTCCGCCCCCATGGCCAGGACCCCGATGTCGGGCTCGCGGGTGATCACGGCGTCAGCCTCGCCTGCCTCGCCGGGCGAGGTCACCTCGACCACGCCGACGCCGTGCACGTGCTCGGGGGCGGCCAGGCCGATGGCCCGCACCCTCCTGGCCAGCAGGTCGCGGTTCGCGTCGACCGCACCGGCGTCGTCGCCGACGTGGCGCGCGAGGTTGAGGGAGTCGAACGGGGCCCGACTCACCCCTTCGTAACGACCGGTGGCCGCCCAGATTGCTGGGCGGCCACCGGGAGTGCAGGGGGCGAACACTCCGGAATGGAGCACCGCCTTCCGCACTGGTTCAGCGGGCACTACTTCAGGAAGTCCGGGATGTCGAGATCGTCGTCGGCATCGTCGAACACGATCGTGCGGGACGGCCCGCCCGGAGCCACCACGCGCGGCACGTCACCGGTGTCGGCGTCGCGCAGACGTGCCGTGGCACCCGCGGTGGCGAGCTTGCGGGTCGGCGGCTCCCCGCCGTCGAACCCGGCTGCGATGACGGTAACGCGGACCTCATCCCCCAGGGTGTCGTCGATGACGGCCCCGAAGATGATGTTCGCGTCGGGGTGGGCAGCGTCGGCCACTAGCCGAGCCGCCTCGTTGATCTCGAACAGGCCGAGGTCGCTGCCGCCTGACACCGAGAGCAGTACGCCGTGAGCACCGTCGATGCCGGCCTCGAGCAGCGGGCTGGAGATGGCCTTCTCGGCCGCCTCGACCGCTCGCGACTCGCCACGGGCCGAACCGATGCCCATGAGTGCCGAGCCCGCCGAGTGCATGACGCTCTTGACGTCGGCGAAGTCGAGGTTGATCAGGCCCGGGGTCGTGATGAGGTCGGTGATGCCCGAGACGCCCTGCAGCAGCACGTGGTCGGCCTGACGGAAGGCGTCGATCACGCTGATGTTGCGATCGGCGAGCGAGAGCAGCCGATCGTTGGGGATCACGATGAGGGTGTCGACCTCGCTGCGCAGCGAGTCCACGCCCGCCTCCGCCTGGGACGAACGACGTCGGCCCTCGAAGCCGAACGGACGGGTGACGACGCCGATCGTGAGGGCACCGAGCGACCGTGCGACGCGCGCCACGACCGGGGCTCCCCCCGTGCCTGTGCCACCGCCCTCGCCCGCGGTCACGAAGACCATGTCGGCGCCCTTGAGCACCTCCTCGATCTCCTCGAGGTGATCTTCCGCGGCCTTCTTGCCGACCTCGGGGTTCGCGCCGGCGCCGAGACCCCGGGTGAGCTCACGGCCGATGTCGAGCTTGACGTCGGCGTCGCTCATGAGGAGCGCCTGGGCGTCGGTGTTGATCGCGATGAACTCCACGCCCTTGAGGCCGACCTCGATCATGCGGTTCACGGCGTTGACGCCGCCCCCACCGATGCCGACGACCTTGATCACTGCCAGGTAGTTCTGCGGAGCCGCCACGGTGCGTCCATCCCTTCATCCGGTGCCGCCGGGCCCTTGCACCCGGCGACGTCCTCGGCCCTCAACCCTCAACCTCAGGCTGAGGCTGAAATTCGGCAGGGTCACTGGCCGGCGGGAGATTAGGGGCTGTGACAGGAGTTGCGCAAGGTGAGAAGGCCCAATTCCGCGACCAAAGTCTCAAGGGTCGGTTGAGACCACTCAGCTCAGGCGGAAGGTCGTGGGCAGTTCCGGGGCGGAGACGTCGTACATGTCTGCCTTGCGCTTGAGCAGGGCGCGCAGGACCTCGGCCTTCTGCTCGGACTGGCTCGCATTCCCCCAGCGCACCTCATCCCCCGAGCGCAGCAGCAGGTCGACGTCGTCGCGGGTGGTGGCGACCACCGTCACGACCCGATCGCGGATGTCGTCGGGCAGGGACTGCAGGACGTCGACCGCGGTCTCGAGTGCGGCACCCTCGGCACGCATGCGGGGCAGCCCGCGCGGCAGGACCTGGTCCATCTCGAAGACCACGGCGTCGGCGTCGACCGCGAGGCGGCGGGGGTCGGACTCCATCACCGCGATCGGCTCCCGCAGGGTCACGGCGATCACGGCTTCCACCGGCCACCCGCGCCGAACCTCGGCCGTGGCGACCCATGGCAGCTCGCGCACGCGCTGCTCAGCAGCTCCGGTGTCCAGTCGCGCGAGCGGCACGCCCGTGGGTACCGCAGCCACCGCGAGCACCTCCGTCGCGCGGGCGTCCTGCACGCCGACGACCCGCACCTCCCGCACGGACAGCAGGGAGGAGAACCACACGACCCACACGACACCTGCCGCGATGAGCGCCAGCCCGACGAGCACCAGGATGCGACGGCGCCGACGGCGCCGCGGCGACGGATCGCTGAAGTCGATTCGTCGTGGACGGCGCGCGGTGGTGTCGGTGGTGTCCCTGGAGTCCGCCGAGTCCGTGGAGTCCGCGGGCGAGGTCGTGGGTGCGCTCATGCCGCCCCCTGCCGCTGCCGCAGGAGGTCGAGGACCTCTCCGGCGATCAGGTGGATGTCGCCCGCGCCCAGGGTCATGACGAGATCGCCCGCACGTGCCCGCCCGGCAAGATGGCCGGCGACAGCCGACCACGACGGCTCGAACACCACGTGCTCCGCCGCGAGCGGCACGTGGGCCGCCATGGTCTGGCCGCTTGCCCCCGGGATGGCCTGCTCCCCCGGCGCGAAGACCTCCAGCACGACGACATCGTCGGCGAGACCGAGAGCAGCGCCGAACTCCTCGACGAACATCGCCGTGCGGTAGTAGTGGTGGGCCTGGAAGGCGACGATCAGGCGCCCCTCGCCCGCGACCTCGCGAGCCGCGCGCAGCGTCGCCTCGATCTCCGTCGGGTGATGGGCGTAGTCGTCGAACACGCGCACGCCATCCGCCTGGCCCTTGAACTCGAAGCGCCGCCGCGTTCCGCTGAACCCCGACAGGCCCTGACGGAGCCGATCGGCATCGAAGCCCAGTCCCAGACCGCACGCGAAGGCGGCCATGGCATTGAGGGCGTTGTGCCGGCCCGGCACCTGCAGGGTCACCGGCCCCAGGAGGCGGTCGTCATGCACCGCATCGAACGACCAGCCGGTCGGGCCGACGGAGGGGTCCACCACGCGGAAGTCAGCAGACTCGGAGACGCCGTAGGTGCGCACGTCGACGCCGCTCCCGCGTGCGCTCTCGACCATGCGCGCAGCACCGGGGTCGTCGATGCAGGCGACCACGAACCCACCGCGATCGCGCGTACCGCGCGCGAACTCGACGAAGGCCTGCTCGATTGCCTCGAAGGTGCCCCAGTGGTCGAGATGGTCGGGCTCGATGTTCGTGACGATCGCCGCGATCGGCGACAGGTGCAGGAACGCACCGTCGCTCTCGTCCGCTTCCACCACGAACAGGTCACCGGTGCCCAGATGCGCATTCGATCCGGACTCGTGGATCTCGCTGCCGATGGCGAACGACGGATCGGCGCCGCATGCCTGGAGGGCCACGGTCAGCATCGACGTCGTGGTCGTCTTGCCGTGCGTGCCCGCCACCGCGATGCCCCGGCTGCCGGCCATGACCGCCGCCAGTGCCTGGGCGCGACTCAGTTCCGGGATCCCCGCCTCGCGCGCGGCGACCCGCTCGACGTTGGTGTCGGGGATCGCCGTCGACACGACGAGGGCATCGATGCCACGGACGAGTTCGGCGTCGTGGCCCACCCGCGCATCCACGCCCACCGCCCGGAGGGCCTGCAGCCGCCTGGAGTCCTTGGCATCGGAGCCGGACACGGTGATTCCCTGTGCGGCCATGATCCGGGCGATGCCGGACATTCCCGCACCGCCGATCCCGACCACGTGCACCCGAACCCACGTCGGGACGTCGGTGGGCTCCGAGGGTGCGGACGCGTGCACCGCGTCGACCATCCTCACCCTCCCGTCATCCACGGTCGATAACCTTCACGCACCGTCAGGCACGGCTTGAGGCGGCCGCGTCGACGACCGCCCGGGCCAGCTGCTCGTCCGCATCGCGAACGCCCAGACCGGCCGCGGCGGCCCCCATGGCCACCAGCCCAGCCTCATCGTGCAGCACCGAGGTGACGGAATCGACGAGCCACTCCGCGGTGAGGTCTGCATCGTCGACGATCAGCCCTCCCCCGGCCCGGACGACGGGCAGGGCGTTCAGCCGCTGCTCGCCGTTGCCGATGGGGAGGGGCACGTACAGGCCGGGCAGCCCCACGGCAGCAAGCTCGGCGCAGGTCATCGCCCCTGCTCGGGTCAGCGCGAGGTCGGCGGCTGCGTAGGCGAGGTCCATCCGCTCGATGAAGGGCACCGGCACGTACCCCGGCTCGGCCACGGGCGCCTCGTTGCGCAGACCGAAGGAGTGCAGCACCTGCACTCCGGCCGCGCGCAGGCCCGGCAGCGCCTGGGCGACTGTCGCGTTGAGCCGCTGAGCCCCCTGCGACCCGCCGAAGGCCAGCAGCACGGGAGCGTCGGCTGCCAGGCCGAACTCCGACCTTCCCGTCGGCATCAGGGCAGTCCGGTCGAGGGTGGCGATGCTGTGGCGCAGGGGCAGGGCCATCGGCCGTGCCCCGGGCAGCGCGGCGGGAAAGGAGGCGTAGACGTGGCGCGTGTAGCGGGCACCGAGGCGGTTGGCCCAGCCGGCCCGCGCATTGGCCTCGTGGATCACCAGCGGCGTGCGGGTCCGACGAGCCGCGAGGTACGCGGGCACCGCCGCGTATCCCCCGAAGCCCACGACGACGTCAACGTGCTCGTCGCGCACGTACGCAGCCGCGCGGTCGACGGTGCGCCGCACCCGCGGGCCGAGGGCGATGAGGTCGCGTCCGGGACGCCTCGGCATCGGCACACTCGGCACGGTGACCAGGGTGTAGCCGCGAGCAGGGACGAGCGTGGACTCCAGGCCGCGCTCACCGCCGAGAACGGTGATCCGGGTGTCGGGATCCCGACGGCACAGGGCGTCGGCCAGGTTGAGGGCCGGCTCGATGTGCCCTGCCGTCCCGCCAGCGGCGAGCAGGACGTGCACGTCAGCGCCGCCGGAGGGACTGCGCCGTGCTGCGGCGGCGCAGCGCCCGCCGCGTGTTCGGCTCCGCACGAGCGAAGGCCAGAAGCATGCCGATCGCCGCAAGCGTCCAGATCAGCGAGGATCCGCCGTAGGACACCAGCGGCAGCGTGACCCCGGTGACGGGCAGCAGCCCGAGCACTCCACCGACGTTGATCACCGCCTGGACGACGATCCAGGAGCCCACGCCAGCAGCAGCCAGGCGTACGAACGGGTCGTCGGTGTTGCGGGAGAGCCGGAAGACGGCGAAGGCGAGGACGGCGAACAGCAGCAGCACCGACATCGTGCCGAACAGTCCGAGCTCCTCACCGATGACGGGGAAGATGAAGTCGGTGTGGGCCTCCGGCAGGGAGCCCCACTTCTCCCTGCTCGCACCGAGGCCGACCCCCCAGAAACCGCCCGTGCCCAGGGCGTACTGGCCCTGGCTCACCTGCCACCCGAATCCGAGCCGATCGGCCTCCGGGTCGAGCCACGACGTGAATCGCTGCATGCGGTACGGCGCGGCGAGGGTCACGAGCACGATGCCGACGGCACCCACGCCTGCGAGCACCGCGAACAGGCGCATGGGTGCACCCGCCGCGAAGAGCATTCCCGCCGTGATGGCCGCCAGCATGATCGTGTTGCCGAAGTCGCCCTCGAGCAGCACCAGCAGCATCATCGATGCGGCCACCGGGAGCAATGGGATCAGCAGGGCGCCCCAGCCGGGCACGCGGCGGCCCGTGCGCGACAGGATCGTCGCACCCCACACCACGAGTGCGAGCTTCGCGAACTCCGACGGCTGGAGCCGGAACGGGCCGATGATCTCGATCCAGTTGCGCTGTCCGGCGACCTCGACACCGATGATCAGCACGGCGACCAGGAGCACGAAGGCCGCGGCGATGATCGGCAGCGCCAGCCCACGCCAGAACTGCACGGACGTGCGTGCTGCGAAGAACATCCCGACGACGCCCAGAACCGCGAACAGGGCCTGGCGCTGGGCGAGGGTGTACGGGGATCCGTGCACGCGGTAGCTCTCGATGCTGGAGGCCGACAGCACCATGACCAGGCCGAGCACGAGCAGCAGGAGGGTCGCGCCGAGGATGAGGTAGTAGGTGCTGAGCGGGTGGTTCAGCAGAGCACCCACGCGGGAGACCGCGCCTGACTTCTGCTTCACCGGCGCCGACGGCTCCGGGCCCTGCTGCTCGACCATCTCGCGCCCGCTTCGTCCCATGCCGCTCGTCCGACTCATGGCCGTCCCCCAGCCGAAGGCTCGAAACCGGGAAGGGCACGCACGGCGTCGGCGAACTGGCGGCCGCGGTCGGTGTAGTCCCGGAACATGTCCCAGGACGCGCATCCGGGAGCAAGCAGCACGGTGTCACCGGGGCGCGCCAGCCCAGAGGCCTCGCGCACGACGTCGACCATGACCCCAGTCTCCGGGCTCCCGACATCGATCACCGGCACATCGGGAGCGTGTCGGGCCAGCGCCTCGGCGACCACCGCTCGATCGACTCCCAGCAGGACGACCCCGCGCAGGCAAGGGGCGCATGAGGCCACCAGGTCGTCGAACTCCTGCCCCTTGGCCATCCCTCCGGCGACCCACACGACAGAGTCATAGGCCCCTAGCGAGGTCTGGGCAGCATGCGTGTTCGTCGCCTTGGAGTCGTCGACGTACGCGACCCCGTCGACCGTGCCCACCGAGGCGATGCGATGGGCTGCCGGCTCGAACGCGGCCAGGCCCTCCTTGATCGCACGGGGTGGCACTCCGAACGCTCGCGCCAGGGCGGCCGCGGCGAGAGCGTTGGCGACGTTGTGCGGCGCGAAGGGACGCACGTCATGCACCGAGGCCAGCTCCTGCGCGGAGTCCGCCCGATCTTCGATGAACGCGCGGTCCACGATGAGGTCGTCGACGACACCGAGCATCGACAGCCCGGGCGTGCCGAGCGTGAAGCCGATGGCCCGGCATCCCTCGACGACGTCGGCCTCCTCCACCATCCGCAGCGTCGTGTCGTCCTGCACGTTGTAGACAACGGCCTCCTGCGTGCGCTCGTAGACCCGTGCCTTGGCGGCGACGTAGGCCTCGAAGGTGCCGAAGTGGTCGATGTGGTCCTCGGCGATGTTCAGGCACACGGACGCCACCGGACTCATGGAGTCGACGAACGGCAGTTGGGGCGCTCCGACCTCGACCGCGATGACGTCCATCGCGTCGTGCATCACGACATCGACCAGGGACCTGCCGATGTTGCCCGCGGAGCACGTGCGGTAGCCCGCGGCACGGAGCATGGATTCCAGCATCAAGGTGGCGGTCGTCTTGCCGTTCGTGCCCGTGATGCAGAGCCACGCCGCCGCGGAATCCCGATCGCGCAGTCGCCAGGCCAGCTCGAGCTCGCCCCACACCGGGATTCCCGCCGACTGGGCCTGGAGGATCCACGGATGCGATGGAGGCAGCCCCGGTGAGACGACGAGCAGCTCGGTCCCGGCCGGAACCCCGCCCTGATGGCCCAGCAGCACCGTCGCGTCCAGCGCCTGCAGGATGCCGGCCCTCTCGCGCTGGCGCTCGGAGTCACCTGAGTCGATGACCGTGACCCGCGCGCCGAGCTGCATGAGCGCGTCGGCGCATGAGTAGCCGGCCACGCCGATCCCCGCGACCGTGACCGCCCACGGCGACCAGTCCGAGCCGCGCTCGAGCGCACCGGCGTCCTTCACGACCGCACCCACTCCGCGTAGAACAACGCGAGCCCACCGCCGATGCACAGCCCCTGGATGATCCAAAATCGCACGACGATCTGCGTCTCCGGCCAGCCGAGCATCTCGAAGTGGTGATGCAGGGGGGCCATGCGGAAGATCCGCCGACCGGTGAGCTTGTACGACCCCACCTGGAGGATCACGGACACGGAGACGATGAGGAACAGCCCGGCGATGAACGGCAGGAGCAACTCCGTGCGCGTGAAGATCGCCAGGCCCGCGATGCCGCCTCCGAGGGCAAGGGAGCCGGTGTCGCCCATGAATATGCGGGCGGGTGACGTGTTCCACCACAGGAATCCGAAGGTGGCGCCAGCACCGGCCGCCGCGACGATGGCGAGGTCGAGCGGACTGGCCGTGGTGTAGCAGAAGCTGGTCTGCTCGAAGAAGCAGCTCTGCCCGTACTGCCAGACGCTGATCAGCACGTAGGCAAGGAAGGCCATGAAGGCTGCGCCGGTCGCGAGACCGTCGAGCCCGTCGGTCAGGTTGACGCCGTTCGTGGTCGCCGTGATCAGCAGCCAGATCCACAGCATGAACAGGCCGAGCGGCAGCACGAGCGGCGTGTCGCGGAGGAAGGACACTGCCATGCTCGCCGGCGTCTCGCCCCACTCGTTCGGGAACTGCACCGACAGCCAGGCGAAGGACAGTGCCACCACCGCCTGCCCTATGAGCTTGGTGCGGGCGCGCAGGCCGGTGCTGCGCTGCTTGAAGATCTTCAGGTAGTCGTCGGCGACACCGACCAGGCCGAGGCCGACCATGAGGTACAGGATCAGCAGGCCCGACGGCGTGGGGGGCCGCCAGGTCACCAGGTGCGTGATCGCGTAGGCGGCGACCACACCGACGAGGATCGCCAGACCCCCCATGGACGGCGTGCCTCGCTTGCCCTCGTGATCGGGGTACGGCTCACCCTCGACCGACCTGCGGATCGCCTGGGCGTAACCGCGACGGGCGAGCAGTGCGATGAGCATGGGGGTCCCGACCAGGGCGACCAGCGCCGCGATCGCCATCGAGATGACCACCAGCCTCATGAACCACCCGCCCCGGTCAGCAGTGCCTCGGCGACCTGCTCAAGGCCGACCGCACGCGAGGCCTTGACCAGCACGACGTCGTCCGGCTGCACCTGCTCGCGCAGGAGGGCGATCGCCGCGTCGACATCGGGCACGTGGATCGACTCCTCGCCCCACGAGCCCTCACTGCTCGCCCCGAGGTGCATCACCCGGGTTGCCTCCCCGACACAGACCAGGCGCGAGATGTCCAGGCGCACCGCGAGCCGGCCGATGGCGTCGTGCTCCTCCCTGCCGGCGTCGCCGAGCTCGCGCATCTCGCCGAGCACGGCCCAGGAGCGACGCCCCGCCGCCATGGCGGCCAGCGACTTCAACGCAGCACGCATCGACTCCGGGTTGGCGTTGTAGGCGTCGTTGATCACCGTGTACCCACCCGGCGCCCGATGGACCTCCATGCGCCAGCGGCTGTCGGCCTCCGCCGCGCACAGGGCATCAGCGATCACCTCCATGGGAACTCCGGCCACTCGTCCGACCGCCGCAGCTGCGCAGGCGTTGGACACGAAGTGCTCACCGCTCAGGCGCAGGTGCACCGGCAGCGCCTCGTCGGCCGAGATGTCATGCAGGGTGAAGGCCGGTCGCGCGAGGTCGTCGAGCCGGACGTCGGTGGCTCGGATATCGGCCGCAGCGGACTCCCCGAAGGTCACCAGACGCGCCTGCGTGACATCGGCCATCGCACGTACGACAGGATCGTCCTCGCTGAGGACGGCGACCGCTGATGCGGGCAGACTGCGGACGATCTCCGACTTCGCGCGGGCGATGGCCTCACGCGAGCCGACGACCCCCAGGTGGGCGGAGCCGACATTGAGCACGACGGCGATGTCAGGCATCACGAGGCTGACGAGGTAGGCGATGTGCCCCTCCCCGCGCATGCCCATCTCCAGGACGAGGAAGCGGGTATCGGCATCGGCCTCGAGCACCGTCAGCGGGAGGCCGACCTCGGAGTTGAAGGAGCCCTTGGCGCTCATCGTCGGAGCAGCCGCCGAGAGGACGCGGCCGATGAGATCCTTGGTACTCGTCTTGCCGCTCGAGCCCGTGATGCCGATGACGGTGCACGAGAGCCTCTGGCGGTGATACCACGATGCGAGCGCACCGAGGGCCAGCACAGGATCGTCGACCACGACGCACGGCAGAGCCGAGCCATCAGATGCCGGCAGGGGCCGCGAGGACAGCACACACGAAGCCCCGGCAGCGACAGCGTCCGCCGCGAAGTCATGCCCGTCGACACGCTCTCCCACGATGGCCACGAACAGGTCACCGCGCCCGACGGATCGCGAGTCGACCGACACGCCCGTGACGGCCTTGGCATCGACCTCGGTCACGCCGTGAAGGGTGCCGTGCGTGGCGGCCGCGATCTCAGATGGCGAGAGCGGGATCACCGGCCACCCCGCTCCGAGAGTGCCTCCTGCAGGATCGCCGAGTCGTCGAAGTCGATCGTCACTCCTGCGACCTCCTGACCCGTCTCGTGACCCTTTCCCAGCACGATAACCACATCGCCGGCAGCGGCCTGCGCCACGGCGATGCTGATGGCGCGGGCCCGGTCACCCTCTTCCAGCACGGTGCTGCCCCTGCCTTCGGCGACGGGCAGCGCTCCCTCGAGGACCGCCGCCCGGATGGCGCGAGGATCCTCCGAACGTGGATTGTCGTCGGTCACGATCACCACGTCCGCAAGGCGCGCCGCGGCCGCACCCATCAGGGGTCGCTTGACGGGGTCGCGGTCTCCGCCGGCACCCAGGACCGCGATGATCCTGCGACCGGGCCCGAGAGCCGACAGCACCCGGGACACCGCATCGGGGGTGTGCGCGTAGTCGACGATGCCCACGATGGGCTCGCCGCCATCGGTGACATCACGACGCCCGACGACCTGCATCCGGCCTGGCACCGACACGGTCCCGATGCCGCGCACCGCGGCCTCGATGTCGATCCCAGCGCAGTTGAGCATCGCGAGCGCACACAGCGCATTGGCGATGTTGAAGCCTCCGGGCATCGGCACCGTCATCTCGACCCGTCGCCCCTCAGGGCCTACGACATCCACCCTGTTCGAGATCCCACCATCGCGCATGGCCGTCATGTGCCAGTCCGCAGACGGGTCCGTCAGCGACCACGTGACGACGGGCACGCTGGCGTTGGCCGCAAGCCGCCGTCCATGGGGATCATCGATTCCCACGACCCCGAGAGCCGAGTGCTCCGGGGTGAACAGCAGTGCTTTCGCGGCGAAGTACGACTCCATGTCGCCGTGATAGTCCAGATGATCCTGCGACAGCTGAGTGAAGGCCGCCACGTCGTACCGGACTCCATCCACTCGATGCTCGGCGAGCGCGATCGAGCTCACTTCCATCACGACGGACCCCACACCGCGCTCGCGCATCAGGGCCAGCATCGCCTGCAGGTCCGTTGCCTCGGGTGTCGTCCGCGCTCCCGCTGCGACGCTGTCGCCGAGGTGGACACCGAGCGTCCCGATGGTCCCGACACTGAGGCCTGCCGCACGCAGACCCGACTCCACCATCGCTGTCACGGTGGACTTCCCGTTTGTGCCGGTGACGCCGAGCATCTGCAGCTCCCGCGCCGGCCAGTCGTGGACATTGCCCGCGATCACACCACTGGCGGCACGAGGGGAGGCGACGATGACCACAGGCACTTCGACACCCGAGCACAGCACGGCACCTTCGGCATCGGTCACGATCGCGGCAGCCCCTGCTGCTACGGCCTCGGCCGCATACCTGGCACCGTGCGTGTTGCGGCCGGGCAGCGCGAGGTACAGGTCCCCCGCCTGCACTGCGCGCGAGTCCAGGGTCGCACCAGTGATGGCGGTGTCAGGTGACGTGACGACGTGCGCGACATCGCGAAGGGCCTCGCGAAGCGTCAGCGGTCGGATCTGCGGTCGGAGCTGCTCCGCCATGGGATCAGCCCCCCAGAGGCAGGTACGAGGCCTTCGTCCCGGTCGGAGGGATCTGCCGCGCCTGGAGGGCGTAGGTCATGACGCGCTGGAAGACCGGGCCACCGAGCTGACCGCCGTAACGGCCGTTGCGCGGGTTGTCGAGGAAGACGGCGACCACCAGTTTCGGGTCGTCGATCGGGGCCATGCCGATGAAGGATGCGACGACACCGCGGTAGCAGCCGCAGGTCTCGTCGAAGGCCTGCGCTGTACCTGTCTTGCCGCCCACGCGGTAGCCAGGGATGCCGGCGCCGGGTGCCGTGCCGCCCGGACCGACGACCGTCTCGAGCATGGCCCGAACCTGCCGCGCCGTGGCGGATGACACGACGCGCGTGGGCTGCTCGGACTCGGGCGCCTCCTCAGTGCCGTCGGCGTTGACGAAGGCATCGACCAGCCGCGGCTGGAGCCGCACGCCGTCGTTGGCGATGGTGGCGAAGACGCTCGCGGCCTGGACGGCGTTCATGCTGAAGCCCTGACCGAACGCGATCGTCGGCAGTGACGTCGCCGACCACGAGTCGCGCGGGAGCAGCGCACCCGTCGCCTCTCCCGGGAAGCCGATGCCTGTCGGCTCCGCCGTGCCGAACTTGCGCAGGTAGCGCTCGAGCTGGCGCCCACCGATGCGTTCCGCCGCGAGGATGGTGCCGATGTTGCTGGACTTCGCCATGATGCCGGCGAGAGTCAGGTTCAGGGTGCCGTGCGGGGTGTGGTCCGGGAACTCCTCTCCGCCGCGCACCAGCACCGGCGGGATCTTGAACCACGAGTACGCGTCCGCGGCACCCTCATTCACGACGGCTGCAAGCGTCATGAGCTTGGCCGTCGAGCCCGGCTCGAAGACCTCGGTGAGCGCGCGGTTGCCCAGGACGTCGGGGTCGGCCGAACCCGGATCGTTGGCGTCGAACGTCGGAGCAGTGGCCATCGCGAGGATGTCACCGGTGCGCGGATCCATCACCACCACCGTGCCGCTGTCGGACTGTGACGCCCGCACCTGGTCGGCGATGGCCTGCTGCGCCATGTACTGGATGTCACGGTCGATGGTCAGGCGCACGTCGACTCCGGGCTTGGCCTCGGTCAGCGAGCGTGAAGCGGTGGGGATGGCGCGTCCGCCCGGACCACGCTCGTAGGTCATCTCCCCCGGGGTGCCGGTGAGGAGGTCCTCGTACGCATACTCCAGTCCGCCCAGACCCGTGCCCTCGTCACCGACGAAACCGACGATGTTGGCGCCGACGTCGCCCGCCGGGTACACCCGGCGCGACGTCTGCTCGCTGAAGATGCCGGGCAGCCGGAGCTCGTCGATGCGGTTCCAGGTCTCCGGCGTCAGGGCCTTGGCGAGGTAGACGAACCTTCGCTCGCCCGTCAGGCGCGGCACGAGCACGGCGGGGTCGACGCCGAGGAGCGGGCCGAGCGCGTTCGCGACGGCAGTGGGATCGGTGACGAGCGTCTGGTCAGCGGTGAGGTTGCGCGCCTCCATGGTCACGGCCAGCGGCTCGCCGTCGTTGTCGGTGATCGATCCGCGCACGGCCGGGATCTCCTGGACGCGCATGCGCTGGTCGAGGGCCTCCGAGGCCAGGGCCTCGCCTCGGATCGCCTGGATCTCGATCAGCCGACCGGCGAACAGGGTGAGCAGCAGGCCGGTGACGATGAGCAGGATGGTGCCGCGCTTGCGGGGATTGGCCATCTCGATACCGCGAGCGCCCACACCTCGACCGTAACCGCCCCGACCCCCGGAGTCCGGCCGCGAGACCGGTCGGCGCGTCGAGGATCCGGTTCGAGCCGACGGGGCGGTGCGGGTCGTCGTACGGCTCACGGCACCGGCACCGCCACGAGACCCTCATCGCCGGTGGCTGCGTCCGCCTTGGCGCCCTTCTTGCCGTCCTTGTCGCCCTTGCCGTTCTTCCCCTTGCCGCTGCCGTCCCTGCCACCGGTCGCCAGCTCGTCGGTGACGTCGAGGATGACGGCCTCCTCCCACAGGCTGTTCTCGGCCAGCGGGTCGGCGTTGCGCGCGGCCTCGGCGGACGCTGTCTCGTTGGCGGCTGCCTGCGCGGCAGCCTCGTTCCCGGCGGCCTGCACCGCAGCGGCGTCGACCGCAGCGGGATCCAGTGACGGATCAGCCGAGACGGGCAGGCCGGCAAGGGCGTTGTCGACACCTTCGGCAGCCGTCGCGTCAGCAGGGGTGAGCAGTCGCGGCATGGTCGCCCGGGTGCCCGGTGCCGGCTTGGGCTTGCCGAGCACCTTGCCGGTCTCGACGTCGAGGAACACCGGGTTCTCGCTCGGCACCATGCCCATGGCACGTGCCTGCTGCTCGAGTGACTCCGGCGCTGCCATTGCCGCAACGGACTCGGCGAGCGCCTGCTCCTGCTGCAGCAGTGCGGTCTGCTCGGCCTTGAGCTCACTGATGGTGAAGGCGCCCTGGGCGAGGGACGTGTTGATGAGCAGGATCGTGATCATGCCGATCGCCAGCACACCCGTGACGATGATGGCGAACACCCCGCGACTGGCGCGCTCCGGACGCAGCGGCGACACCATGCGCAGGTGCGGTCGCGCGGACTTGTGCGATCGGGCTCCGCGCGTGACGTACTCGGTGCCGGCGGGATTGCCACCGAGCACCACGTCGCCGTCGGCCGGATCATCCGCTGGTTCGACACCGGGAGCGACGGCTGGCACTGTCGCCGGATCCGAGGTCAGGTCCTCGATGCGGTGCTTGCGCAGCGCGCTCATGCCGCCTCACCGACCTTCTCGGCCGCCCGCACGCGCACCGAGGCGGCGCGCGGGTTCTGCTCGATCTCCTCGACGTCGGCGACCTCCGCACCGCGCGTGAGCAGGCGCAGCCAGGGGCGGTACTCGTCGGGCACCACGGGAAGGTCGACCGGCACTGACGAGCGAGCGCCGTCGGCCAGCACGTGCTTGACGATGCGGTCCTCCAGCGACTGGTACGACATCACGACGATGCGGCCCCCGATGGCCAGGGACTCCAGTGCGGCGGGGAGTGCCCGGCGCAGGGTGTCGAGCTCGCCGTTGACCTCGATGCGCAGTGCCTGGAAGGTGCGCTTGGCGGGGTTGCCGCCGGTGCGGCGGGCAGGGGCGGGGATGCAGGAGCGGATGAGGTCGACGAGTCGCGCCGAGGTGGTGAACGGCTCGACCTTCCGCTCGACCACGATGCGCGCGGCGATCCGACCGGCGAACTTCTCCTCGCCGTACTGGCGCAGGATGCGGGTGAGATCGGCGGCCGAGTATGTGTTGAGCACCTCGGCCGCGGTGATCCCCGAGGTCTGGTCCATGCGCATGTCGAGTGGTGCGTCCTGCGCGTAGGCGAAGCCGCGCTCCGCCTCGTCCAGCTGCATCGACGAGACACCGAGGTCGAACAGGATGCCCTGCACGCGGTCGAGGCCCAGATCGCGCAGCACGGCGGGCAGCTCGTCGTAGACCGCGTGCACGAGGGTCACGCGCTCGCCGAAGCCGGCCAGGCGCTCACCCGACAGGCGCAGCGCCTCGGTGTCGCGGTCGAGTCCGACGACACGGGCGGACGGGAAGCGCAGGAGCGCCTCCTCGCTGTGGCCGCCGAGGCCGACGGTGGCGTCGACGAGAACCGCACCCGGCTCCTCCAGCGCTGGTGCGAGCAGCGTGAGGACCCGGTCGCGCAGGACCGGGATGTGGGTGGGTGCGGTGGAGGTCATGGTCAGGCCCAGGTGTCCACGACGTTCGCGACGGCCACCAGCACGCCGGTGGTGAGGGCCAGGGCCAGGCCGAGGACGGCGGTGGAGCGAAGGGTGGAGCGGATCGGCTGGCCGGAGGTGGTCAGGCTGCTCATCGATTCCCCTGGTTCAGGTTCGCGGTCGGACGGGTGAGCGGGTCGGGCGGCGGTGCGGGCAGTTCGGCGGTGCGGGCAGTGCGGTGGGGCGGGCAGTGCGGCGAATCGGGCAGTGCGGTGGAGCGGATCGCGGTTCCGTGTCGGTCAGGTCCCCGCCCGCTGTTTCCAGCGGACCCTGGCGCGGGGGAAGTCGCGTCAGGATGCGAGCGAGGAGCGGGAGGAGACCTCACCGCACGGCGTCAGATCCCGGGCAGTACCTCCTCGCTGAGGTCCGAGAAGGCCTCTTCCTGGGTGGAGAGGTAGGTGGCCCAGTTCGCGGCGTCCCAGATCTCCGCGGTGGTGTTCTTGCCGACCACGACGACGTCGCGGTCCAGGCCCGCGTACTCGCGAAGGGCCCCCGGGACGGTGATTCGGCCCTGGCGGTCCGGGACCTCGTCGAAGGCGCCGGAGAACAGCACGCGCTGGTAGGCCTGCACCTTCGGGTTGGAGCGTCCGGCCTCGTTGAGGCGCTCGGCGTAGGCGGCGAACTCCTCGGCCGGCCACACCACGATCGAGCGGTCCTGCCCCTTGGTGAGCACCAGGCCGGCGGCGAAGCCCTCACGGAACTTGGCGGGGAGCACCAGGCGGCCCTTGTCGTCGAGCTTGGGGGTGTGGGTGCCGAGGAATCCGAGAAACATGCGCCCGTCCCTCCCCTTCAGCCCCTCACACACCCCTGGTCTCTCCAAGTGACGCCACTGTACTCCATTTTCCTCCACCGTCAACCACGTTCCCCCAAGAGAATCACCCCCTCCCCTCCCCCCCCCCCCCCCCCCCCCCCCCCACCCCCCCCCCCCCCCCCC
>VFQT010002166.1_pt1 | contig 20963 bp, 23 predicted proteins | sample 3512381 | NCBI WGS metagenome assembly VFQT01 (sample SAMN10412376, study PRJNA504923) | tailings metagenome | isolation source: Relicate 2 Philex TSF3 active mining site | place: Philippines: Tuba, Benguet | collected 2017-08-29
TGAGGAGGTGCATGTTCGAGGGGCCGCTGACGCTGCCTGAGCCCCCGCCGCCGGTCTCGTATGAGGTGTCGTAGACGCTGGTGCGCTCGGCGAGCCCCAGGGGCCCGTTACCCCATTCGAGGACGGCGTCATTGTCCTGGGAGGCGGTGCCAGGCAGGGTGGGCTGGTTCCTGAGGACGGCGACGGCGGAGGCCGGCCGGACAACGATCTCGATGCTCATGCCGAGGGGGCCTCCAGGTCGATGGTCTTGGGGACGACGAGTGCCGAACAGGTAATCTCGTAATCGGTGCGGAAGGGACCGCCCTTCACCGGGCGGTAGCGCACCCGGACCTTCGTCGGGTACTTCGTCAGCGCCGCGTTGGTATCCTGCGAGTTGCCGTAGATGTAGTCCTTCTGGACGGAAGCCGGATTGATGACGGTCGTCTCCAGGATGGTGGTGAGCGGCGTCATGTTGAAGAGATCGAGGCCGTCGTCGTTGGGCACGATCCCGTCATAGCTGCCGATGGTCAGGGCGGCGTCCCCTGCCCCATCGGTGACCAGGACCCGGGTGGCGCCGGCATGGACCTGGTAGCCTTCGACATAGTCCGCCTCGCAGTAGACGGGCACCCCCGGATCGGTGACCAGCGCGCCGCCATGGCCCGGCGTGCAGCCGAGCGTCACCCGGCAGCCGGTCTCGCCCGAGGCTCCGTCGGTGAAGATGGTGTAGGCCTTGATCTTGCCGGTCGCCCCGCCGCCGGGGAGCCTCGGATCGAGGATCGAAGCGCTCCTGCGGAGGCTCAGGGACGCCGCATGCGAGAACGGCGCTTCGAAGGCGATCTCGACGCAGCGCGCCGAGGCCAGCAGCCGCGCGGCGGCGATGTTGGCGAGATACGCCACGCTCTGCTGCCCACGCTCCGTCGTGAAGTAGGCCCTCCTCCGCAGGTCGCCGATGGGCAGGGCACCGCCCGGGTCGACCGGCTCATCCGCGTCGCCGGAGACCGAGAGGGCAATGACCTCCTCGTCTCCTGCCTCGGTCACGATCTCCTGCAGCGCCGACTGGAGGGTGAAGGTGGCCACTTCCGTGTAGCTGCGCTCCGCCTCGTAGGAGGCAGCGAGATTTCCGCTGATGGTCCAGTTGTAGAGGATGTACTTCGTGACGCCGTCGCGGTCGTTGATGGTCTCGGTGTTGAGCCTGGACCAGGCGTCCTTCGCGAAGGCACTGGCGACCGTCCAGCCGCCGCCGATCCTCTGGCCCTTCTTCGGCCAGGCCGCGAGCAGGCCGTCGCCGGTGTAGCTGCGGATCGCGGGGAAGTTCAGGGGCACGGTGCCGTAGCCGTACTGGGTCCAGCGGACCTCCGCCTCGATCACCACCTTGCGCTGCGGGGCGCCGGAATAGGAGCAGCGGACACTGTCGGCATGGACGTCGTCGCCGAAGGCCAGCGTGCCGTCCTCGCCGGTCAGGACATGGCTGGCGGTGACCGCATGGCTCACCCGGTCGATGTGCCAGACCATGGGCCACGCCTCCAGCACGGTGTCGGGCTCGGCGCGGCGTTCTGCGGCGATGAACAGCGGATCGAAGAAGTGGGGAACGCACAGGCGATTCAATTCTGCGTGCCCTTGGCCTCTGCCACACCATCTTAAAACACGGGTGTCTTGATCCCTTCGAACCGCGCCTTGAGCTGAAGGGCGACGAATTTCGAGTTGAAGCGGGAAAGATGCAGGTTACCGCCGTGGAACCAGAGGTTTTCGTGCCGGAGCGGCTTCCACATGTTGCGCAACTCGCCCTCCCAGGGTCCGGGATCGCCGCGGGTGTCCGATCCATAGCCCCAGTTTCGGCCTACCAGGTCGGCTACTTCGCGCGAGACTATCCTGGCCACCCATTCGTTCATCGGCAGGTAACCCGTCGCATAGACGATCACATCTGCCGAAATCTCCGAGCCATCAGTGAGAATGGCGGACGTCGGAGTGAGGCGCGAGATCTCGACACCACTCCTGACCCCGATCATGCCAGAGGCGATGAGTTCCGAACAGCCGACGTCGAGATAATATCCCGATCCCGTGCGCAAGGCCTTCATCATCAAGCCTGAATCATCCGGGCCATAGTCCGTCATGAAGCCCCGGGCATTGAGACGGCGGATGAGGCTAGCATCGCGCGCGGCGATTTCGGCATAGACCGGGCGCTGCAGGTCTGCCATCAGCCGGAAGGGCACGGACGCGAAGATCAGGTCCGCGGTGTCTGTGTCGATGCCCTTCGCCACTGCTTCTTCGGAATAGAGCGACGCGAAGGCGACGTCCATCAGGGACTCCGAGCGCACCACCGTGGTCGGCGTGCGCTGGATCATGGTGATCTCCGCCGCCTCGCATTCCCAGAAATCTGCGCAGATGTCATGTGCCGAGCTGTTGGCGCCCACCACGATGCAGCGCTTGCCGCGGAAGGACTCGCCCGAGACGTGCCGGGCGGAGTGATATTGCACACCTGTGAAGATATCGGATCCAGGCGGCGTCACCTCGCGCGGCGGCCCATAGGAGCCGGTCGCGAACACCAGGTGCTTCGGCGCCAGCACCAGCTTTTCGCCGTTCCGTGTGACCTCGACCGTCCATTCCTTGCGCTTGTCGTCGAAGCTCGCGCTGATGACTTCGGAGGATGTCCAGTAGTTGAGCTCCATCAGATTGACGTAGGCTTCGAGCCAGTCGCCCATCTTGTCCTTCGGGGTGAAGACCGGCCAGTGCGCGGGGAAGGGGATATAGGGCAGATGATCGTACCAGACGGGATCGTGCAGCACGAGGCTGCGGTAGCGGTTGCGCCAGGAATCCCCGGCGCGCGGGTTCTTCTCGATGATGAGGAAGGGAACGCCGAGCTGCCTGAGCCTGGCGCCGAGCGCGATGCCGCCCTGACCGCCGCCGATGATCAGAACATAGGGCTGTTTCGAGCGGCCCAACTCCTGCTGCTCCTCGCGGCGCAGTTCCGTCCAGGTGCGGCGGTCGCGGCGGGCCCCATGCACGATACCCTTTTCGCGCGTGAATCCGGTTTTCTCCTCGTGGCCCTTGAGCTCCTGAAGCGTGGTGAGGATGGTGTAGCCCTCGCCGTTCCTCAGCCTCAGGTGCCCGGTGCCGCGGCCTGTCGCCGTCTCGAAGCGGAAGAACGCCTCGACAATATCGCCGCTGCGGGTGGCCGGGGCGGTGAGTGCGAATCCCCGAGGCTGCGCATGGGCGAGCGTTGCCGCCAGCATGGCTTTCACCCCATCCCGGCCTTCCATGGTACGGATGTTCCACGTCAGCGCCACGAAGTCGCGCCAGTAGCACTCCGCCCCGAACAGGGCCGTCGCCGCCGCCGCGTCACCGGCCAGGAGTGCTGCCTCGAGCCGGGCGAGCCAGCCTTGGGCAAGTTCGGTCGTCGCGTCGTCGGTCATGCTGGTCCTCTGTCAGATGTTGTTGCCGCCGGTGAGCCGCCCGGCTCGCCGCGTCGCGCCGCCTTCCTCATGGAAGGCAAGCGCACCGTTCACGTAGACACGCGATATTCCCGCCGCCATCTGGCGGGGCTCGTCATAGGTCGCGCGGTCAATGACCCTTGAGGCATCGAACAGCACGAGATCGGCATAGCTGCCGGGCTTGAGGCTGCCCCGGTCCTTGAGGCCGAAGACGCGCGCGGGAAGGCCTGTCATCTTGTGCACCGCCGCTTCCATGCTGAACAGCGCCATGTCGCGCGCATAGTGCCCCAGGACACGCGGGAAGGTGCCCCACAGGCGGGGATGCGGGTGCATGTCATGCGGCAGCCCGTCGGACCCGATCATGGCCAGGGGTGAGGACATGACGCGCTTCACGTCATCCTCATGCATCTGGAAATAGATGGCGCCGGCCGGGTCGAGCCGCTCGGCGGCCTCATGCAGCGAGCAGGACCATTCGGCTGCGACGTCGGAGAGCACACGCCCCGTCATCTCCGGATAAGGCTTCGACCAGGAGATGCGGATCGGGTAGTCGGATGTCACGAGGTCGAGCCGGAGATTGGTGGACCCCGCTGTGTAGGGATAGACGTCGAGGTTGACGGGCTGGCGCCCGGCTGCCGTTTCGAGTTTCGGCAGGGTCTCGCGGGTGCGGCCCCAGTTCTGGGGTCCTGCGCATTTGTGGTGCGAGATGACGAGCCTGATACCGGCGTCGGATGCGGTAGCGAGCGATTCGTCGATCGAGTCGAGCACGCCTGCGAACTCATCGCGCATGTGGGTGGCATAGACGCCGCCGGCCTCGGCAAAGCAGCGGGCGATGGCGGCAACCTCCGCCCGGCCGGCCGCCGCATTGGTGGGATAGAAGAGCCCTGTCGAGAAGCCCGCCGCGCCATTGGCCATAGCCTCGCGCGCATGGTCCTGCATGCGGGTGATTTCCGCGTCCGCAGCAGGCCGGCCGACGTCCTTCATGGTGGCGAGCCGCAAGGCAGAGTGCCCGACGAGAGCCACCACGTTGACGGCGGGCGAGACGGCACTCAGCGCTGCCGCATAGGCGGCGAAGCTCGGGAAGCCATAGGCACTCGCGCCCCCCAGAAGGTTCATCGGCGGAGGCGGATCGTCCATGAATGTCACGGGTGCGAGCGAAATGCCGCAATTGCCGGTGACGACGGTGGTGACCCCCTGGCTGATCTTGGGCAGCATGTCGGGCGCATCGAGCACGATGCGGTCATCATGAGTGTGGGCGTCGATGAAGCCGGGGGCAAGCGCCAGGTGCCCTGCCTCCACAACCTCCCGAGCCCTGTCGGCCGCCACCTCACCCAGTGCGGCGATGCGATCATCCTTGATGGCGAGGCTGGCGCGCCTCGGGGCAGCACCGGTGCCGTCATATATCAGCGCATTGCGGAAGACGGCATCATAGTCTGGCATCGCCTTACTCCTCCGTATCCTGTTTCGGCATCAGCGGTGTCGGATCGGTACTGGGTGTCGGGATCGCGACCCCGATGCGGGCGAGCGTATAGCGCACGCGGCGCAACGCATCGCGCGAGCGGTCACCCATCTTCTTGGCGATACCCGCGGCCAGCGTGTCGATCACCGCCATGTGGGCATAGCGTGACGGCGTCGGCATCTTGACGTCCGTGCCCTCGGCGATGGTAACGAGGATGGCAATGTCGGCAACCTGTGCAAGGGGAGTTCCGGGCCGGGTGATGGCCACCGTCTTCGCGCCGAAGGAGCGCGCGATCTCTACTGCCTCGACCACCGGCTTGGAGCGGCCGCTGTTCGAGATCGCCAGCACCCCGTCGCCCGGGCGCAGCGTTGCCGCCGACATACGCTGCTGATGGCCGTCCTGGTAGGCCGAAACGGGAAGGCCAAGACGGAACAGCCGCAGCTTGGCATCCTCCGCCAGCGCGGCGGAACCGCCGCCCTGGCCATAGACGTCGATGCGCTGGCAAGCCGCCAGGGCATCGATGGCCTCGCCCACGGCGGCGGTATCGAGCTGGTCGAGGCATTCGCGCACCGCGCCCGCGGCCCGCATCATCACGGTGTGTGCAAGCTGGCCCGCATCGTCATCGAATATCCGCTCCGACCGGAGGTAGACGGCCGCAACGGTGAGCGTGGTGGCAAGGCTGATCTTGAACTCCGAAAAGGAGGAGCAGCCCAGCGTGCGGCAGAAGCGGGTGACGGTGGGCTGGCTCACCTCGGCGCGCGCGGCGAGCTCGGCGATGGTCATCCGCGTCGCCATCTCATAATCCGCGGTGACGATGTCGGCGACGCGCCGCTCCGCCGGAGACAGGCTGGCATCGACCCGCTCCAGCCGCGAGACGATGTCGATCGCCGCCGGCTTGCGCAGCCGGCCCTTCTGCAGTCTGGACCGCTTGACCTCGCTCAACTCCGCAACACCCCCTTTTGGCCCTCATAATCTGAAACAAAATTACACAGATCAGAGCTCCCGGCAACAGCATCTGCATGGACCTCAAACAGGCAGGTTTCGCAACCGCAGCATTTCGCACCGCGAAAAAGCCATATGACACAAGCATTCTATCGCAACCGGCACCACCAAAGTGAGAGGCGCACCTCACAACATGGCTATTGCGCAATTCTGATTTTTGTAACATCATTTCATGAAATCGGGCTTACACCAAGGTGACGTCGCGTGCTTCCGGTCGGGCGGATCGCGCCGGAATTTGAAGGACGGATTGGCATGTCGATGACAGAGAGCAGCATGGCTGCCGGATTTTCCGGGAAAACGCCGAAGACCAAGATGGCCATCAGAAACGCCTCGAAGGTCTACCAGACCCGAAGCGGCGGCGTTCACGCCCTCGATAATGTCTCGCTCGACGTGCGCGAAGGCGAGTTCCTCTGCATCCTCGGTCCATCGGGTTGCGGCAAGACCACGATGCTGTGGTCCATGGCGGGGCTGCATTCGCTGTCGTCGGGCGAAATCCGGCTGGACAGCGAGCCGATCGTCAAGCCGCATCCGGAGATCGCGATGATCTTCCAGGATGCCAATCTGTTGCCGTGGCGCAACCTGGCAAGGAACATCGAGTTGCCCTTCGAACTCAAGCGCAAGCCGCCGGACCGTGCGCTGATTTCGCGCCTGCTCGACCGGGTGGGCCTCGCCGGCTTCGAGAACAAGATGCCACGTGAGCTGTCCGGCGGCATGCAGCAGCGCGCCTCAATCGTGCGAAGCCTTTCCGTCAATCCGTCGGTCCTGCTGATGGACGAGCCCTTCGGCGCGCTCGACGCCTTCACACGCGACGAGATGAACCTGCTGATCCAGGAAATCTGGATGGAGACGAAGAAGACCATCGCCTTCGTCACCCACTCCATCGCCGAGGCGATCTTCCTGGCTGACCGGGTGGCGGTGATGTCGGCCCGGCCGGGCCGCATCGCGGAGATCTACGACATCGACATTCCGCGCCCGCGCTCCATCGAAATCCAGACGGAGCCCGACTTCATCAAGCGCGTGCTCGAAATCAAGTCCCGCATCGAGCATGGGCGCGGCGGGGGCGGCACCCGCGTGGCTATCACGTAGACGGCGGCATCAGGAGGCAGGTACGGTGGACAAGACACTCGGCGACAAGATTCCGGAGTTCAACAAGAAGCGGGATGCCGGCGGCAACGTGGGGCTGAGCGGGGCGTCCTTCAGCCTGGGCGACCATCGCACAAAGTTCGAGACGCTGGTCATCATCCTTGTCGCCGTCATCATCATCGGCGGGACCGAGTTGCTGATCTACGCCTTCAATGTGCCGCAATACGTGCTGCCGAGGCCAAGCCAGATCGCCACCGCCCTCGTCACCGAATTCCCCAATCTCTGGCCGCATCTCCTGATCACGCTGAAGGAGCTGTTCATCGGCTTCGCCATCGGTGCGTCGATCGGCTTCGTGCTGGCGGCGGTGATCACGCAGTTCCCCTTCGTCGAAAAGATCGTGACACCCTACATCCTGCTGCTGGTCACGACGCCGATGCTGGCGCTGGTTCCGCTCTTGATTCTGCGTTTCGGTTTCGGCAGCGAGCCGCGCATCATTGCCGTGGCGCTGGCCTCAGGCCCCATGGTGATGATCAATTCGGCAACGGGCTTCCGGCGGGTTGACCTTGCCAAGATCGCGCTCGCCCGGTCATTTGGCGCCAGCACCTTCCAGATCTTCACCAAGATCCGCATTCCAATGGCCATGCCGATGATCATCGTCGGCCTTATGGTCGGCTCCATCTTCGGCCTGCTCACCACGATCGGCGCGGAAATGGTGGGCGGCGCGGAGGGGCTGGGCAACCGGCTGACATACTATTCCGCGCTGATCCGCATGCCGCAGTTCTTCGCCATCATCCTGATCCTCGCGATCCTCGGCATATCGATCTACGTGTTTTTCTTCTGGCTCGGAAAGAAGTGGGCCAGCTGGGAAGCCTGAAACCGGGAGTGGGCTTTCATGCAACGTCACCCGGAATAACAATCTAAGAGACGGAGGAGGAAACACCCATGATTGGACAGATGAAGATTGGACGCCGCCGGCTGCTGACGCTCACCGCCGCTGGCGTAACGGCAACGACGTTCGGCGGCCTTGCCGGCAGCCGGCAGGCCAGTGCTGCAGAGGTCGTGCGCTGGGTCAGCCCGCGCGGCACGGTAGAGGTGCTGGACGACTATCCCTATTGGGTCGCCAAGAAGCTCGGCTACTTCGGCGATATCGAGACGTCGCTTGAGCCTGGCCCCTCCGATGCGACGGCAACGGTCAAGCTCGTCGACCAGAACCAGGCGGACATGGGCTATCCGTCACCCGGCGTGTTCTCGCTGGGCCTCGCGCAGGGCATGCCCATCGTCTCGGTATTCCACATGGGTGGCGCCGACCTGTTCTCCTTCGCCTTCCGAAAAGGCCAGAGGCCTGCGAGCCTCAACGAACTTGAGGGCAAGACCGTGGTCCTGGGCTCCGCCGGGTGGCAGTCGATCTGCGACCCCATGCTCAAGGCAGCAGGCGTGGACATCACCAAGATCAAATATGTTGATGCCGGTTGGCCCACCTGGGGCACGGCACTGATGTCCGGCCAGGGCGATGCCGCCCTTTCCTGGGAGGGCCTCCGTGCCCAGTGGAAAGGCCAGGGCCTCGACTTCGACTACTGGCTGGGCCGTGACTTCTCCAAGCTTCCCGCCAACAGCTTCATCATCCGCAAGTCGGACTTCGAGGACGCGTCGAAGAAGGACCTGTATGAGCGCTATCTCCGCGCCTGGGCGATGGGCCTCGAGTTCGGGCGGAACAATCCGCGCGCGGCGACACAGATCGTGATGGAGCAGTTCCCCGCGCTGGGCTCGCAGATGACACCGGACATCGCGGTGGAATCCCAGATGCAGCTCGCCAACGTCTTTGCCGGCCGCTGGGACGAACGCCAGCAGAAATGGGGCTATCACCTGGCCTCGAGCTGGCAGCTGTTCTTCGACGTCGGCCGCGAGATCGGCCAGATCCAGGGCGACTTCAAGCTCGAGGACGTGGTGAAGAACGACTACATCGATGCCGCCAACACCTTTGACAAGGCGAAGGTGAAGGCTGATGCCGACGCATACAAGCTCTCGGACGCTTATGCCGCGGTGAACGTCGACGAGATCGCCAAGCGCATCTGACATCATGGCGGGGCGGCGGTTTCCGCCGCCCTATCCTTTCAAGGACGGGACACGCGCATGTTCGACTTCGACCACGTCGGAATCACCATCACCACCGTCCAGCCCGGCGAGAACTGGGTGGAACAAAGCCGCGTTTGGGTGACCAACCCCAAGGCCCACCCCGAGCACATCGAGTTCCTGCGCTATGAGCCTGACAGCACGGTGCCGGAGGTCATCAAGGCCAACCCGCACATCGCCTTCCGCGTGAAGACCCTGGAAGATCATCTTGAGCAACCGGGCGTTGAGATCATCATCCCGCCCTTCGAGGTGGGGGACTTCCTGCGCGTGGTCTTCGTGCGAAAGCACAATACGATCTTCGAATACATGCAGTATCTCAGGGAAGGCTGGTTCGGCCAATGAGCTACCGCGCCATCTACACCTATGCCTGGGACCTCGCAGAGGCCGGCGTTGACAATGCCGTCGCGGAGTTCAAGGCCCTGGGCCTCGACACGGTTACCATCGCCGCGAGCTACCACGCGGGCAAGTTCCTGAGGCCGCATGGCAAGGCGGGCAAGGTCTATTTTCCAGAGGATGGCACGGTCTACTTCAAGCCGGACATGCGCCGCTACGGCGCGATCCGGCCATCGCCGAACAGCGTGTTCGGCGATGGCGCCGTCATGCGCGCGCTGTGCGACGGGCCGATGCAGGTCAATGCCTGGATGGTGCTGCTTCACAACACGCTGCTCGGCACGGAACACCCCGAAGCGACGACCGCAAATGCCTTCGGCGATCGCTATGTCTACAGCCTGTGCCCGTCTCACCCGCAGGCCAGGGCCTATGCGGTGGGGTTGGTGGAGGACGTGACCCACGCTTACCCGGTGATGGGCGTGTCGCTGGAGTCGCCAGGCTTTGCCCCCTACGCGCATGGCTTCCACCACGAATTCGCGCTGAACCAGCCCAACCGCTGGCTCGACCAACAGTTGGGCCTTTGCTTCTGCGATCACTGCATGGCGGGTGCGGCGAAGGCGGGGATTGATGCGAAGGCGCTGAAGGCGCACGTGGCGCAGGACATATCGGATTATCTGGCGAGCGATGTCGACTTTCCGGCCGATATGGCGGAGGCTTTCTGGCTCGCCGACACGCGGACGGATGGCGAACTCGCCGCCTTCCTCACCTGGCGCTGCGAGGTGGTCACCTCGCTCGTCGCCGAGATCCGCGACAGGGCTCGCAAGGATGCAAGTGTGGCCATCATTCCCTCCGTGGCACGGCCCACCGGGGGAGCCTGGTACGAGGGTAGCGACCTTGCGGCGCTGGCGGACGCGGTGGGCAACATCGAGGCCTGTTTCTACGAGCCCTCGCCGGCCCGCATCAAAGCGGATTTGTTCGACATCAGGCGCCGGCTCAAGGGCAAGGGCGCCTTGCGCGGCATTCTGCGGCCCGCGTGGCCCGACCTCGGCAACAAGGCAGATCTCATGTCCGCCGCCGGGGCGCTTCGGGAAGGCGGCGTATCCGGAGTTGCCTTCTACAATTGGGGCCATTTGCGGCAAAAGAACCTCGCGTGGATCGCCGATGCGCTGAAGGTCTTCGGAGGCGGGTCATGATGTTCAAGGGCAAGGTCGTTGCGATCACGGGTGCTGCGGGCGGCATCGGTCAGTCCCTGTGCAAGCGCTTCGCCGCGGAAGGGGCGGCAATCGCCGCGCTCGACAAGAGCGACGCCATCCGGGCCTTCATGGCGGAACCCTGGACGACGGGCGTGATGACCGCCCATGCGGTGGCCGATGTGGGCGACCGGGCTGCCGTCGCAGAAGCATTCACGATGCTGACCAAGGCTCTGGGGCCTGTCGGGGTTCTGGTGAACAATGCGGGCTTTTCCTCCCACCCCACCTTCGTGCGCACCGATCCGGAAAGCTGGCAGCATGAGGTGAACGGCAACCTCAACAGCGCCTATTACTGCGCAAATGCGGTCATCGAGGGGATGAAGGCGAATGGCGGAGGATCGATTGTGGCGATCGGTTCCGTCAACGGCCTCGGCGCGCTGGGCGATCCGGCCTACAGTGCGGCCAAGGCCGGGTTGATCTCGCTCACCAAGTCGCTCGCCGTAGAATATGGCCGTTTCAACATCCGCTCCAACATCGTCCTGCCCGGCACGGTGCGCACGCCATTGTGGAAGATCCGCGCCGCGAAGGATCCTTCCGTTCTGGATACGCTCCGCAAATGGTATCCGCTGGGCCGCATCGTCGACCCGGAGGACGTGGCGAATGCTGTGGCTTTCCTCGCATCCGATGCCGCGGCGGCCATCAGCGGCGTGGCGCTGCCGGTCGATTGCGGCTTGTCCGCCGGCAACATCGTGATGGCGCGTGAACTCACACTGGAGAACTTCTGATGGACAGGCTGCGCATCGGCGTCGTGGGGCTCGGATGGTTCGGCGAGATCCACTGCGAGACCATCATGGGCATTCCCAATCTGGAACTCGCGGCGCTATGCACGCGGCGGCCGGAGCGGCTGGCGGAGCAAGCCAGCAAGTTCGGTGTGACGAAGACCTATACCGACTACCGCGACATGCTGGCCGACAAGGACATTGACGCGGTATCCATCGTGACAATGTGGGACCAGCACACGGACCCGGCCGTCGACGCGCTGAATGCCGGAAAGCATGTCTTCCTCGAAAAGCCCATGGCCTCGACCCTCGCCGACTGCAACAAGATCATGGCCGCGGCGAAAACGTCGCGCGGCATCCTTCAGATCGGGCACATCTGCCGCTTCAATCCGCGCTACCGCATGGCCAAGCAGGCCATCGACGAAGGCCGCATCGGCAAGATCGTGGCGCTGCAGTCCCGCCGGAACATTCCAGCCGCGTGGACGCCGACCATCCTCGAGAAGATCGGACCCATCGTGGGCGATGCGATCCACGACACCGACCTGATGCTGTGGTTCACGGGAGAGCGCGTGGTCAGCGCTTACGCTCAGACGGTCAGTGTGCGGAACCTCAGGTTCCCCGACATCGGCCAGACCATGTACCGCTTCGAGGGCGGGGCGACGGCTACACTCGAGACCGTGTGGTGCATGCCTGAAAAGACGCCCTTCGACATCGATGAGCGCATGTCGATCATCGGTACCGAGGGCATCATCCACGTGCAGGACACCTTCCCCAACCTCGGCATCGTCGATGGAACACGGCTCCACAGCCCCGACACCACATACTGGCCGATGTTCGACGGCGTGAGGGGCGGTGCCCTGCGCGCCGAGTTCGACTATTTCGCCAATTGCGCCCTGAAGGGAATTGCCCCGAGGATCGGGCGTCCGGAGGACGCGGCGGCGGCTCTCGAGGCCACGCTGGCGGCAGAGGAATCAGCCCGCACGGGCAATGTGGTTCGGATCGGATAGGAGGCCAAGATGGCGGAGAAGAAACTGCGGGTTCTGGTTGTGGGCCTCGGCAACATGGGCATGAGCCACGCGCTCGCCTATACGCGCATTCCCGATTTCGAGGTCGTGGGCGTGTGCGAGCGCCGCATCGCCAAGCGCGAGTTGCCAGACGCGCTGGGGACGGCCGTGAAATACGACAACTTCGAGAAGGCTCTGGAGGAACTCAAGCCGGACGTCGTCTCCATCAACACGCTGCCCGACACTCACGCCCAGTTCGCCATGAAGGCGATGGAGGCTGGCGCGCATGTCTTCGTCGAGAAGCCGCTGGCCGACACGGCGGAAAATGCAGAGAAAGCGGTGGCGACGGCGCAGCGCACGGGCAAGAAGCTGGTCATCGGCTATATCCTGCGCCAGCATCCGAGCTGGGTGAAATTCATCGAGATCGCGCAGCAGCTCGGCACACCGCTGGTTTTCCGAATGAACCTCAATCAGCAGTCGAACGGTGAAACCTGGGAGTGGCACAAGCGCCTGCTCAACTCCTTCCCGCCGATCGTCGATTGCGGTGTGCATTACGTCGACGTGATGTGCCAGATGACCAAGGCCAAACCTGTGAAAGTACATGCCATCGGCGCTGCCCTCACTAAGGAAGTTGCCCAGCAGAACTACGGCATGCTGCAGGTGATATTTGATGACGGGTCGGTTGGCTGGTATGAAGCCGGATGGGGCCCGATGATGAGTGAAACGGCATTTTTCGTGAAGGACGTTATCGGCCCTAAGGGCTCCGTATCGATCGTGATGGCGGAAGCGGCGGGAAACGTGAAGTCAGACGATATCAACGCCCACACCAAGACCAACCAGATCTTGTGGCACCACGCCGACATGAAGACGCCTGACACGCGCATCGACATGTCGGACGAGCCGAGCCATGACGACCTGTGCGAGCGCGAACAGCGCTACCTTCTGAAGGCAATCCGCGAGAACCTGGACCTGACAGATCACATGAACGATGCGGTGAAGAGCCTGAAGATCGTGCTAGCCGCTGACCAGTCGATTCATGAAGGCCAAGTCGTTTCGCTCGTCTGAGGGCGTTGTCACTGGTATTGCGGATGGGTGCGCTCGACCAATTCCACCGGCTTCATGGTGGGATGCAGGTCGTTGACCCGCGGCTTGTCGACGAACCAGACGTCACCCTGGTCGCGGGCGCCGCACCAGAAATGGTCGGCCCCCTGCTTCCAGCCATAGAGAATGGGCTCATACTGGCGCTGGTGGTCGGCGCGGCCCAGGGTGAAGGTGTTCTTCGCCCAGATGATGAAGGTCGACCACTTGCCGCCGGCGTCCTTGAAGGCGCGCTGCAGGGTGTCCAGCTCCGAGGAGCTCATGCTCATGTAGCAGGCACCCTTCGTGACCATCAGGAGGTTCACGCAGGTGTCGTAGAGAAACTGGTAGAAGCCGTCGCCCAGGGCGTCGTTGAGGATGCGGCGGTCCTTGGTGAGGGCCTTGTTCTTCGAGGCGTTCGCGTAATCAACGTTGTAAGGCGCGTCGCAAAACGCCATGTCGGCAAGCTGCCCGTCCATCAGGCGTTCGACGTCGGTGACCAGGGTGGCATCGCCGCATAGCAGACGGTGATTGCCGAGGATCCAGAGATCGCCCGACCGCGAGGTCGGAACCACCGGGACTTCGGGCAACTCGCCCTCCTCCACCTCAGCCGTCGCCTCCTCGTCGAGGCCAGCGAGGTAACGGTCGAGGTCTGCACTCTCGAAGCCGAGGAGATCGAGCTCGAACTTCTCGGCATCGAGTTCCCGGATGAGGTTCGACAGCGCCGCTTCGTCCCAACCGGCATTGAGGGCCAATTGGTTGTCGGCGATGATCAGCGCCTTGCGCTGCGCGTCCGAGAGATGTCCGAGCCGGATGACTGGCACCTGGGCGAGCCCCAACCGCGTTGCCGCGGCAAGCCTGCCGTGACCTGCGATGATCGTGCCGGCCGCGTCGACGAGGATCGGATTGGTCCAACCGAACTCACTGATGCTGGCGGAGATCTGATCGATCTGCGCATCGGAGTGGGTGCGCGGGTTTCCGGAGAAAGCCGTCAGTGCAGCAACGTCCACGCGCTCGATGCCATAGCTCTCGGGGATCATGGAACCCTCATGGGTGGAACCCTGGAAGTGGAAACCTGCGTGGAACCCTGAGGGGCGGAAACTTGAACCCTGAGCCGGGGTTTCCAGCCCAGGGTTCCACCCTCATTCACCGGGGAAGTGAATGATCCAAAATGCAGAAAAGCCCCGGAATACGGGGCTTCCTTCGATTGATGCTGTTCAGATGATGCGATGATCGGCGGGGTGGAAACTGGAAACCGGGACCCCAAACTGGAACCCTGTCGCTAGCGAAAGCCTGCGCTGAGCGCCCCCGCTACGCTTTCCCCCGCGGAAGGACCCGCGATTTCGATCCGCTACGCTCGAGCCGTCCGCAGCTGTACGCTGCACTACGCTCCGGAATCAGAACGTCCGGGTGATTTGATCTCCGGACGCATGATGAGCTTTCAATAACAGTACTTCTACCCGCGTCGCCGACGGGCGTCAACAACTATTTTCAAGTAGTAGCACATTTTCTGTAGTAAGTTTGTTTCCAGAACCTCTCGCACACCAGATGCACCTGCGAACTCCTGTGTCCCGCCAATCTTCTTCAGACAACTTGACGGTCTGACCGGGCTTTAACACTGTCCTATTCATCACAGGCAGAACGGTATGGCAAACCATGATCAAGTCCGACCTGATCCAGAAGATGTATGCAATGCATCCGCAGCTCTACCAGCAGGATATCGACCGCGTCGTGAACATCATCCTGAAGGAGATCATCGAAACGCTAAAACACGACGGTCGCGTGGAGCTGTGCGGTTTCGGTGCATTTTCGATAAAGGCCCGGAGCGGGCGAATGGGACGCAATCCACGCACCGGTTCTTCTGTCGAAGTCGCGGCCAGGAATGCTGCAGCATGCAAGCCCGGAAAGGAAGTGCGAGCGCATCTCAATAGCGCAAGAGACGAGGCGGCGCCCACGGGCGATAAGGCGTTCCTTAGGCCAGCTTTGGCGGAGCAGTAGCGATGCAGTTCAATACCTGGATCCTGTTCTTTCTCACCGGTATTGGATTGTCTCTGACGCCCGGACCGAATGGCTTGCTCGCCCTGACGCACGGAGCAATGCACGGAAGAAGATTGACCGTCTGGACGATATCTGGAGGGGTACTCGGTTTCACGGTCATGATGGCGCTGGGCATGTTTGGCGTGGGCGCGCTGGTCAAGACCTCTGTCTGGTGGCTCACGTTTCTGAAGATTCTCGGCGGTGCCTGTCTGATCTGGATCGGTATCCAAGTGTGGCGCTCTCCTGCCATCACGGTTACCCCGCTCGAGGGTGTGCCCAAAGCAGACGGATGGGGTCTGTTTCGAGTTGGTTTTCTGACCGCCTCGTCAACCCCCAAGGGACTGCTGTTCTTTACGGCTTTGCTTCCCCAGTTCATTGATCCCGCCCGGAGCATTCTCGTGCAGTTCGTCATCGTCGCGGCCACCTACGCGATCACGGAGTTTATGGTGGAGTACACCTTTGCATCGGCTGCAAACCGTATGAGCACCTGGCTGGCGCGTGTCGGCAGACGCTTCAACCAGGTCTGCGGTGGACTCTTCGTGGCCATCGGCTTCGCTTTGCCTCTGCGCTGAAAGGCAAGAAAATGCGTGAGCGGCTACACACCCCGACGGGCTGACAGCTCTCCGACGCGGCGGCAAGGAGCAAAATGATTTGGCTCAAGTCTTGGCTGTGGTAGAATGCAAGATCGAGGGAATGGCGTCGGGAGGCCAATATGAAGCCAATGCCGATCTTATGGAAGCGCCTCGTCAAGTATGGCAACACCTGCCCCCGTTGCGGCGAGACAGGCGAGGAACTCGAAGCCGCGGTCATCAAGCTCCGCGCTGCTCTGGTTCCGCTGGGGATTGAGCCGGTCCTGGAGACGCAGGAGATCCAGGAGGACGTCTTCCACGCCGACACCGCCGAATCCAACCGCATCTGGATCGACAGCAAGCCAATCGAGGATTGGCTCGGCGGCAAAGTCGGTATGAGCCCTTGCTGTACGGCTTGCGGGGATTCCGACTGCCGCACCATCGAGATTGATGGTGAGACTTACGAAGCGATACCGCAGGAACAGATCATCAAGGCCGGGCTGCTGGCAGCAAGCCAGCTGATTACCGCTGCCGCAGCTCCGGACTCGTCAGCCTCAGCCTGTTGCGGAAGCGATGGCGGCAACAAGTCGGACTGTTCGCCTTCGCCTCGCGCTAAGTCTGGTTGCTGCGGTTAGGATGACGCCCGGGCCACGCCTGAGCGCCTAGAATCAGAACGTCACATCCTGAACACCCTCACCAGCGCATTCAGCGCCACCCGGAGGTTCGCTGGTGTCCTTGCAGGAGAGACCATCAAGACTTCGAGGTCAGGAATACCCCCACCAGAGTCACGGCGAGTCCAGCAAACATCGCAATCGTAAGTGGTTCGGAGAACATGGCCCACGCCCAGAGCATGGTGACTGGCGGACTGAGATAGATGGCAGCGCTTACCTTCGCGACCGGAAACAGCCGAAGGCTTGTGTAATAGACGAAGTACGTGGCGAAGGTGGCGATCAGGACCAGCCATGCCATTCCGAGTGCAAAGTTGGTCGTCAGCGGTGGTGCGAGGCCGTCCCCTTGCAGGAGCGCAGAAGCACCGAACAAGACCGCCCCGGTGAGCGTCTGGATGCAAAGGCTCTGATGAACCGGCATGTGCAGCGATTGGCGCCCCCGGAAAATCACTGAGGCAAAGGCGAATACCAGCATAGATCCAACAGTAAGCCCGTACGCCCACACCGGGGCCATTCCAAAGCTGAGGCTGCCGAAGGAAACGATCAAGACGCCCCCTACAGCGATGGCGGTCCCAAGCCACTGGCGGCCACTCAGTCTTTCTCCGAGTACCGGTTGCGACAGCACGGCAATTGCCAGTGGCAGGAGGTCCGAGATCAGGGCAACAAGTCCGGTTGGCACCCGTTGTTCAATGGCGAGGGCAAAGCCACCGAGATAGAGGAACACCGACATCACCCCGAACGCAGCCTGCGCAAGAATTGCACGAGGACCTGGGCGGGGACCAACTGCCAATGCGAAGGGAAGCAGGATCGCGCCCGACAGGAGGGTGCGCCAGAACAGGAGGAGGAAGACGCTCGCCTCCTCATTGGCAAAGCGGATGCCGACGAAGCCCGAACTCCAACCGATGATCAGCATCGCGGCCATCACCGGCCAGAGCAGTGATTTCCGTAGGGAGGACTTGGCAGGCAGGCTGAGGTGGGTCATGAACGGCTCGGATATAAGGCTTTGTCTGTCCGTGGATATTTGACGGCACCGTGGTCTGCACATGACAAATATCGATCAGTGGATGACAAACCATGCGAGAATATCCACAAATTTGCCCCGAGCTGTCGTTTGGTTCATATTCGGTGTCCTGGACGGGGGGATCTCTGATGATTGACTTTGGTACGCGGCGTCTGGACATCGATGCGCTCAGGGCCCTCAGGGCGATCCGTCTGCAGGGCGGGGTTACCCGCGCGGCCCAGGCGCTGGGACTCACCCAATCAGCCGTCAGTCACAAGATCAAACGCCTGGAGGTCAGCCTGGACTGTGACCTCCTCAGCCGAAAGGCAGGAACCGCCATGTTCACGGCTGCGGGCGAAGAGTTGCTGGAATACGCCAGCCGGATTCTCGAACTCCATGACGAAGCACTTGTCAGCCTCACCAAGACGGATCTTGCCGGCCGCATTCTCCTCGGGATGACAGAGGACACCACCTGCACCGACCTCGCGCGCATTCTGGGACGCTTCCGCCGCCTCCATCCACAGGTCACCGTCCGCACAAAGGTTCGGATGAGCCTGGTTCTTCGCGAACTTCTCGAGCGGGGAGAACTGGACGCAGCGATCGCTCAGGTGTTCTCCCATGAAGTGCGCTCGGCGGACGTCGTTCTGTTCCGGGAGGGGCTCCACTGGGTGAAGTCCAGGGAGCTGCACTTGCCTGCCGAGGGCGCTATCCCGTTCTTGTCCTTCGATGACCAGTGCTTTTACCGGCAATGGGCACTGGAGGTGGGACAAGGCGGGGGCGCTTACATCGATACGGTCTTCGAATGTTCGAGTGCCGCTGGCATCGTCACCGCCGTCAATGCCAGGATGGGCATAGCCCTGCTGAGCGACCGCCATATTGGCGGGGACATGGAGATCATCACCGAAAGGCTCCCGCCTCCCCCTCCGCTTGCGTACGTCGTACGCCGGTCCCGGAAGACCCGGAATCCGGCGCTGGACAGCTTGATTGCCGAGGTGGAGGCAGAGGTCAGCCGCTGCGGGGGTCTGTCTTTGGCAGGCTGAACCTCTCTGGCGTTCCTGCGATCACATCCGAAACACCCTCACCAGCGCGTTCAGCGCCACCCGCAGGTTCCCGATGTCCTCCTCCGGCCAGTGCATGGCGTCTTCATCCGAGCAGATGACGCGATAGACCAGCAGCGTGGGCCGCCTGCCCCGGGACATCCGGTATTCGCGGTCGCAGGCGTCGAGGGCATCAGTGGCTGCCCTGAACCGCCGCTTCAGTTTCTCGATGACCTCAAGCACGGGTTCGCTGGGGCTGGCACCGAAAATGCCCTCGTTGATCAGCAGCCCTGCCACGGAGCGCGGGTTCGGTGACGGCAGCCCGACCGTGGCGTGGTGGTCGCGATACAGCTGCCCGAAGGCGAGGCCGGCCTGGTACTGGGTCTCGCTGATCAGCTCGCGGAAGGCCAGTCGCCCCAGCGCCGTGCCGAGCCGTTCGTCCTTCGCCTGTTTCGCCGTCACGCCGAAGTGGCGACGCCGCGCGTCGAGGGCCACGCTCATTGCGTCCTTCTCCAGTTCCTGCCTCGTGCGCTTGCCGCAGGGGTAACGCTTGCCGGGTTTGCGCTTGCGTCCGGGTGCCATCACCGCACCTCCTTCTGCTGAGGGCGCCTGCCGTAGAGCTTCTCGCCCAGTTGTTTCACGAGCTCGCGCTCGACCCAGGTGAGCCGCTGATCGTCCAGCGACACCGCCAGCAGCCCCTGCTCCATCCAGCCGTCGCGCTTGACGCGTTCGGGCGGACGTCGTTCGCCGCCGTAGCCGCGGGGGAGCCACTTCATGAGTTGATCTCCCGCAGCAAAGCGGCATAGCCGCAGACATCAATCGCCGAGTCTTCGTGACTCGGATCATGCGCCAGACGGGCCAGCTTCAGGTCGAGGAGGCAGAGCACCACTTGCGCAGGCGTCACCTCCCGCCCCAGCGTTACCGACCACCGCGCCGCGATGGCCGCCATGTTGCTGCTGGCATCGCCGTACTGGGCACTGCGCTCGGCGATCACGTTGGCGACGTGCTTTAGGAACTTCTCGGCGGGAGTACTCATGCGGCACCTTTCTTTCCGCCAGGAGCAAGGGTACGCACCAAGGTCTTGCTTACGTGCTTCCAGCGTTTCCCATTAATGATGTCGTCAATCGCCTGCCTGCAAACGCCGAAGGTTTGTGCCAATTCCCGCCGAGGCACTCCCTGGGCAGCCATACCCAAGATCTGCAGCACACTATCTTCATCGAGCTTGGCCTGCCCGTTTCGAGAACCGCGATTGTGGGTACCATGGAGAAACGTGTCTGCGACGTTTTCCTTCTGGGTCGCCCAGCGAAGATTCCATGGCTGGTTATTGTCGCGGCTGCCATCGCAATGAGCTACGACGTGATCTTCACTTGGCGGCTCGCCCAGAAAGGCCAATGCTACTAGACGATGGACCGGAATGCCGCGCCCGCGATTGTTGCGCCAAAGTCCGACGAAGAGATACTGGGTTTGACGGTTTAGCCATGGTTTCAGGACATGTCCGGGGCGCGCGCCTGGACCACGCATCACTCGGCGAACATTGCCATCTTCGGAAACCGAGTATTCCGGCCAACCAGGTATGACCCGCCATTCCGCATTGAGATCGATCATGCCAAGCCCCCATTCGCCTCGAGCGCCCAGAGCAGAATTGCGATTGCGTCCGCCTCGTTGTCGTCCGCCGGTTCGAAGCCACGCTGCCTCACGGCAGCGATCACTGCGGCCTTGTCAGCATTGCCCTTGCCACAGGCGTACCTTTTCCAAGTGCCCACCGGGACTCCGCTGTACGGAATGCCGTGTGCCTCACACCACGAGGTCAGCGTTGCGAGCAGACCGCCGTGAACATGCGCCGCATCGGTACCTGCGTGTCTGCGAATTTCTTCGAAATACACGGCATCGACGCCGCCGGTGACATCGAGCGTCTGGTCGAGCCACTTGCCGAAGCGGAGATAGCGCATGCCGCCACCCTCGAAGCGGCTGGGCCGGAACTCGGCCGTACCATGCAGGATCCGGCAGCGGTCATTGCGGATCGCCCAGCCGGTGGTGCTGCCCAGATCGAGGGCGAGGATGGATGGAATCGTCGGGCTTGCCTTTGCCGCGGGCGCAGGCAGAGTCGCGGGTACCATGATGGTCTCCTTGAATGAGGTCGATTGTCGTGGTGGAGGACGGCGGCAGCCTCGTGCTTGGCGGTACTGGCTGCCGT
>VFQT010002167.1_pt1 | contig 20957 bp, 13 predicted proteins | sample 3512381 | NCBI WGS metagenome assembly VFQT01 (sample SAMN10412376, study PRJNA504923) | tailings metagenome | isolation source: Relicate 2 Philex TSF3 active mining site | place: Philippines: Tuba, Benguet | collected 2017-08-29
GCGAGAACAAGAACGGTGATGGCAACGCTGACGACACCAAGAACGGTGAGAACAAAAACGGCGATGGCAAAGCCGACGACACCAAGAACGGCGAGAACAAGAACGGAGATGGCAAAGCCGACGACACTAAGAACGGCGACAACAAGAACGGAGATGGCAACGCTGACGACACCAAGAACGGTGAGAACAAAAACGGCGATGGCAACGCTGACGACACCAAGAACGGTGAGAACAAAAACGGCGATGGCAAAGCCGACGACACTAAGAACGGCGACAACAAGAACGGTAACTCCGGAGAGAACAAAGCAGGAGATGGCAAGAAACAGTCGTCGAACGAGGATGGAACGGACGGCAAACAGTCATCAACCGACAACAAGTCCGGCATGAATTCCAGCACCGGGGCAAAGGCCGATCGCAACAAGACCGGAAAGCAATCGTCGTCCGACGGTCAGGGCAGCGAAAAAGAATCATCCAACTCCGAGAACCCCAAGAAGAGCGGTGAATCTAAGAGTGGTGACCCAAAGAGCGGCGACCCAAAGAGCGGTGACTCAAAGAGTGGCGACCCAAAGAGTGGCGACCCAAAGAGTGGTGACTCAAAGGGTGGCGACTCAAAGGGCAGTGACTCAATGGGTGGCGACTCAAAGGGTGGCGACTCAAAGAGCGGTGACTCAAAGAGCGGTGACTCAAAGAGCGGTGACTCAAAGGGCGGTGACTCAAAGGGCGGCGACTCAAAGAGCGGTGACTCTAAGGGTGGTGACTCTAAGGGTGGTGACTCTAAGGGTGGTGACTCTAAGGGTGGCGACTCAAAGGGCGGTGACTCAAAGGGCGGCGACTCAAAGGGCGGCGACTCAAAGGGTGGCGACTCAAAGGGCGGTGACTCAAAGGGCGGTGACTCAAAGGGCGGTGACTCAAAGGGTGGTGACTCAAAGAGCGGCGACTCAAAGAGCGGCGACTCAAAGAGCGGCGACTCAAAGAGCGGTGACTCAAAGAGCGGTGACTCAAAGAGCGGCGACTCAAAGAGCGGTGACTCAAAGAACGGTGAGCCGAAGGGGGAACCCAAAGAAGGTGACGACAAGGGTGGCGGTGAACCGAAGGGCGGTCAGGAAAAGAGCAGTCCTGGTGGTAAGTCCGGCGGCAAGCCGAAGAGCAACTCTTCCGGTCGTCGGCAGCCTAACGGGCGTCACGCTGATGGGCCTGGTAACAATGATGTTGAATCAAAGGGTACCGAAGAACAGCCCATGGCCGACGGAGATGAAACCGGCAAGGGTGATCCAGGCGATGGTGAAGACATCAACAACCCGGAAAACACTGGTCCCGATGAACAGGAGATGGACGCTCCCAAGCCAACCGATGAACAGGTGGAGCAGTCTGCAAAGGCGGCTGGTCTGGCACTGCGCCGCCTCCAGAAGGAACTGGAACGCGGCGAAGTCGATCAGAAACTGCTCGATGAACTCGGCTGGACTCAGGACGAGCTTCAGCAGTTTGTCGACCGCATGCAGAAGCAGCTCGATGAACGCAAGCTGAACGAACAGCAGCAGAAGGAAAAGGACCTGTCACAGAAAAGCTTCGAAGAGATGCTGCGAAGCCTGGACCTGGAATCCAGCGGATCATCCCGCGAAGGAAAGACCGACCGAGATCGGGACCGGCAGGATACGACCAACCGGCAGTCAACGCCTCCTGCTCGCTACAAGCAAATGCTGGAAGCCTACCAGCGTTCGCTATCGAAGCCTGCGGGAAACAAGGGCAAGTAGTCCACCAACACTCTCTTCGAGCAGAGAATCAGGAATGGCAATGACCGGACGGCGATCGTACTTCGTCTTCGGCTTCGCCGCTGCCATCGCTGGCCTCGTTGCTTCAGTGATGGTGTTTGTTCCAGGAACGTCCGAAAGCGATTCTCTGCCCGCTCAGCAGCCTGGAACAAGTCCGACGCAGACGGCTTCACAGGCAGCCTTTGTCGGAAGCCAAACCTGTCGACAATGTCATGGCGACCAACACCAATCCTATCTCCTGACAGCTCACAGTCGCGCGTTGACCAAAGTTAACCCGACACTTGAACCGGCAGATGGTCAGTTCTCTCATGAAGCATCCGGAAGAACGTACTCCGTGTTCCGCCGCAACGATCAGCTGTGGCATTCCGAAGCATCACTGACCAATGCAGCACCTGCGATTGAACCTTCAGCTGCAGAACCTGGACCAGTCCCTTACCACACGGAGTTTCCTCTCAGGTTCCTGGTCGGTTCCGGTCGCCACAGCCGTTCCTACCTGGTTGAACGTGACGGATTTCTGATGGAGTCGCCCGTCACGTGGTACACATCAACCGGCAAGTGGGCCATGTCGCCGGGTTATGACCGAGCCGATCATCAGGGCTTCGAACGTCCGATCGACATGGGATGCCTCATTTGTCATGCAGGCCAGATTGAACCTGTTGATCAGTCCTTCAGCCGTCTGCAGATCATCGAAGAATCGATTGGCTGTGAACGCTGCCACGGCCCAGGGTCCGAACATTCTGCGAAACACAGGAAGCCCGAAGTGAGCGTGCCAACAGTCACGCTGTCAGGAGCCCCGGACCCTACCATCGTGAATCCGTCGCGTCTGTCTCGTGATCGCCAGGAATCGCTCTGCGCTCAGTGTCACCTGCGAGGTGAAGCGACCGTCTTTCACAAGGGAATGACAGCCTCCGACTTCCGCCCGGGACAGCTTCTGTCCGAAACTCGCATCGATTATCTGCTGTCAAACGGCAGTGGTTCGATGAAAGTCGTGGGCCACATGGATCAAATGCATGCCAGCGCCTGCTGGCAGAAATCAGACTCGCTCACCTGCGCGACATGCCATGACAGTCACGCTTCGACTCTGCCGTCGCTGGCGGCGGGAGATTACCGACAGTCCTGCCTTCAGTGCCACAAGGAACAGGCGTGCTCTGCTCCCGTTGAGAAACGGCAGTCAACGTCAGTGCCGGACAACTGTGTTGTGTGTCATATGCCACAGGTACCCACCGACATTCCTCACATCGCCTTTACTCACCACCGCATCGGCCGACACAACGCGACTGAACCACAGAAGAACTCCGAGCCAGAATCGACCACAGCAAACGCTCAACTGGTCCCGTTCTCCGACGTCACGACTCTGTCAGAGAAAGAACGTCTGCGAAGTATGGCACTGGCCTGTGTTGAATTTGCCTATCGGGCAGAGACAAAGAAACTCAGCCAGCACTTTCGCGAAGAGGCAAAGCAGCGTCTGATCACACTGGTTCGCGAAGCCCCGCAGGATGGTGACCTCTCTTCGGCACTGGCACGCATGGCATGGGAAGAATCCGATCTTCAGTCAGCAAAATCTCTGGCAGAGCGAGCCTGTCGGGACACAACAATGTCCGTCAGCAGCCGCATGAATGCACTGTTTGTCGCCGGCGACTGTCTTGTGCAGGAACGCCAATTTGATGCCGCGATCTCCTACCTGAGCGAACTAACTCGGAAGCGTCACCATTCCGAAGACTGGCTCCTGCTGGGTCTCGCCCAGTTTCAGTCCGGCAAACAGAACGAAGGTCTGGCTTCGGCTGAACGAGCACTAACCATCCAGCCGTTCAGACCGGAGCTGCATGAGACACTCGCAAAAATGTACGCAGCCGCCGGCAACCAGGAGAAATCTCGCCGGCACATGGAAGCATTCAAAGCGTACTCAAAATAAGTAGCGGAAGGGCGCAAGCCCTCCGGTTACAGCAGGGCGGATTCCTGTTTTGTCGGCATTCGGTGTGGTGATGGATTGCGATTCAGGCCCGACAGGCCGTCACAACCCCTGCCGGTGTGCGTAAGCCACCGGAAGCGAAGTGAGATCAGTCCACAAGGCCCGAAGGGTTGACACATTGACGCGATCTGACCAACGAGTTGTGTCGGCCTTCCAGGCCTTTGCAGTTCAGAGGTCCGCAGACCGGGGCCTGCGACCCCGGAAGCGGATCTGTCAGCCCTGCCGGGCCTTAATCGCAGATCCGCATTTCTCTTCAGCTTCAATGGCAGTCACACGACAAGTGGTATATCCCCTTGGCTCCCGACAATTTGAGAATCCGCCCGTTACAGCAGCTCCATTGCTCCCACGCCATTTCTCTCACGCCGTTCCACCCACTACGTCGTGTACTCAGAATTCAAACGCACATACTCAGCCGTCAGGTCCGAAGTCCAGAACCGCACAGACTCAGCACCTGAACAGGGGCCACCGGAGACGGAAAGGACAAGGTGCACTTCTCGTTTTGACTTCAGCTCCTTCGACAAAGCACTGGCATCAAAAGGAACGGGAGTCCCCGCACGATATACTTCGACACCATTGATCGTCAGAGAAACGAACGCGGTATCGAAATCGACTCCTGCGTAACCGGCAGCCGATACGATGCGTCCCCAGTTTGGATCCCCTCCAGTAATCGCAGTCTTCACAAGCGCACTGTCGGCGATTTCTTTGGCCATTCGGAAGGCAGCGTCACGAGTCGCAAGGCCTGTCACATCGATCGTGATGAAATGATCGGCTCCTTCGGCATCCCGAATGATGTCTGTTGCCAGCTTCTGGCAGACCTGCTGAATTGCGTCGCGGACCTTCTCAACATCCGACATGTTCAGAGCGACGCCTGACGCGCCGTTTGCAAGCAACAGCACGGTATCACTCGTGCTCATGTGACCGTCGACACTGATGCAGTTAAAGGTTCGGTCCACACCAAACCTCAGAGCCTGCTGGCACTGTTCGGGCGTCAGAACAGCGTCGGTCATCACAACGGCCAGCATGGTCGCCATATTCGGGGCAATCATGGCAGCACCTTTGCAGACACCCGCGACACGAACAGAGCCACCTCCGACGGCGACATCCAAAGAGGTCAGCTTCGGAAACGTGTCCGTCGTCATCATCGCTGTCGCGGCATCCAGCAAGTGCTGATCAGTACTACCGAGCAATGCGGTTCCGCCTGGAATCCCCTTCAGAATCACGGGCATCGGCAGCTGAACACCAATCACTCCGGTGGAACACACCATCACCGCATCCGGAGCACAGCCAAGTTCCTGAGCGACTGCAGCGGTCATGGTTCGAGCGTTAGCGATGCCCTGTTCGCCCGTAGCCGCGTTGGAATTTCCTGAATTGATCACAACCGCGCGCGCCTGAGCGGAAGGAACCCTTTCCCGCGACAGAATGACAGGAGCACCACACACCTTGTTGGTCGTGAAAACTCCCGCGGCACTTGCGGGGCGATCAGAAACAAACAGTGACAGGTCCGGCTTGCAACTGGCCTTGATTCCACATGTTGAACCGGACGCACGAAACCCGCGAGGAAGCGACACCTGAGACATTATTTTCCTTCAACAGACGTTCCGGCGGACCGCCCGAAAATCGCAAAGACCAGACAGAACGGCAATGCCGCTCGAACAAATTCAAAAGACGCTGCTAACCTTCCGCAACAGCCATCATCTTCTGAAGACCAACTTTTGCAACTGTCAGCGGATCCTGTGCCCACAGGTCTTCCCGGAACAGCTCCAGCGACAGCCATCGGTCGTAACCCGTCGCAGACAGGTGTTCGCAATAGGCTCTCAGATCAATCGCACCGTCACCCGGCAAGACACGATCAGAATCCTGCTGCTGACCGGCCGGCGGAGACGCTGGCGCATCATTGAAGTGCGACATTGCGATCTGGCTGGAACTGAGCTTTCGGAGGGAGGCTATCGGACCGCCGCCTCGCCAGCAGTGGAACGGATCAACAACCACTGTCGCGTCAGGATGCCCCGAACGAGTGATGATGTCGATGGCATCGTCAACCGTGTTGATGTCCTCCACAAAACCGAGATACTCAAAGGCGGGCCGAACACCAAACTGCTTTCCCAGTTCCAGCAGTTCAAAGTAATGCCGTGCTCCCAGTTCACGATCAGCATGCCCAGGTGGCGGACCGGCAATCGCAAACTTCGCTCCGACGGCAGCAGATTGCTCGAGCCGTCGCTTCACTTCGTCCAGAGCCTTTGTATGTTCGATGCCAGCAGGCTGAAACCAGCCAGCCAGGTAGATCGTGGTCGGAACCTGCAGCCCGGCGTCATCTACGGCACTGCGAATTTCCTTCAGAGTTCCGCCGGACTGCAGATGCCGGTCGATGTGGTCATGCCACAACTCAATCGCACCATAACCCGCCTGCTTCGCAACAGAGATCTGCTGCAGAATCGGCGTGGTCATGATCGTGCTGGCATTCAGACAATAACGGAAGCGTGGCATGGTCAGGTCCTGCGTTTTTTTGTGGTTCAGGCGGAACCGACGCAGAGTATGACTCTACAGCCCCGGAGGCCAGTCACCGTCCGGCTTTTCGTATCCCGGCGGATCGTCAGGAGCCGCTGGTGGTGCTGGCGGAGGATTCTTCATTCGCTGCTGAAACTGCTGAAAGGAATGCTGCAGTGATTCGAGCAGCCGCTTGGCGTTTGCTGTCGCCATAAAGACCCGCGCAGAAACAGCAGACCGTGGAAAGAACGTGGTAATGAAGTCAAAGGAAAACTCGGTCGGAGAATGTCCGATCATCACGGCATTCGCATACGTCCCCGACTGCACATCCTCGCTCAGCTTGAGAGTCTCATACAGCTCTTCCGCAGACTGCCGCTGCTGAGGCTGTCCACTGTTCGGGATGACAGGCATATGGACCGGACCAAAGCGATCCTCATAACGATGAATATTGTCCTGCAATGCCCCAATAAACTGTCCCACAACATACGGTGGAAGCACCACACGCGAAACAACCTGCTGAGGCTGCTGCATCCGCAGCAGGAAATCCACAATGAATTCATGCTGCCCCTGCAGCACAACAGCACCGGTCGTGAACACTCCCCGCGCAACGTGCTGCGGCACCAGTGCTGCCACCTGAGAATGGCGAATCTCCTGGCTGTGCGGACCATCGTCGTTGGGCGCTGGCTGTGATGGCTGATCAGACATACGGAGCAATACGATTCGTTAAGGGAGGCTGCAAATCGGAAACAGCAGAGCTTCGCCCGGCTGCGTCACCCTTCACACGACAATGCGAAGAGGCTTAGCATCCGGTGGACGCCAAGCCTCTGTCAAATCAACATTCGGGAATATCGGCCGGTGAGTCTGCCAAAGCCAGTCACGAGACAGATCGTACGATCCACGTCCCGCCAGAGACTCGATAACTTCACTAAGCCGTGACCCTGATTATGGGTTCGGTGGCAGCTTGACTCGCTTGCGTACGTCCGTTTCCAGAACGCCGAAGGCCTGCTCATGACGCTGCAGAGCCATCGACAGTGCACTCCACAGACGCTTGGCTGTGTAGTGATTCAGGATGAGTCGGTGAGTGACTTTCACTTCCACCTTGCCTGTTGCGTACGGTGTTGGATTCAGTCCCAGGTCCAGAATCAGTTCTTCCGGAGTGCTGGAAACTCGGCAAAAATTCGCATAGCCAGCATTGGCGTTTGCATCAGATACCACAACTTCCTGAACCTGCTGTGCTTCCTGGCCTTCCGGGGTCGCTTCGCTCACGTTCACATTCTCCGATTCTGGGACCTGTAAGAAATTTCAAATCTGGTTCCGACGAACGATGTTCTGACCAATCCGGGAACTGATCAATACTCACCGTCCTGATGGGCAGGCTTATATCAACGAGACCGGGGGACGGCAACGTCCTGCGAAGACGTTCCGCCATGGTAATCCCAACATATCTCCTGCGGGTGGAAATCCAGGTGATCTGGGTGATTCAAGTCCCCGCAGGGAACCTGTTTGGGGCCAGATTCAGACACTTTCTTCTCGACATTCCAACTCACAAAATTCGGCAATTTCTGCCGAATCAGACGTGTTTCCGCCAAATTCGGTGGCGGCAAAAGCGTCATTGGGGTCTTGTCTCCGGAATGCTTCTAATCTGTGCCGTTTCCGGCGTTCTGTGAACTCTACCCACGTTGACAGTGTCAGACCCTTGCCCAATAATTCCAAATCGGATGAGTCTTTGTCGCGCGTCACTTCACGCGGTCTGATCCACGATTATTGGAAGGCGGCTGGTTCGGTGTTGAGGCCAACCTCCGCAATGCTCATAGAGGAAATTGTCATGGCTGGTAACCTTCACGAGTTCACTGACGCAAACTTCTCTTCAGATGTGCTGCAGGCGGACTGCCCCGTTCTTGTCGACTTCTGGGCACCGTGGTGTGGTCCATGCCGTATGCTGATGCCAACCATCGAACAGCTTTCCGGCGAATATGCCGGCAAGGTGAAGATTGGCAAAATGAACACTGACGACAACTATCAGACGGCCGCAGGTTACGGAATCACCAGCATTCCAACCGTCATGCTGTTCAAGAACGGACAGGTGGTCGACAAGGTTGTTGGCGCTCCTCCAAAGCAGCACTTTGTCAACATGCTTGATAAGGCGCTTGGCTAAGTGAACGTCGCCATGGGGCTGTGAAGAACAAACAGCCCCGCGACTGGCCGACAGCAATCGCGTCCATGAACGGATTCATGACGCAGGTCAGTGCTGATTTCCAAACCACGGGTCCGTCCCTGTTTGGGAAATGGGAAAGGAGTCCCCAAGATGACGAACAACTCTGCAGAGGATCTGACGATGTCAGGTGCCAGCGGCAGCGTTGCGTCATCAGGTGCCCCAGCGACTGCCCTGCCCCATCAGCCGTCTCCCTTCGCCGGTCTGGGTGAAGAGTCTGATGCTCTTCGTATTCTGCTTCAGGCATCCGCCGCCGCAGAATCCCTCCAGCAGCGTTTTGCAGAACTCAATCAGCGACGTGCTGAACTTCTGGCTGACCAGCAGCAACTGGAAGCAGAACGTCGTGCGTTCGAACAGCGTGCTCAGGAATTCGCCACCGAAGTCGCTCGTGCTCGCACCGAGCAGCGTGAACTCTCCGCAGACCTGGAACAGCGCCTGACCCGAGTTGCTCAGCAGGAAGAACTTCTGCAGCGTCAGTCGGCTGAACTGCGATCCGCTCAACGGTCACTCGCGGAGGAACGCGTTCTGCTCAAGCAGTCCGTTCGCTCAGAACTTGACGAAGAACGACTCAAGATTGGTCAGGAACGAGCCGTTGTCGAAGCGGAACGCGAACGACTGCGTCAGCAGGGCGAACGTGACCGAGCTGATCATGCGGAACGACTGCGACTTCTGGACGAAGAACTGCGGTCCGAACGTCTGCGTCTGTCCGAACGTGCTCGCCACGAGATTGCTCAGGAACTGGTCGGTGTCGCTCGTCAGAAAGACGAACTCCAGCAGGCCTATGAAGCTCAGGTCAACGAACTGAAGCAGCAGGCGGAAGACCTGCAGCTGCAGCGAGAACAGTTCGGCGAACACGTGGAAGCCGAACAGGCCCGTCTGCGTGAAGAGGTCGAAAAGAAACGACAGGCTCTGCTGACAGAACAGAATAACCTCCAGCGCCGCTATCGTTTCCAGTTCGAACATCTGACGCGGGCAAAAGACGATCTTGAAGCGGAACTCCGTGAATTCCGAAGAGAACAGCAGCTGTTCCGCAGCGAACGACTGAAGTTCATCGAACTTCACCGACTGCGATTCCGACAGCTCGAACGCGTTCGGACTCTGCTGTCGGAACGTGAAGAGTCCATTGATCGCGAAACACGCATCGTCGACCGATCCCGAAACGCAGCTCTCTCCGACCTCCAGCGCCAGCAGCGCCGCAGTGAAGAAGAACGCGACGCGATCCTGCGAGATATCGAAAGTCGCCAGCGCCGTCTTCGTCAGCAGGAAAGCTCGCTGGCAGAACTTGCGGCGCGCCTCGATGAACGATCACAGCGGCTGAATCGCATGCGTGCGGAACTCGACCAGACTCAGGCCGAGATCCTGGAACACCGCCTGGTCATCGAAGAAGCTCGCACCGGGCTGATTCGTGATGCCGTCAATCCGGAACTTGCACGAGCCCGCCTGGAACAGGCTCGCAATGACGTTCAGTCCTACTTCGATCGCCTGCGTCAGCAGGTCCATGCAGATCGCGACAAGGTTGAATCGGCCGCTTCAGATCTGACGGAGCGACAGCAGCAGTTCCGTAAAGATCGGTCCGAACTGGAACAGTGGTTTGCAGAACGCGAAGCAGAGCTGAATGAACGCACGGTCGATACGGTCGTCAGCGAACAGCAGAATGCCATCACAGAGCTGCAGTCCAGACTGGAACAAGTCCAGCAGCGCTGGCAGCATGACCGCATCGAAGCGGAACGAACCATTCGTGAGCTGCTGGAACAACTGACCGTGCGAGAATCCAGCACGATCGATCAGCCGCCCGCCCGCGAAGCCGCCTGACCTATTGCAGAGCGACTGTCTTGGTAGAACGACTGTCCTCAGTCGCTCCCATTCACCCTTGGTAGAACGACTGTCCTCAGTCGTTTCATAACAGACGAGATCAGCGAACAGAGCGAAAGCGACTGGGGACAGTCGCTTTACACTGGCGGACAATTGCTCGACAAATCACTCTGCCTTCGCGGGAACGATTCGAACAGTCCTGTCACCCATCAGAACCAGAATCGGCTCTTCAACCGACAGGAACACACTCCACTTGCCGCCATCCTTCTTCGCGAGTTCAAAGTACTGTTCAGAGAACTGCTTCACGGTCGTGATCTCAACTTCCTTCAGCTTTCCATCCTGAAGCAGCGCCGCATCCTGCCACTCTTCGTTCTTCCAGTAGAATGTTCGATCGCCGATCTTGCGAACCGTCGAACGCGGTGCTTCACCAGGTCCCAGTCCGGCCATGCCCGACGTTCCGCCGCTGCCTTTGCCGATTTGTCCGCCCGGAGCTGGTCCACCAGGAGCCGGCAGTGAACTCACTGCAGTTACGCCTCGTCCGCCACCGGCAGGGGCACCGCCAAACAGATTTTCCAGTTCTTCACTCGCCTGCTGTGGTGCCAAAGATGCTCGTTCAGCATTCTTCAAGTTCTGCTTGAACTCGCGCTGAACAAAGCCGCCGGCTCCGGAGGCCATCCCGAGTCCACTTGCCAGGCGATCCGTGGCTTCATCCATCGTCAGCCGGCCATCCTGCAAAGTACGAGTCTCATCGGCAAGGAACGATGTGTACGGCGTCATGATGCCATACTTGAGTGACAGCGCGACAAGCTCATCGACCAGCTCCTTGTTCTGTCCGTTCAGGTCCAGTTCATCGATAATCTGACCGATGCGTCGAGTCGCCCAGAGCTGAGCGACAAATGCGTTGCGGCGCGTCTCCTGAGCATTGCCAAATTTCGCCTCCTGAATCAGCCGTCGTGCCTGATCGTTGACGGTTCCTTCCAGCGTGACTCGCACGTCTCCGGCGTCGCGATAACGTCCGGTGATAATCAGCTGCTCGCCGAAGAAGAGGTCAGACAGAGTCTCAGGAAGCTGACGATTGACCAAATTCTCTGACGCCTTCCCGTTCGACTCGAACACCATTTTGATGTCCGTCATCGCCGGCATACTGATCTGCTGAAACATCGTCGTGACTGGCTGTTCGATGTTCTCATTCGGCTTAACGTACGTCGTTCGGCCTCGATGGTTCTTTGCCAGACGATCCAGCAGGCGACTGTTGACGTCATGCCCAACACCAAAGTTGAACATTCGCACGTTGCGCCGAGCTGCTTTCTCCGCGTTCTTTGTGATCGCCGGCTCAGAAACCTCCCCGACCGTTGGCAGCCCGTCGGTCATGAACAGCACGTACGTTGGACGACTCTCGTCTTTCAACTGAGCCATCGCTTCCGTCAGTGCACCATTGATGTTCGTACCGCCACCGGGAAACATGTTGTCGACATAGTCCAGAGCAGCTTTCTTTGCATCGGCAGTACCGGCTTCCAGCTCAGGCCGAAAGGTCTTCACTTCACTGCCGAACGCAACGATGTTGAAGGTATCGTTTTCGCCAATCGAATTCAGCATGTACTTCAGTGCGGACTTTGTCTGGTCCATCTTTTCGCCTGCCATACTGCCGGATCGGTCAACGACAAACAGCAGCGTCCGACCAATGATCGGCTTTTGATTGTCATTGCTTCCCGGAGACGCCAGCAAAAGAAAGTACCCCTGCTCTTCGTCTTCCGGCTTGTAGCTGACGACGCTGATTCCGACATCCTGTTCCTTGGTTCCAAACAGAATGCGCACGTCCTGCGATCTTGTGACGTCCTTCAACTCCAGATTGCCGCGGGCCGTCTTTTCGTCATTGCGAGTGAATGACAGATCACGAGTCGCGCTGTAGACATTGCCCAGCGCGATGGTGGATTCGATACTCACGTCAATCTTGAGCTGGTCCACTTTGACGTTGTGAGTACACGCGGGGCCCGCCGGTAACGTCAGATCCACCAGACCGTTGACACTGTTCAGAAGCTGGACATATTGAATTTCAACGCGGCGAGTTTCCCCGGGAGGAATCGGGAAGACACTCGTTCGAAACAACCCGCGGTCCATAAACTCCAGAAGAGCCGGGTCTTTTCGCTGACGGACAATTTCTTCATACGCCCGGCGAGCTTCTTCTTTGGATTTCAATTCGCCCTTCAGTTCCTTGCCGTCAACAATCAATGTCAGACCATTGATGGCCGCATCGGGAGGCAGCGGAAACAGAAACTGTGTCTCCAGAACGCGCGACGAAACATTCTGAAAGGTCTGAGCCATCTGTACAGTGGCCACCTGGTCGCGAACTTCTGCATGAACCTCGACGCTCTTGACCTGAAACTCCGGGCCGCCTGGCGGGCGAGGCATCGGATTGTGAATCAACGGAATCTGCGCCTGCCCGGTTGAGGAGACAAGCAACATCAAAGCCGCAAGGTACACCAGACGACGTGCCATCACCGAATCTCCTTTGAGCAGACCGTTCACAGCGCAGTGCGCATCCGGACGAAACTCGCCCGATCAATCGTCAATTAGCGGAAGGGCGCAAGCCCTCCGGTCTCTAAAACACGGCCAATCACAATCAGAACTCAGAGTCACCCGCAGCGTCGAAAGTTCCCTCTATTTCCACGAATTTACGATCTCGACAAATCCAGAACGCAGCCCTGAACAGTCAACGTCCGGTCTCCCAGTGGGACATTCAACGGAAACTCCCCGCGTGATTTTCCAAAGGCATGCAGGATCGCTCGAATCGCGGCGATGGACCAGAGCAGTTCCTCAAGCCCGGCCGGAAACAGCTTGCCCTTCGACAGTTGAATCACCTTGGGCCACGCTTCCGGCCCAGGAACCGGCCAGCCAAACTGCTCCGCGGCTGAAACATCCCTGGGAGACTGAAGCTGCTTGCTGTCGAGTGAATAAGCGATCCCGGTCATCAGTGCTGCATTTTCCGCAGGGTCATAGGCACCTCCTGTCAGCAGCGTTCGGATGGCGTTCAGGTTTGAAAACAGAGTCAGGCCAATCTCCTGACCGTTCTGCCCCATCGTCAAAACGTACCAGTCCTGTGAACTGATCTCCGGGCACTTCAGTTCCAGCACGAGCGATGGACGAATGCGAGAGTACACACGAGACCGATAGAACTCCGCGGACGCCACAAAGAAGCCTTCCATCAGCTCCGGAGTCACTCCTTCCGAGTCGATCATCGCCGTCTCCACAACGGGATGGCCGCTTCCTGAACCAGGCATTTCCGCCATTGCGGTCGTCAGGATCAAACAGGGGCCAACGACAACATCAACACCCAGTTCTGCAGCGATGTCCCGGATCGGAATTCGTTGGTTTGGCTGAAGAACCTCGATCACACTTGGTCGCCCCGGTTCTCCACCCATCGGCGCGAGGATGGCCTGCGCAAACAGCGAGCGAAACGTCTCCTCATCCGGCATCTTCATATCGACACGAGTCGCCCTGATAGGAGCATCGTGATGACTGGCAATCATCAGAACCCATGGCTGAATGAACTCACCATTCTGATCCGGAATCCAGTCATTCAGCTGCCGCCATTCCACTTCCCATGTCGTATCAATCGGGACTGGCAGATCAGCGATTGCATCGGAATCCCATCCGTATTCTCTGAGGCCAAATCCCTGCTCAATCATCAGCCGTACAGATTCAGGCGGCTCAGACACAACGGTCGCTTTGATGTCGCAGCGAGCAAGAGAATTGGTCAGCTCTTCCGCGAGTTCGGCATCCAGAAACTGAATCGCCTTTGGCCTGACAGGCGATCCGTCTTCCGGTTCAACGCAAGCCACCAGAATTTCCCGGAGTGCCAGTCGTGGAGCAAGATCGCTGTCCACGTTCTCCATGGAGATCGGCTTGTCCTGGTCTCCCACTTTTACCAGGCAAAGTAATAACTCATCTTCCCCAATCGCATTGCTGGGTTCCTGAACCTTGTGCAACTGACAATACCAGACCTGACGCGATTTGCGCAGATCAAGGACCTCCTCGATCAGCTCCTCAATCTCGCTATCGAGTTCATCTCGGCTCAGCTCCGGGAGAATTTCTTCGTGGATCTCTTTCAGCCAGCTGAGTGCCCCGGGAGTGGATCGCCAGAAAGTCCGAAACATTCTGGCATACTCTTCAGCCTCACGCGGACTGCCTCTCTCGTCGTCTGCCCACGGATCCAGTTCTGGATTGTCATTTCCAAGCATATATGCAGCGAGGTGAGGATTTGCATACAGCTGCTCAATGACCAGATTGCGCACTTCCAGTGTCGGCCCCGTCTTCCCAAGCCTCAGAACCGCAAGAGTCATGTGAACGCAGGGTGAGTCATCAGCGTCGCTCCATTCGTCGGCCAGGTCCTCGGCTTCATCGATCTGGTTTTGTCGACAGTAGACCTCCAGCAGAACTCGATGAGCATTGCGGCGATCGTCAGGATCTTTGCGAAGGATATCTTTCAGTCGGCTAATTGATTCCTCAATTTCATCAAGGAAAAGCAGGTCATTCGCAAGCGCAAACAGCGCGTCCACGTAGGCGCTTTTTTTCTTTTCGGACAACTGAGCGATCTCTGGCCCTGCGAGCTTTGGATTGGCAGCCTCCGCAGCCTGCACGGCACGCCTCCAGATCTCTACTCGCTTTTCCGTATCGTCTTCCATCGAAGCAAGTTCCGCGAGCAGTTCAAACTGCTTCGGAGACTTTTGAATCTTGCTCTCCAGGGACTTCTTCTTCTTCGCGGTCTTCCTGTCATCTTCGTCACGCGCCGCGAAAATCTTCCTGTCCATGATCTCCATAAGACTCTGCATGGCTTCCGGATTCTCGTCCGTGATCTTCCTGATCATCTGTGCCAGATCGTCAAATCCCATGCCCGCGCCGCTGTCGTCCGCTTTGTTCTTCTTTTTCTTTGCCACTGTCAGCCCCAAAGTTTGGATATGCGTTTTCGAATTTCTGTTGTGTCGCCCTGAACCAGGCCACCCGGACCGCGACCGCCATGACCACCAATGCCATGCGACACAATCTGCATTTCTTTCTGAATGGCCGATGTCAGGAAGCGAGTGATCTTGCTGAGCGAATGCTGATCGCTCTTGTGGCGATTGTGAAAGTAATATCTCTCCGGACGAATCACCGTCAGGTTGTTTTTGGCCCGAGTCATCGCGACGTAAAACAGTCGTCGCTCTTCCTCAATCTCCTCGGCGCTGCCAGTCGCCATGTCGGCCGGAATGTTTCCATCGGCCGCATGGATGACATACACCGAATCCCATTCAAGCCCTTTGGCCGAATGAATCGTGCTCAGAATCAGATAGTCCTCATCCAGAAACGGATCCGCGGGCATCTCCTGCGTTGACGTCGGAGGATCCAGAGCCATCTCGGAAAGGAACTCACTGCGGCTCTGATACCGCGCGGCAATCGCTTCCAGCTGCTTCAGGTCATTCGTGCGAGCCACCACGTTGTCGTACTTCGATTCCAGCAGCGGTGTGTAGTACAGTCGAATCGCATTGAGGTCCGTCGAGACTCCTGCATCGTCGTCGCGGGTTCGCTTCTCCAGCCGCTGAAGCAGCTGCACCAGTTGAGGCCAGAGGTCTCTTAACGCAGAAGGCGGATTCCACTTCATCCACTCATCAAAGTTGCCGCCGGCATCTCGCAGAGTCTCCATCAGCGACGTGGCTTTGGCCTGCCCGATGCTCGGCAACAGTACCAGGACTCGAAAACCCGCGACGGTATCCATCGGATTTTCAGCAAGGCGCAGGAAGGAAATCAGATCCTTCACATGAGCCGTCTCCAGAAATCGAAGGCCACCGTACTTCACGAACGGCACATTCCTCCGACCAAGCTCCGCCTCGAGCGCCATGCTGTGATGTGAGGCTCGAAACAACACGGCCTGCTGCTTCAGAGCAACGCCCTTCTCACGACGTTCCAGAATCTGATCGATCACATATTCGTTCTGAGCTTCCTCATCGCTGCACGTCACAAGCTGAGGTTTTGAGCCTTCGCCGCGAGTGGAAAATAGCTCCTTGCGATGCCGCTCCGTGGCTTCTGCAATGACACGGTTTGTGACATCCAGAATCCGCTGAGTACTCCGGTAGTTTTGCTCGAGCGGAATGACAGTGGTTCCGGGATAATGATCCGGGAAGTCCAGAATGTTCCTGACGGTTGCGGCTCGAAAAGAGTAGATCGACTGAGCATCATCGCCGACCGCCGTCAGACCCTTTCCGTCCGGACAAAGCCCTTTCAGAATCTGAGCCTGCAGCACATTCGTATCCTGATACTCGTCCACAAGGATTCGACTGAACTGCTCGCGCACAATCGGCCCCGCCTGATCGTCATCCACCAGCGCGTTCCAGAACAGCAGCAGGTCGTCGAAATCCAGAACGCGCTGCTTCTCCTTTGTCTCACTGAAAATCGTAAACAGATTGCCAAGCTGCTCCAGATGTTCCATGCACCAGGGAAACCACTTTCGCAGAACGACTTCCAGAGAACACTGAGTGTTCACACAGCGGCTGTAGATGTCGAGACAGGTCGCCTTCAGGGGAAAGCGGTTGCCTGACTTTGGCAGGTTCAGCTGGGACCGAGCCAGATTCATCAGGTCCTCGGAGTCACCTCGATCCAGAATCGTGAAGTCCGGATGAAGCCCGATCAGGTGCCCATGCCGCCGAAGCAGATTCGTCGCGACCGAGTGAAACGTGCCGCCTCGAAGACGCCGAATCGCTGTTCTCTGACAAACCGACGGATCTTTCACAGCCGCAGGATCCAGCTGCGACAGAATCGCCTCGACCCGTTTCAGCATCTCCGCCGCGGCCCGACGAGTAAACGTCAGGAGCAGCATGCGAGACGGGTCCACTCCCGATGCAATCTGCCAGGCGACTCGGTGAGCCAGCGTGGTCGTCTTGCCCGTTCCCGCCCCCGCAATGATCAGCAGCGGCGACTCCCCATGCATCGCCGCCGCCCGCTGCTGAGGATTCAGCGACTGGAGAAATGCGGGAATCTCAGAGGGTGCATCCGTGACCATAACAACCTTCGTACCTTTTCAAACGGCCCAAACCCGAAGCATAACCGAGCCTCCGCAGCCCGTCATCCGACCCATTTCCCCATCCAGGGTGCCATGCACCTGCAATCCAAGGTGCCATGCACCTGAAGTCATAAGTCATTCAGCATAAGGCACTTACAATCGATACTGCGCGCAGTGCGACGTTCCGGGGATTTGCTACGCCCCAGCATTTTTGACATGGCCGGACTGGATGACCGTGCGGACGGTCAGGTCGGGCCGAAGGAGAAGGATGTCGGCCTGCTTGCCGGGTTCGAGGCTGCCGGTGCTGGCCGCGATGCCAGTTCGCTCAGCGGGAGTCAGGGTGGCCATCCGAATGATGGATGCCAGGTCAGCGGTCGTCGAATGGGCCATGTGCCGGACCATGTGGTCCATTCCGACGATCGAACTGGCCAGGCTGCCGTTCGGAGCCCAGCCGACTCGGCCGTCGCTCCGGAATCGGCTGCCTTCCTGCTCGGAACCAAACCAGTATTCTCCCGGCGGCATGTCCAGCGCGCGGTTGCAGTCAGTCACGAGGCACAGCCGAGCAGCTCCCTTCATTCGCCATGCAAACTCCAAAAGCTCCGGTGCCAGATGGCATCCGTCCGCGATCACCTCCGTGCTCATCTCCGAGTTCACCAGGACGAATTCCGCCATGCTGCCCTGCATCGGCACGCCCAGCCGCTGACGAACGGATGGCACGGAACTCATGGCACACCAGAAGTGATCGACATGCCTCATACCACTGTCAAAGGCCGCCTGCATCTCTGACCAGCTGGAATTCGAATGGCCACACGTGATGAGACACTTGCTCCTTCGAGCCGCCTTGAAGAAGGCCGGAGCTCCCTCCAGCTCAGCGGCACATGTCGCAATCCGAATCTGCTTCGTGGCGAAGTACGAACGGTACTCATCGACCTCCGGAGCACGGCGTCCGCTGACTGGATGACATCCGACCTTGTCTTCCGCAAAGTACGGTCCGTACAAATGAATGCCCGCAATGCGAGCACCAGTCGCTTTGGCCGCGCGCTGCCTCTTCCCGACATCGGCACAAGCTTTGATCATGGCATGAATCAGGTCGGAAGATCCGGTCGTCGTTGTGGGGAACAGCGTCGTGGTCCCGTGCCGAAGATGAGCCTCACACGCGGTCTCGACGGCCTGCTCCGTTCCGTCCATGAAGTCAGCACCGCCACCACCATGCACGTGAATATCCACAAACCCCGGCGTCACGTAACCGCCTTCCGCGTCAAGCACAGTAACAGTGCGAGGAAGCCTGCGCCGGCGACCAACAGCAGTGATCGACTTTCCTTCCCAGCAAATCATACCATCCGGAATCAGCCTGTCGGGAAGGACAATCGTGCCGTTGATCACAGCGAAACTCGAAGTGCTCATGCCTCATTCCCCCAAAGGCTGAAAAGCCAGTTCAAATAGCGGAACGGCGCGAGCCGTCCGGTGCCGCGATGCCCGATGGACGATCATCCCAGCAACCAATGTATGCAACTCGCTTCCAGTCCGAAAGAACATGCACGCATTTATGAGACGTCGTGAACAATCGCACTGAAATCATTGACTCCGTCGGTCTTCATACGCATCCTGCCGATCGCTGAGTATCTGACTCTTTGACAATTTGGCCGAAGTCTCTCACCCAGGCACCCTTGTCCTCGCCGGACATTCCTGCTGCCAGAAGAAATCCCATGCCTCAATTTGAACTGATCGCCACCACGACGTTTGGACTCGAAGCCGTCGTCGCGCGAGAACTCGAGAAGCTCGGCTATACCAACCTGCGAACGCTGGATGGCAAGATTCACTTCAGCGGTACCGAACGCGATATCGCTCGCTGTAACCTGTGGCTGCGTTCGGCCGACCGATTGCTGATCAAGGTGGGAGAATTCCCGGCTCCGGACTTCGGCGCACTGTTTGATCGAACGGTCGAACTTCCCTGGAGCGACTTTCTTCCCGTCGACGCCAAGTTCCCAGTCGCCGGCCGAAGTGTTCTGTCCAGGCTTCACGCTGTTCCCGCGGTTCAGGGCTGCGTGAAGAAGGCGATCGTGGAGAGCCTCAAGAAGAAACATAATCGCTTCCGCTTCGACGAAACCGGGGCGATGTATCAGGTCGAAGTTTCTCTGCTGCGTGATATCGCAACGATCACGATCGATACGTCAGGCGACGGACTTCACAAACGCGGCTATCGCGAATTCGTCGGCCCTGCTCCGCTGCGTGAAACCATGGCGGCGGGACTGATTCAGCTCAGCTACTGGAACCGCGATCGTCTCCTGGTCGATCCGTTCTGCGGCAGCGGTACGATCCCGATTGAAGCCGCTCTGATCGGACGCAATATCGCTCCAGGACTCGGTCGTTCCTTCATCGCAGAAGACTGGGCATGGCTGGATCGGCGAGTCTGGAAGGAAGCTCGTACAGAAGCCAAGGACCTGAAGCTGCCTCGCATGCCGGAACCGATCCTTGGCTTCGACCACGATCCGGCCGCCATGCGACTGTCGGAAAAAGGAGCACGCGAAGCTGGTGTGGCGGGCGACATTCAGTTTCGCGAACAGGAAGTCAGCGACTTCCGTTCCTCCCGTGAGTACGGTGTGCTGATCTGCAATCCTCCGTACGGCGAACGACTCGGCGATCCACTGGAAGTCGAAGCCGTCTATCGCGAACTCGGACGCGTCACGGCCGACCTGCCCACATGGAGCGTCTATGTGATCACATCCAATCGCTTCTTCGAAAAGCACTTCGGCCGCCGTGCTCCTCGACGACGAAAACTGTTCAACGGAAAACTGGAATGTCAGTTCTACCAGTATCCAGGTCCGCCGCCAAAGAGAGCCCCCGGTGAAGGAGATCAACCCTCATTGGATTCCGCAGCCGATATTCAGCCTTCTGATGATCTGGCGAGTGATGCGATGGCCAATCATGACGCTGCGAATACTCTGTCGCCAGGCGTTGAAACGATTCCTTCGACCTCCGGCACCGCTGCACCGGACTCTTTCCTGACATCCGCAGAACCGTGGAAGTCACCGGAATTCATGAAGCACACTCAGACCCTGCTCAGTTCCTATCGTCGATACCTCGGCAAAGATCTCATCGAACGCAGTGATGATCCCGAGGACGAAGCGCGTCGACTGTTCGCAGCACCGTTTGTTGTTGTCTCCCACGGGACACAGGCTGATCCCGTTTTGAACTATGGAAATCAAACGGCACTGGATCTCTGGGAGATGGATCTGCCGACTCTGACTTCAATGCCCTCGCGACTCACTGCCGAACCGATGCATCGCGACGAACGAGCCCAGATGATGGAACGCGCAGCTCGCGACGGGTATGTCGACGACTATCGCGGTATCCGAATCAGCAAGTCCGGAAAACGCTTCCTGATCGAGAAGGCGATCGTCTGGAACCTGGTCGACGACAACGGCCACCGAGTCGGCCAGGCCGCAACATTCTCCGACTGGAAACCAGTGTAGAACGGCTGTCCTCAGCCGTTCACGCCGCGCTCAACACAAGCAGTGCTCGCAGCGATTGAGGACAATCGCTCTACACTTAGCACTCCATTCTTCCCATAACTCCCAGTCCCACAAAAAGCAGGAACTGGTCTGGTTGCGTTTTCGGTCAGGAGTTACCCTTCCGCTGCCCTTCGGGGTTCATGAGTCACATTCCACGGATGGAATTCGC
>VFQT010002168.1_pt1 | contig 20954 bp, 18 predicted proteins | sample 3512381 | NCBI WGS metagenome assembly VFQT01 (sample SAMN10412376, study PRJNA504923) | tailings metagenome | isolation source: Relicate 2 Philex TSF3 active mining site | place: Philippines: Tuba, Benguet | collected 2017-08-29
TGAATAAGGCCCAGTTCATCGCTGCGTTGGCCCCACACTTCAACGGCAGCAAGAAGGAAGCAGCTCACGCTGTAGACATCGTGTTCGACACAATCGTGCGTAACATGTCAGCAGGTAACGATGTCATGATCAATGACTTCGGTAAGTTCAAGAAGGTAGATCGCAAGGCACGTATGGGACGTAACCCATTCACCGGCGAAACCATCAAGATCAAGGCTTCAAAGAAGGCTCGCTTCCTACCTGCAAAGGCCCTCAAGGAAGTAATCGCTGGAGATCGTAAGCTCGGTCCAGCTCCAAAGCCAGAGGTAAAGGCTGCTCCAAAGGCAGCAGCAAAGCCAGCAGCAAAGAAGGCTGCAAAGAAGGCTCCCGCAAAGAAGAAGGCAGCAGCAAAGAAGAAGGTAGCCAAGAAGGCTCCTGCAAAGCGTAAGCCAGCAAAGAAGGCTGCAAAGAAGAAGAAGTAAATCTTCATTTCTTAAAAATCAGGGCTCGCACCAAGCGGGCCCTGATTTTTTTATCGCTAGGATTCTAGATATGGCGCAGTTCAAAGTCTCTTATGCACCACCAAGCGGATATCCGCTTGGAACTAATCGCGCCTTTAAATTTGGGGCGGGCCTTCTCATTCCAATCTTCAACGTTGTAATGAAGCGGGATTGGAAAGGCGCTGAAAATATCCCAGCTACCGGTCGAGTAATTGTCGCCAGCAATCACATGTCCTACCTCGATGTTCTGGTCTTTACCCACTTCCTCTTTCGCAATGGACGTGCACCGCGCTATCTTGGAAAATCAGGAGTCTTTAAAGTTCCAGTCATTGGAAAGATTCTTTTGGCAGCGGGCCAGATTCCGGTTGAGCGCGAAACATCAGATGCTAAGAAGGCAGTCGATCACGCGAAAATTCTCTTGGAAAAGGGCCACATGCTCGGGGTTTACCCAGAAGGAACCCTTACTCGCGATCCACAGCTATGGCCGATGATTGCAAAGACTGGGTGCGCGCGTCTTGCCCTTTCAACGGATACCCCTGTCATTCCAATTGCGCAGTGGGGTTCGCAACTGATTGTTCCTAACTACACAACCAAGCTCAACCTCTTTCCACGTAAGACAATCATTATTCGAGCCGGAAAGCCAGTAGATCTTTCACGCTGGAAGGGAAAGGCCGAAGATCCGCAAGCGTTGATTGAGGCAACTGCTGAAATTATGCGAGCAATTACTGTTCTTCTCGAGGAAATTCGTGGTGAAAAGCGCCCTGAAGTAATCTTTGACCCTCACACATCTGATTTACCGCGAACCGGTAACTTCAAGAAGAAGAGGAAATGAGTACAGTCACCGTTTTCGGAGCAGGCGCATGGGGATCAACTATGGCGCAAGTTCTTAACGATGCTGGAAATGATGTTCTTCTCTGGGGTCGAAGCGAAGATGTAATTGCTGAGATCAATTCAGTCCATACCAATAAGAAGTACCTAGGTGCGCATGAACTTCCGCATTCGCTATGCGCGACTACAGATTTAGCGCAAGCTTTTGCCCATTCACATATCTATGTTCTTGCGATCCCAGCGCAACAACTTCGCCTGACACTGGAAGAGTGGAAGCCGTTCTTCAAAGCCGACTCAATCATCGTTAGCACGCTCAAAGGTATTGAAATCAGCAGTCAGATGCGCATGACTGAGGTCATCGAAGATGTTCTTGGCCCGCACGCTGTCGCCATTATCACCGGGCCTAATTTGGCTGATGAACTTGTACTGCGGCAGCCAGCAGGTGCAGTCGCAGCTGCTGCAACGCAAGAGCTAGCAGATCAGATCCGAGATCTCTTTCGCACTCCTTATTACCGCGTCTACACCTCGGTTGATGTGATGGGCTGCGAACTATCTGGTGCCATCAAAAGCGTCATCGCTCTCGCGGTTGGAATTTCAATTGGAATGGGATTTGGTGAGAATACTCAGGCGATGCTGATTACTCGCGGGCTCAATGAAGTTGCTCGTCTATGCGCCGCACACGGCTCAGATCCGCTCTCTGCCGCAGGTCTCGCTGGCATGGGTGATTTAGTAGCAAGTTGTGGTTCACCACTATCTCGTAATCGCACCTTTGGTGAAGTCCTAGGACGCACAGGTTCGATGGCACAAGCGCGTGAACAAGTTGCCAAGACTGTCGAAGGCGTCGCATCTGCAGGCGCAGTTGCTGAAATTGCCCATCGCGTTGGCGTAGAAGTGCCTGTCATTGAAGCAGTTGGAGAGATTGTCAGTGAACAATTGACCCCAGCTGCAGCACTGCAAAAGCTCATGGAGATCACTACGAAAGCTGAGAATTTCATCCGATGAAAAAGCGAGTCGCAATCATCTGCGGAGGCCGCAGTAGTGAGCATGAAATCTCTTGTATTTCGGCTGGGGGAGTACTCGGCGCAATAGATCGCACTCGATATGAACCAGTTCTTATCGGAATCACTAAGGCAGGTAAATGGGTTCTTATTCCAGAGGGCCATTCGATGGAAATTTCTGGAAAAACACTTCCTTCAGTACCTGAATCTGCGCCAGCAGTTGTAGCAGATGTTGCAGGATTTACTTCCGGTGGAAAAAATCTGGCAATTGATATCGTCTTTCCACTTTTGCATGGACCATTTGGTGAAGATGGCACCATTCAGGGCTTACTTGAAATTGCTGATATTGCCTACGTGGGCTCGGGAGTTCTGGCTTCGGCGGTTGCGATGGATAAATCCTTTGCTAAGCCAATATTTGCCTCTCATGGAATTGCAACAGCGCCAGGGCTCGTTGTGAAGAAGAGCGATTGGAACAATCGCAGCGCTGAAATAACCAAAGAAGTCTCGGCTCTTGGATATCCAGTTTTCGTTAAACCTGCTCGTGGCGGTTCATCACGGGGCACATCAAAGGTAAAGAGCGAAGGCGAACTCCTCACTGCCGTTCTAGAAGCGTTTGCCTTTGATCCAAAGATTATGATTGAAAGTGCGATTGTTGGTTCTGAAATCGAATGCGCTGTTCTTGAAATTGATGGCCAGCCGCGAGCTTCAATAGTCGGCAAGATTGTCATTGATTCTAGATTTGAGTTCTACGACTTTGAAGCCAAGTACCTTGATGGGGCCACAGATATTGAACTACCAGCTCCTATTACAGGTACTTCAGCGGAGGCGATACGAAAAGCAGCAATTGCAGCCTTTACAGCGCTGGGATGTTCTGGATTAGCGCGCGTGGACTTCTTTCTCACCACTTCAGGTCAAGTCATCATCAACGAACTCAATACGATGCCGGGCTTCACCTCAACGTCAGTCTTTCCGAAGATGTGGGCTGCAAGTGGCGTCAGCTATACCGAAGTGATTTCACATTTATTGCAGAGCGCGCAGGCCCGTACTAATGGACCGTTGGGAAATTAACTTTTAATTTGTCACTGGGCAAGTGAGCGTGCGAGTAATTCCAGGCACTGCTTGCACCTTGCTCAAAATGGTGCGACCAAACTCTTCCATCGAAGGAGATTCAGCGCGCATGATTACATCGTAAGGACCGGTTACGCCTTCAGCGAGTGAAACCCCAGGGATTGCCTTGATAGCAGCCGCAACAGAGTTAGCTTTTCCGACTTCGGTTTGAATCAAGATGTAGGCCTGTACAGACATGTGTGATTCCTTTCGCTTCGCCCTAACGCTATCTCATGTCCTAGGCTTATGGCTATGGGATATAGCGAGAGCGATGTTATATCTGTGTTACAGCAGATTTTCGCTAGCCGAGATTCTCGAATTCACGTTGGAATCGGCGATGATGCAGCAGTCGTTTCAACATCCCCGCACTCAGTACTCAGCTCAGATATGGCTGTCGAAGGAGTTCACTTTAAGACCGAATGGTCTTCAGCCTTTGATATCGGTCGAAAGATCACCGCCGCAAATGTTGCAGATATTCTGGCGATGGGTGGTCGTTGTGATTACTTGGTTGCTGCAGTATCACTGACTGGAACCGAAGAGTTAAGTTGGATCGAGAGTCTGGCTCGCGGCATGCAGCACGAAGCAACTCTGGCTGGCGCCGTCATTGTCGGTGGAGATATTGCACGTGCCTCTCAAATTGTTATCGCAATGACTGCGGTGGGCACTGCGCTGCGCCCGATTACGCGTGGCGGAGCACAAGTTGGCGACTCTCTCTATCTCTCATCTCTTCCTGGCTGGTCGGCAGCAGGGCTTGAACTTCTCACTCGTGAAATCTCAATCAACTCTCTAGCAGCCGACATGGCGCTTTCGCAGTTTTCTGCACCAACGCTTGATTATGCGATCAATTTTTCCAGCGCCACAGCGATGGTGGATCTCAGTGATTCGCTGATGGTTCAAGGCAGTCAACTTGCTGCCGCCTCTGGAGTAGCACTCGCACTTAACCAATCTCTCTTTGCAAAATCTAATGAGTTCAATGAGCTCAATAGTTTGGCAAACGAGATTAACGCCGATGTATGGCAATGGATTTTGGGTGGCGGGGAAGATCATGTTCTTCTCGCTGCCGGCAGAGATTTACCTGGCCTTCATATAGGCGAAGTTGTGGCAGGGTCAGGAATTTCCGGCCTAGAAATGGAAATAGCCCCAGTTTCCTGGAGCCATTTTCAACCGTAAAAAACTAGCGAATTAACGTGTGACTTTTCCAGCCTTAAGGCACGAAGTACAAACGTTCTGACGCTTTGCAGTTCCCTTAACAAGAGTCTTCACGCGCTGGATATTTGGATTCCAGCGACGACGTGTCTTCACCTGTGAGTGTGAAACGTTGTTACCAAAGCTTGGGCCCTTGCCACAGATGTCGCATGAAGATGCCATGAGAGGTACTCCTTCTAGATTAAAAAGATTCCATACTGAAATCAGGGCGTTAGGGTAGCAAGAGGGGGCCAGTTAGAGCGAATCCATGCGTAACGCAGCGGGATTTACCGAGGGTTCGACCAGTATGTAGAGAGAATAGGCGCATGGCTACCCTCGACTCGAAACTTGTTGGAGTCGTGGGCGATAGAACTGCCAAGGTACTGCGCGAACTCTTTGGCTACACAACTATTTCAGATCTGCTGCATCACTATCCCCGCAGATATTTAGTCCGTGGTGAACTCTCCAATATCTCTGAGCTCATCGAAGGCGATGAAGTCACAATCCTGGCTGAGATTTATAGCGCGACCAGTCGAAGGCTGCATGCGCGTAAGGGAAATATCCTCGAGGTGGTTGTTACTGATGGAACCGCCAAGTTATCGCTGACCTTCTTTAATCAGGCTTGGCGTGAGAAGGAACTTAAAGTTGGAAAGCAGGGGCTTTTCGCTGGAAAGGTAGGTGTCTTTAACGGCAAGCGTCAATTGGCACATCCTGATTACGAATTAATTGCCGATGGTAGCGATGTCGACTCAGCAGTTGAGGGATTCGCCGGAAAGTACCTGCCCATGTATCCGGCTAGCTCAAAGTTACCTTCCTGGAAGATCTCGCAATGTATAGAACTAGCGATAGGCGCACTAGATGAAGTTCCAGATTTTATGCCGGACTGGGTGCGCGATAAATATGGCTATCCCACTTTGCATCAAGCGTTGGTGCAACTGCATAACCCTCTAGATCTAGAAAGCGCAGAGAAATCTCGGCAGAGAATTACCTTTGATGAGGCTTTGCTGCTGCAACTGCTCCTGCTTACGCGTCGCCGCGAGTTAAAAGGTCTCGACGCAGTAGCAAGACCCGTCAAGAGCGGTGGATTGCTCTCAGCTTTTGATGCATCGCTTCCATTTGAGTTAACGGCCGGACAGAAGGCTGTTTCGCAGGAGATAAGCGAAGACTTGGCGCAACCGCACCCCATGCATCGCCTGGTGCAAGGTGAAGTTGGATCGGGAAAGACCATCGTTGCACTTCGCGCAGCGCTAACAGTTATTGATAACGGTGGACAGGCGGCGCTACTTGCTCCGACTGAAGTTCTTGCAGCGCAGCATCTGCGCACCATCGAGAAACTTCTTGGGCCACTATCGCAAGGTGGCATGTTGGGTGCCGATGAAAAGGCAACGCAAGTGACTCTCATTACTGGTTCGCAAAGTGCCGCTGCACGACGTGAAGCGCTGGCAAAGGCGGCCTCGGGGGAAGCCGGAATAGTTATCGGCACACATGCACTTCTTGGCGAGAGCGTTGAGTTTAAGGATTTAGGTTTGATTATTGTTGATGAGCAACATCGCTTTGGCGTTGAACAGCGAGATGCTCTGAAGAGCAAGGCCGTGAATCCGCCACATTTGTTGGTGATGACAGCAACTCCTATTCCGCGCACAGTTGCTATGACAGTCTTTGGTGATCTAGATGTTTCCACTCTGCGCGAACTTCCTTTAGGTCGCGCGCCGATTACTACACATGTAGTTCCCGTTCTAGAAAAACCGGGTTATCTCGAGCGGGCGTGGAGCCGCATTAAGGAAGAGGTCAGCCAAGGGCACCAGGCATATATCGTGGCTCCGCGTATCTCTGCTGCGGTTTCCGAAGATGCTGATATGGAATTTCTGATGGGGGAATCTTCGATTGCGATTGCCTCTGTTGAAGAGCTTGGTCCGCAATTGCAAAGTGGACCGCTGAGTGGGCTTAAAGTAGCGCCGCTGCATGGTCGTCTATCGGCGGAAGAAAAAGATGCCACGATGCGCGCTTTTGCCAACAAAGAGATTGATGTATTGGTCTCCACCACTGTTATTGAAGTTGGCGTAGACGTTCCTAATGCCACAGTGATGGTGATTATGGACGCTGATCGCTTTGGCGTTTCGCAATTACACCAGCTACGTGGACGTATCGGTCGAGGTACATCTCCGGGTCTATGTCTTTTAGTGACAAGCGCTGAACCCGAAAGCCCTGCGCGCACACGTCTTGATGCAGTTGCTGCAACTCTTGATGGTTTTGAACTTTCGCGAATAGATCTAGAACAACGACGCGAAGGCGACGTCCTTGGAGTTAGCCAATCTGGTGGCAAATCTCATCTTCGCCTTCTACGCGTGCTCCGCGATGAATCTTTGATTGAATCTGCCCGCGAGGATGCAACTACATTTCTCGATACAGGTATGCAAAGTTATCCTCTTCTGGCAGCAGAACTTGCCCGGGTGCAGGCAGATGCAACAGCAGAATTTATAGATAAGGCGTAATTGATGAGAATCATCGCAGGGCTCGCCAAAGGGCGACCGCTAGATGCTGTTGGTTCATCAACTCGCCCCACATCTGATCGGGCACGCGAGGCGCTCTTTTCAACGTTGGCTTCTGAGTTTGGCGACTTTGAGGGCTTACGTGTACTTGATCTCTATGCAGGAACTGGTGCGATTGCACTTGAATCGCTCTCGCGCGGTGCTTCTCTTGTTCACGCTGTTGAAAAAGATGATGCGGCAGCTCGCGCCATTACTTCAAATTACGAGAGTATAAAGAGCGCACAATGCCCAGGTACTTTCCACCTTTACGCAATGAACGTCCATCGCTTTCTGCAAGATAAAGCACAAAAGAGTTACCACTTTATCTATGTCGATCCACCATACGATGTATCAGATATTGATGTTGTCGAATCACTTATCTTGATACGAGATGGGGGCTTTATCGACTCTCAGGGAATAATTGCAGTGGAGCGAAACAGTCGCGTCAAAGAAATTTCATGGCCTGAAGGACTCGCGCCGATTCGAGAAAAAAACTATGGTCAGGCAACAATTTTCTACGGGGCTCCCACGCTTACAGATGGCGAGAATGGATAACGGCTGGATTCATTGCTAGCGTTTGCACCATGAAACGCGCTGTGTGTCCAGGGTCCTTTGATCCCATCACCTTTGGCCACCTCGACATCATTGAGCGCGCCAGCCTGCAATTCGATGAAGTCATCGTGGCTGTCTTCGTTAACCGCAATAAGTCCGGCCTCTTTTCTATAGAAGAGCGAATCCAGATGATTGACGAGAATGTGAAGAAATTTCCAAATGTTCGCGTTGATTCTGGCAGCGGATTGCTGGTCGAGTACTGCAAGAAGAATGGCGTGCAAGCAATAGTGAAAGGCCTTCGCGCTGTGACTGACTTTGATTACGAGCTTCAGATGGCGCAAGTACACATTCAGGCTTCTGGTGTTGAGACTATGTTCATGGCCACATCTCCAACACATTCATTCCTTTCTTCCTCAATTGTGAAAGAGTTGGCTCACTACGGGGGAGATGTCTCCTCTATGGTTCCAGGCAACGTCAATACCGCCCTCAAAGCACGAGCAGGAGAGTCACGATGACTATGGATTCGATTGAAAAGCTCAATACAGCGATAGCAATCGTCGAAGAAGCCCGCGGCGTTCCGCTTTCGGCTTCCTGCGTTGTACACCGCGGTGAGATGCTAGAAGTCCTCGAGGGTGCGCGCGATCTTCTTCCTGCTGATCTTTCGCAAGCAGAAGGCATCCTGACTCAACGTGACCAAATTATCGAAGAAGGTCGCTCCAGCGCCGAAGCGATGATTGCTACTGCGCGTGAGGATGTTGCTCGCATGGTCGAGCAGACCTCTATCGTTCAAGCTGCTCGTGATGAAGCAAAGCGAATCCTTGATGATGCACGAGATCTAGCCGCGCAAGAGCGCGAAGAGGTGGAGGCATATATCGATGGCCGACTAGCGACCCTTGAAGTAATTCTTAACAAGACCATGGAAGCTGTTGCCCGTGGGCGCGAACGTCTCGAGGGGGCCAACGATAAGGATGTCCTCTCACAACTTAACGCTCAGGACTAGCGCGCACTTGTAGGCAAACCTATGAAGACAAATACATTTATTCTCAATACCCACGAACTCCCGCGACGCGCAGGTGAGATGAAAGAGTATGAGCTCGATATCGAGGCGCCAGTACGTATCGGCGTTCCGCTCATCGGAGTTCCGGAAGGCGATGTTATTGAGGCTGATATCCGTTTGGAATCAGTCACAGAAGGCGTGTTGCTCAGCGCCGAAATTTATGCCGTTGCGCATGGTGAGTGCATTCGCTGCCTCGACCCGGTTGAGCAAGTGATCGATAGAAAGATTCAAGAGCTCTATCGCTACGAACCAACAAATGAAAAGGGTCGCAAGAAAAGGCGTGAGGATGAAGATGTCGATCTAGATGCAGAAGATGAGTTGCAGATGGAGGGCGATCTCATGAACCTTGAGATTCCCATTATTGATTCAATAATTTTGTCGCTTTCGGTCAATCCGCTCTGCGATGAAGAGTGCATGGGGCTCTGTCCAGATTGCGGCGAAAAGTGGGAGTCCCTACCGGATGGCCATGGCCACGAGGTGGTCGATGCACGTTGGTCAGGGCTGGCCTCCCTGCTTGAAAAACCAGCCGATTTTGGCAATCAAGAGAAATAAGCGATACTTAGCGCCGTAGCGATTTAGGGCCCACTAAGGTCCTTTGAAGATTAAGGACGATTACCGTGCCAGTACCAAAGCGAAAGATGTCTCGTTCGAAGACACGTTCACGTCGCAGCATGTGGAAGACAACAGCGGCAGCAATTTCAACTTGTGCGCAATGCCAGCAACCAAAGCTCAACCACGTAGCGTGCCCAACATGCGGAACATATAACCGCCGTCAGGTTCTCGAGGTCTGATCTGTACTCAAAACTCCTTGAGCAATTAGGAGTTCAACTCTCTCCTGAAGTGCTCGAGTTGGCATTTACCCATAGGTCTTTCGCCTATGAAACAGGAATTTCCACAACAAATGAACGCTTGGAATTCCTAGGCGACTCAGTTCTTGGACTGATCGTGACCGAAGAGCTCTATATCAAGTACCCAGATTTAGATGAGAGTCGCTTATCTCCGCTCCGCTCAGGAATCGTGAATATGCGCGCGCTCGCAGATATCGCTCGAACACTTGAACTGGGCCAGTACATCCGTCTGGGCAAAGGTGAAGAAGTCACTAACGGCCGCGATAAGAACTCACTTTTAGCCGACGCTCTCGAGGCACTTATTGGTGCGGTTTATCTCGAATCTGGTTTTGCGCAGACATCTATCGTCGTAAATAAACTCATCAAAGAAACCCTTGAAAGTGCGATGGCTAAAGGTGCAGGACTTGATGGAAAGACAGCGCTACAGGAATTAGTCGCCTCCCTCGGAAAGGGAACGCTGGAATACCAGGTCTCTGAAACTGGTCCAGATCACGATAAGAGTTTTACTGCTATCGCTGTTGTAGGTGGTACTCATATTGCAGAAGGTTCGGGAAAAAGTAAGCGAGAAGCCGAGCAGTCAGCTGCTCGCGCTTCCTTTGAAATTTTACGTAGCGAAATAGAGTAAACCCTCAAGTTCAACTTGATACGAGTCGCTTTTATACCAATGGCGCACCTACCGATAGGTTTAGGCGCGTGTACTTGAAGTCGCTCACCCTCAAAGGATTTAAATCCTTTGCATCAGCGACCACTCTTCGCCTTGAACCTGGAATCACCTGCGTGGTCGGTCCAAATGGTTCCGGTAAATCAAACGTTGTAGATGCGCTCACCTGGGTTATGGGTGAACAAGGCGCCAAGTCACTTCGCGGTGGCAAGATGGAAGATGTCATCTTCGCCGGAACTTCTGGCCGCGCACCACTTGGCCGCGCAGAAGTTGCAGTCACTATCGACAACACCGATGGCGCACTTCCTATTGATTACACGGAAGTCACAATTTCTCGCATCCTCTTCCGCAACGGTCAGAGCGAATACCAGATTAACGGCGAAGCATCTCGCCTTCTAGATATTCAAGAGTTGTTAAGTGACTCGGGCATAGGTCGCGAAATGCACGTCATTGTTGGTCAAGGTCAGCTTGATGCCATCTTGATGGCAACGCCAGAAGAACGTCGAGGATTTATCGAGGAAGCAGCGGGAGTCCTTAAACACCGCAAGCGTAAAGAGAAGGCGATCCGCAAGTTAGATTCAATGCAAGCTAACCTGGCGCGCGTCAACGACCTCACTGTTGAGCTCCGCAGACAACTGCGCCCTCTCGGTAAGCAAGCCGAAGTCGCCAAGAAGGCAGCGACAATTCAGGCGGATTTACGCGATGCCAAGCTCCGTCTTCTCGCTGATGATTACATCGCACTCTCCAAGACTCTCGATGCTGAAGTTGCAGATGAAAATGCGCTGCGTGAACGTAGATCTCTGGTCGAAAGCGAGCTTGAATCAGTTCGACGACGCGAAGAAGAGCTCGATGCACAATCTGCCTTCGAAAGCCCACTTCTAATCAAGGCACAAGAAAATTTCTATTCATTAAGCGCGCTACGCGAAAAGTTCCGCGGTACCCAATCACTTGCTCAGGAACGCTCACGATTCTTAGCTGAAGAAGCCGAGGAAGCGCGCAGCGCTGGGCGCGATCCACAACTTCTAGAAGAAGAGGCAGCGACTCTTCGCGCCGAAGAAGCGCAGTTGCGCGCTGATGTAGTCACTGCGCAGAATTTACTGGCAACTTCGAGCAGCTCTTTAGCCGCAGCAGAGGCGGCGCTCAAGGGCGAAGAAGACAAAATCGCTGCAGCTCTTCGTGCACTCGCTGATCAAAGAGAAGGCACTGCTCGCCAGGAAGGCCACATTAAATCTTTGGCAGCTCGCCTAGAAGCAATCACTGAAGAGATTTCTCGATTGACATCAGCGCGCGATGAGGCCCAAAGCCGGGTCGATGCTGCAAAGCGAGATTACGCGCAGTTTGAGATGGAGATCGCCAATGCAGATGCTGGCGAACTCGGTCTGGACTCTCATTTTGAAAGCGCAAAGAGCGCCCTAGATCAAGCGAAGAAGACACATGCCGACTTGGTCGATGCTGAGCGAGCGGCTGATCGCGAAAGAAACTCTGTTGAATCAAAGCTAGAGGCAATGAAGCTAACATCCAATTCGCGTGACGGAGCAACAGCGCTCCTGCGCGATTCACGTGGTGTCTCAATTCTTGGGTCCATTGCATCTCTTATTGAGATTGATAAGGGATGGGAAGCTGCAACGGCTGCGGCTCTCGGACAACTTGCAGATGCAATTGTGGTTCGCGATCTCTCATCAGCTGTCAGCGCGCTTACTGTTTTGCGGAGTGAAAATCTCGGTCAAGCAGATGTTCTTGTCTACGAACCGGGGCAGAACTCAACGCCGTCTACTCCTATAGGCCTAACTTCGCTTTTGAACCATGTCCGTTCATCACAGATCTCAGAGCTACTTTCTGCACTCCTGTCGCAGACAGTCGTCGCAGAGAACCCACGAGATGCTCAGAGCATCTTGGGTACGCATCGTGGTGTCACCGTAGTAACCCGTGATGGCGACATCATGACATCCCAGCGTGCGCGTGGAGGATCGGCATCTTCGAATTCCCTGATTGAGATTCAAGCGCTCATTACCGATTTGGCGAAGAAGCTTGAAGAACTCACCCACACATGCGATCGCCTCAAGTTTGAAATCTCAGCAGCAGCAACTGAACTTGAGGGCAAGCAGAACTTCTTTGATGCAGCTCTAGCTAAGCTCAACGAATCCGATGCCCGCATCGCAGCGTTGACTGAGCAACTTGCTGTATCCGGTCAGAATATAAAGTCGGCAACCGCTGAAGTAGATCGCTTAACAACTGCAATTAACGATGCAACTTCTGCCAAGGCGCGCGATGAGAATGAACTCTCAATCGCATCAAATCAACTACAGCAACACGGAGATATTGCAGAACCAGACCACTCGAAGGCCGAATCGCTTCGCATTCAGGTTTCGAGCGCTCGTACTGCCGAAGTTGAAGCGCGACTTGCCGTTCGTACTTCAGAAGAGCGAGTTGCCTCAATTGCAGCGCGTGCGCAGGCGCTAGAAGATTCTGCACGAGCTGAACGTGAAGCATCAGAACGCGCAGTTTCGCGACGCGGCGCTCGTGCACGTGGCGCTGTAATCTCACAAGCAATAGCAGAAGCAGCTTATGAAGCACTCATCCATATCGAACGCTCTATTGCAAAGGCATCAACTGAACGTGAACGTTTAGAAGCCAATCGCACCGAGCGAGAAGGTGAGACCCTCACAGTTCGCTCACGCAGCCGTGAACTGACGCAAGAGTTGGATCAACTCACATCAAGTGTGCACCGAGATGAAATTGCTCGCGCCGAACAACGGATGCGCGTTGAAGCGCTACAGACCAAGGCTGTCGAAGAACTTGGAATTGATATCCCTACTCTCATTGGAGAGTACGGTCCAAATAATGATGTTCCAACCTTTATTGAAACCGAAACAGGCGAGATTGTTGCCACAGAGCTAATTCCTTATCGACGCGATCAACAAGAGAAGCGACTTGCCTCGGCAGAACGTTCACTAACTCTTCTTGGAAAGATTAATCCACTCGCGCTTGAGGAATACAACGCGCTAGAAGAACGCCTCAAGTTCTTGGCAGAACAGCTAGAAGACCTAAAGCGCACAAAGAAGGATCTCCTCGACATCATCAAGGAAGTAGACGATCGCGTTCAACAGATCTTTATGGAAGCTTACGAAGATGTAGCAGAGCACTTCAAAGATATCTTTGCTCGTCTCTTCCCAGGCGGAGATGGAAAGTTGATTCTTACCAATCCCGATGACTTGCTCAATACCGGTGTGGATGTTGAAGCTCGCCCACCTGGAAAGAGAGTCAAGCGACTTTCACTTCTCTCCGGTGGAGAAAAATCACTCACAGCAGTTGCGATGCTCGTTGCAATCTTTAAGTCACGCCCAAGCCCGTTCTACGTTCTCGACGAAGTCGAAGCAGCGCTCGATGATGTAAACCTTGGGCGCCTTCTTACTATCCTCGAAGAGCTGCGCGAGAGTTCTCAGCTCATCATCATTACCCACCAGAAGCGCACCATGGAGATCGCAGATGCGCTCTACGGCGTAACGATGCGCGGAGATGGTGTCACTGAAGTTATTTCGCAACGTTTGCGTGAATCTGAAACTGCTTAGCTTTTAGATTCGCCATGGGTCTTTTCAATCGATTAATTGCCAAGGTACGTGGCACCTCAACTGCATCTGCTCTTGATTGGAAAGAGATTGAGGTTGAACTGCTCGCCTCAGATTTAGGGCCCAACCTTGTGGGCGAACTCCTAGAAGCTGCCAAGAAGATGCGCGGTGATGATGCAGAAGGCGCAATCAAAGAGATTCTTCGTTCCAAACTTTCATCGCGTGAACGCGCACTCGCATCGGGTGGCAATCAGAAGGTGATTCTGGTTGTGGGTGTTAATGGAACCGGAAAAACTACATCTGTTGCAAAGTTGGCAACTTCTCTTAAGTCATTAGGAAATTCGGTCGTGCTGGGAGCTGCAGATACCTTCCGTGCTGCAGCAGTTGCTCAACTGCAAACATGGGGAGAGCGCATCAACGTTGAAGTTATAAGTGGCAAAGAAGGTGCAGAACCTGCAGCTGTAGCTTTTGATAGCGCAAGGCGTGCAGTGGATCTCAAGAGCGACTACCTCATCATTGACACAGCCGGTCGCCTTCATAACAAAAATGATTTAATGTCAGAGCTTGGCAAAGTTAAACGAGTAGTTGAAAAGGTACTTCCGATAACTGAAGTGCTTTTGGTAATCGATGGAACAACTGGCCAGAACGGATTGGCGCAAGCAAAGATTTTCAGTGAAGCTGTTGATGTAACTGGTCTTATTGTTACCAAACTCGATGGCAGTGCACGTGGGGGAGTTGCCCTAGCAATCGAGAGCGCGCTTGATATCCCCATCAAATTCATCGGCACAGGTGAAGGCCAAGGTGACTTCGCTGCCTTTGAGCCCGATAGCTATATCGAGGGACTTCTCGCCTAGCTCTGGGCGTGGGCGTAACTCACTTGTAACAAAGCGCACCTTTTTGTGACCGCTTCTTAACCTGCCTCGCCACTTCTTGTAACCCTGCGACGGCACCTTTATTCCATCTCAATGGTGAGTTCAGTACTTTTCTTGATTGGAATAAATATGGATGTTCTCAACGCAGGTGATACAGCCTGGATGATGATGAGCGCTGGCCTTGTCACGCTCATGATTCCAGGTCTTGCACTCTTTTATGGCGGCATGGTCCGAGTGAAGAGCGTACTTAACATGATGATGATGTCATTCGGCGCACTCGCCGTAGTCTTTACACTTTGGATCATCTTTGGTTTCTCGATGGTCTTTGGTGATTCTGTAGGTGGAAATGGTTACATCGGAGATGTCACTGAATTTCTCTTTTTAAAGGGGCTAGATAACTCTGGCGCTCTCATCGGCACAATTCCTGCGGCAGTGTTTATCGCATTCCAGGGAATTTTTGCAGCGATCACTGTCGCTCTTATCTCAGGTTCAATTGCAGATCGTGCGAAATTCGGAGCCTGGATGGTCTTTGCTGGAGTGTGGGCAACTCTCGTCTACTTCCCAGTCGCACACTGGGTATTCGCATTCGATGATTTTGTTGCAGAGACTGGTGGATGGATAGCTAACGATTTAGGAGCTATCGACTTTGCTGGAGGTACCGCTGTTCACATTAACGCTGGTGCTGCGGGTCTAGCAGTTGCAATAATTCTAGGAAAGCGAGTTGGGTTTGGAAGATCCCCAATGAGACCACACAACCTTCCGCTTGTAATGTTGGGCGCAGCTCTTCTATGGTTTGGATGGTTTGGTTTCAACGCAGGTTCTGCAGTTGCATCAAATGGAACTGCAGGTCTTGCACTTCTTAACACCATTGGAGCAACAGCAGCTGCTGTACTTGCATGGCTAGTTGTAGAGAAAGTGCGTGACGGCCACGCAACAAGCCTGGGCGCAGCATCTGGTGTTGTTGCCGGACTTGTTGCAATCACTCCTGCATGTGCTGCGGTGACTGCAAGCGGTGCCCTCATAATTGGAGTAGTAGCTGGTGCGCTCTGCGCTATGTCAGTAGGACTCAAATTTCGCTTCGGATTCGATGATTCACTCGATGTAGTTGCAGTGCACCTTGTTGGCGGCATTGTCGGAACAGTGATGATCGGATTTGTTGGAGTTGAAGTAGGTATATTCAACGGGGGAGGCACTGAGCAGCTTGTAAAGCAGATCACAGGCGTTGTTGCTGTCCTTGCTTACTCATTCATTATGACTCTCATCATCGCTAAGGTAATTGACTTGGTGATGGGATTCCGCATCTCAAAGGATGATGAAATCTCAGGAATCGATCTGGCAGTTCATGCAGAACGAGGCTACGAACTCACTGATAACACACAAGGAAGCGTCTCCGGCGCTTCAAAGGGGGCATAGAGATGAAGTTAATTACTGCAATTCTCAAACCGTTTAAGTTAGATGATGTGAAGGATGCCCTTCAAGCTGCCGGAATCACCGGTATGACAGTCTCGGAAGCAAGTGGCTTCGGACGTCAGCGTGGACATACAGAGGTTTACCGTGGCGCTGAATACACAGTTGACCTGGTACCAAAGGTTCGCCTGGAAGTACTTGTCGATGATAAGGACGCTAACTCAGTAGTCGACGTCATTGTCAAAGCTGCATCAACAGGTTCTATCGGAGACGGAAAAGTCTGGACGACTCCTGTAGATCAAGTAGTTCGCGTTCGTACTGGCGAGAAGGGTCCTGACGCGATTTAAAGAAAATAGGATGCGCACCATGGGAACTAGAGAGAGACGAGCTCGATCAAACGAGGGCGATCGACTTCTTACATCTCTATTCGAAAAAAGTGGCGCTCATCCACTCGAGGTAGCTATCGCCGCGGTCGGAGGTTTCGGCCGCGGCGAACTATCTCCAGGTTCAGATTTAGATATTGTCATTATCCATTCTGGCTCTTATCGAGCACAGGAGTTATCAGAGCTAGTCAACAAAATCCTTTATCCGCTCTGGGATGAGAAGATTTCAGGGCGTGCCATCAAAGTCGATCACTCGGTTCGAACCCGCTCTGAAATGCGAGAGGCCGCAGAGTCAGATTTAAAGGTGGCGCTTGGCCTTCTTGATATTCGGTTAGTGTGCGGCAGCGCTGATTTAGTAGCAGCCGTTCAAGTGGACTCTTTAGAATCATGGCGCAAAAACTCCAAAACTCGCCTATCGCAGCTTCAAGCATCTCTCTTAGAGCGCCATCAGAGAGCAGGCGAATTGGCCTATCTGCTCGAGCCAGATTTGAAAGAAGCCCGCGGAGGGCTACGAGATATCACCGCGTTACGAGCGATCGAACGATCTCATGCAATTGCAGTACCAATGGAAAAAATCAGCGTCGCAGAATCACTGCTGGCGAATGTGCGCGAGGCGCTCCATCTAGTGAGCGGGCGCGATAAAGATAGATTGTTCTTTCAAGAACAGGATCAAGTTGCAGAACTTCTGGGTTATCAAGATGCCGACCTCTTAATGAGCGATGTTGCGCAAGCAGCGCGAACTGTGGATTACATCCTCGATTCCACTTGGTATCGCCTGGCACATAAAGGTAAAGATGGAGCGGGCAGGTTCCTCAAAAAGGTTCGGTCTACAACCATCTCGCGCGATATCTCAGTTTCAAATCGCGAAGTGGTAATTAGCCCTGATGCAGATTTTGCACTTGATCCGGTAATTGGCTTAAGGGCTGCCTCGGCTGCCGCACAGCTTGGCCTGCCAATCTCAATGGACTCGCTTGTGCGACTCGGTGAAAGTTTAGATAAAGGCATCGGTGCGCTTCCCAACCCTTGGCCACGGGAAGCGCGTGAAAATCTCATCTCCTTAATCGGTGCAGGTTCTGCCATGGTTCAGATCTTTGAAGCGCTAGACCAAGAGGAGATTATTTTTCATTGGATTCCCGAGTGGAAGAGCGTTCGCTCACTACCTCAGCGCAATGTTTTACATAGGCATACTGTCGATAGGCATATGGTTGAAACGGCAGTTCATGCGGCGGCTCTGACGCGACAAGTTCATAGACCTGACTTATTGTTATTTAGCGCTCTCTTCCATGACATTGGAAAAGGGAGCGAGGAAGATCATTCCGAACGCGGTGAACGACTCATTGCTCCGATTGCAGCACGTATCGGTTTCTCTGAATCAGATATCGCTGTTATCAAGATACTTGTGAAGCAGCATTTACTGCTTTCAGCGACAGCAACAAGACGCGATCTAGATGATCCGGCAACGATTGCATCAGTTCTTGAAGTAATCCCAGATCTGCAGACTCTTGAGCTATTACATGCGCTGAGCATCGCTGACGGGGAAGCGACCGGAAGGGCGGCTTGGACTGATTGGAAGGCAGCTCTTGTTGCAGACCTGGTTGCCAGAGTGACGAGCGCTCTGACTGATAACACGGTCGCGCCTCAACCAGAGTTGAGTCCTGAGCAGAGAACAAAGGCTGAAATAGGAGAGTTGACTGTCACCATTGATGACAGAGGAAATCTCTACGCAATTGAAATTGTCGTCAGCGATAAGCCTGGGCTGCTTTCGACTGTCGCTGGCGTGCTCAATCTCCTTCGACTCAATGTGCGTTCTGCTCGAACTAAATCACATGGAGCATCTGCTGTCATGGAATGGATTGTCATTCCTGACCCACATGCTCCAGCACTCACAGAGAAGATCCTGCATCGAGAACTCAGTGACGCACTAGCCAGCAAGAGTTCGTTAGCACTGAGAATCGCAGATCGTATTGACGCTTATGCGCAACTGCCCACTATCCCAGTGCCAGCGCCCGTCGTGGAGACTTTCCTCGATGCAGCAACGGATGCGACGATTATTGAAGTACGCAGCCACGATAGACCCGCTCTACTCTTTGGAATTGGGGACACAATCACAAAGAGCAATATCGATATACGCTCAGCAATCGTTACAACACTCGGCGCAGAAGCTATCGATACCTTGTATGTCACAGAGATTAATGGAGGGCCACTTACGCCAGAAAGGGCTCATGAAGTAGCAGAGAGATTGCGCTTGGCTCTGAAGTAGACTGCACTTCTTATGTTTGACTCACTCTCTAGCAAGTTTGCCGGCGCCTTCGGGGCGCTGCGCTCTCGAGGCAAGATTTCTGAGAAAGATATTGATTCTGCTATTGCAGATATCAAATCTGCTCTACTGGAGGCCGATGTTGCGCTAGAAGTTGTTGAAAACTTCACCGAAAAAGTCCAAGAAAAATCTCTGGCGTTACTTTCGACTTTGCAGGCAGGCACGAATCAGGCGCAAGCAATCTTTGATGTTGTAAATCAAGAGCTCACGGAAATTCTGGGCGGGGGAGCGCGGCGTATTCGCTTTGCGAAGAATCCTCCAACGGTCATTATGTTGGCTGGTCTGCAGGGAGCAGGTAAGACAACTCTTGCCGCCAAGTTGGCTAAGTTCTATAAAGATCAAGGTGAAACACCAATTTTGATCGCCTCAGATTTACAGCGCCCTAATGCAGTAAATCAATTGCAAGTTGTTGGGCAATCTGTTGGCGTGCCGGTCTTTGCTCCTGAACCGGGAAATGGCGTAGGCAATCCAGTACAGGTAGCACAAGATGGAATCAAGTTTGCTCAATCAAAACTGCACAGCATAGTGATTGTCGATACTGCAGGACGGTTAGGTGTTGACCAGGAGTTGATGCAAGAAGCCATCGCTATTCGTGATGCCGTCTCACCGCAAGAGATTCTCTTTGTTGTGGATGCAATGATTGGTCAAGATGCAGTACGTACTGCAAAAGCTTTTCAAGATGGCGTTGGGTTCGATGGCGTAGTTTTGACAAAACTCGATGGTGATGCGCGTGGTGGAGCTGCGCTTTCTATCGCATCCCTGACCGGCAAACCGATCATGTTTGCTTCCACCGGCGAGAAGATCTCAGACTTCGATATCTTCTATCCCGAGCGAATGGCCTCTCGAATTTTGGGAATGGGCGATGTCGCTACCTTGGCTGAACAAGCTAAGAAGGCCTTTGATGGCGACTCCGCAAAGAAGTTAGAGGATAAGTTTGCAGCAGGAGAGGATTTCACGCTTGATGATTTCCTCGAGCAGCTTGAGGCGATGTCGAAGATGGGCTCCATGGGCAAGTTGCTAGGAATGCTTCCAGGAGCCGGCGCGATGAAGAAGCAGATTGATAACTTTGATGAATCAGAAATCACAAGAACTAAAGCAATTGTGCAATCTATGACGCCATTAGAACGACGCGATCTTAAAGTTCTTAACGGTTCGCGCCGTGCCCGTATCGCGCTCGGTTCAGGTCGAAAAGTTTCAGAGGTAAATGCCCTCGCCGATAAGTTCACAGCAGCTCAGAAGATGATGAAGCAGATGCGAAATGGTGGTGGGGTACCCAATATGAATATGGCTAGGGGTATGGCTCTTCCTCCTGGCATGCCTGGGCTGCCGCCAGCTCCCAAGAAAGCGGCACCGATACAGAAGAAGAAGTCGAAGTCGGGAAACCCCGCTAAACGAGCGCTGGAGAACGGCTGATTCCCTGCCAATTTCCAGATTGGGAGCGTAACTGGCAAGATTAGCCACCTGTTACAGGGCCCTCTACCCCGGTAACAACCCAATCCACAGTTGGACCTCATCGCTACGCACCCCGCTGTAGCAGTTGCGGATCGACACACTTTTTTAGGAGCACTACTTCTTTGTCTACAAAAATTCGTTTAATGCGCATGGGAAAAATTCGTACACCTTATTTCCGCATTGTCGTCACAGATTCACGTAAGGCTCGTAACGGACTTTCAATCGAAGAGATTGGTCGCTACGTTCCAGGGCAAGAACCATCAATCATCGAAGTTAATTCAGAGCGCGCTCTGTACTGGCTCGGTGTTGGTGCACAACCTTCAGAGGCTGTAGAGGCTCTTCTTAAGGTGACTGGCGATTGGCAGAAGCACAAGGGTCTTCCAGGAACAGAAGGCACTCTTAAGGTTGCAGCTCCTAAGCCTCACAAGAGCGTTGCCTACGAAGCAGCTGTGAAGGCTGCTGCTGCAGAACCTGCAGAAGGCGCGACAACAATGAAGAAGAAGGCGCAAGAGAAGTTGGCTGCTAAGGCAGCACCTGCTGTAGTCGCGGAAGCTCCTGCTGTTACAGAACAAATTGCCGAAGTGTCCGAACCAGTAACTGAGAGTGCTGTGTCCGAGGTTCCAGCTGAAGATGTGGTTACAGAAGTAAGTTCTGTAACTGAAGAAACTCCAAGCGCATAATGATTGATGAAGCTCTCGAACATCTCGTAAAGGG